>Ga0265296_1000646_pt1 | contig 49195 bp, 44 predicted proteins | sample MunlanPumphouse1_FD_189073 | JGI IMG/M metagenome (GOLD analysis project Ga0265296, IMG submission 189073) | Groundwater microbial communities from a municipal landfill in Southern Ontario, Canada - Pumphouse #1 | ecosystem: Environmental > Aquatic > Deep subsurface > Groundwater | place... | reverse complement strand
CAGTCGGTTCAAAGGACTCCTGAGAAGCCACCGAGGCATGAACAGACTGCATCGACAACGAGCCTTCGAATGGTTCTGCGTGAAGTGCCGCTAGCACCACAAAAAGTACATTAAGCCCAGGATGACATTGGTTTTTTGGCTACCGTCTATTTAAAACAAGCCCCACACCAGAGATGGTGCGGGGCTTTTGAGTTGCCGGGTCTAGCGCTTTCGGCGGCCGAGCACGAGGAGCAAGATGCCTGAAATCAGGCAGAGGATGCCGATGAGCAGGACATTGAAGACCGCCGATCCTAATGCCTGCATGTTCGAGCTGCCCAGTCCTTGACCCGAGTTGGCTAGCCACGAGCCGGCGGCCACGACCCAAATCAGGATAAGAACGCCGACGCTGGTGAGCAAAGTCCCGATCCCGATTCGAAGATAGGTGAGCGCGCTGGTGCCGCTATCCTCCGCCGGAACGACCTCGGCGGGTTCGCTTGGCGCGGGAGATTTGGCGGCGGACAGCTCCACGCCCCGGCGCGACATGGCGATTTCCAGCGGAAACCAACCACGCTCGCCTACGATCCGAACCACGACCTCCGGACCGATGTTGCCTTTCTTGGCGGCAGACGCCAAGACCATGAATGAGAACGGGCCTTCTTCCGCCCGACCCGTCCCTCGCTTCAACATGTATTTGCGCTCCATTCATTTCCTCCATCTCAAAGGTTCAGGACAGGCCAAGATAGCACTTTCGGCCAAAATGTCAAGGACGGCAAATCGCCCAGGCGCGACCAGTGCATTGATAAATGATGATTAAATCCAAAACGAAAACGCCGCAGGTGAGTGCCTGCGGCGTTGAGTTCAGTCTGATAGCTCCTGGCAGAATTTATCCAGCAGCGCGTTTCCCACAGCCTTGTTCCAGTACTCGTCGTAGTCCGTCGCGAGCTTATGCTCCGACGCAAGACGACTGCCGAAATCCTGGAAAAAGTGCTTGTTCAAACCCCCGGCCCGTCTGCTCCCCAAGTTGAGCAGTCGCTTTCTCGCCTGTGTCCGGAAGCACAACCAGTGTAGAAAGTTCTCCGGCGGGCTGTATAGGATCTCGAACTCGTGCGGATCGTCCTGTGCGTAGATGATGGAGTGCGTTACCGCCTGGTGCGAACCATCCACGGCCATCAGCCGAAGTTCGCACGAGATGATGTCCAGGACGACGAATGACTTTGAGTGGCCCAATGGCGTCTCCCAACGCAGCACCGTTCCCATACGGATGTTCCAGCGACGCAGACAGGCAGACGCTGTCTTGATGCTTTCACGAGTGATCAGCTCCGACAGCTGACCGCGCTCCATCTCCGCCGCGCCGACGATTCCCAGATGTTTAGCGAACTTGATTTGCTTCTCTGTCGATGTCTTGAATCCCATTGAACCCTCCAAGCAAAAAATGAACGATAGAAAATCGTAGCAGGAATCGCACGGACAGTCAATCCGCGCGATGGCAAGATGTAGGGGCGCGGTTTCCGCGCCCTTCGAGGGGCGGGGTGACCCCGCCCCTACCGTCTAACCCATTGACTAAACCTCAAATTTCTGATAGACAGAATTTGGAGGAAACGATGGTTCAAGCGAAAAACGGTCTTTCCACGCAACGACTCACGGATGTACTCGGTCGCGACTATCGGAACATGGAGCTTGGCGAGATCCTGAATATCCAAGCCATGGACACGATGACCAAGCGCGCCATCCGCTTCCGGATCCAAGTCGTGCATCTCGAAATCGGAGACAACGAATTCCCGCTCCCCACATTCCGCTTCCTGAACGGCGGCTTCTCATTCTGCGGAGGAGATGGCCGAACTCCGGTGTGCGTCCGCAAAGGCGAGCTGGTCAAAGGCGGATTCTCGGCCGGACAGCACGTCCCCATCGCTACGGGGATAATGAGCTTCGTCGAAATCGCCATCGACAACGATTACAGCTTCGAGTTCGTCGGCGGACGCGACGAAACCCTGTATGCGGAAAGCATCTCGGAAATCGCCGTGGAACGACCGCCCCGAAAATGGCGTAAGCCCAACGGCCTCGCCGACTACCTCCAGCGCGCAGCCAAGACGAAGCGCGCGCTGAAAATGAGGGAGCGGCGCGAAGAGCAGGCCATGAATAAAGTCTTGCTAGCCAGCTTCGGGCGCGGTTCCTAAGTCCTGATCGTCTTCCACGCAACTCCGGGGACATCTGTTCCCCACCCAGTCAGCCCAGCACAGCCTGTACCTCCTGTACCGGCTGTTTTCTATATCAAGAGAGTAGAGGGTAGCCAGAAAGAAAAATTGTCATCCTGAGCGAGCTTCGAGCGAGTCGAAGGACCTTTACAAGAAAACTCTGAACCGATGCTGATAAAGGTCCTTCGACTTCGCTAGCGCGGAGTTTACCCCGCACTCGATGCGGGGCTCAGGATGACGATAATTTTAAATCAGGTCTTGGCTACTCTCTACCCTCTACTCTCTATCCTCTATTATCCCATTGACAAAATTGCCGACAAATCCATGATTGACGCTTAAAATGGGGGCCGTGCAGACCGAGACCCAAAACATCGCGCCGCCCCAGCTTTTGCCGGCCGCGCCCAGGCGCAAAATCGCGTTGGTGCATGATTATCTGATCCAAGACGGCGGAGCCGAACGCGTTTTAGGCGCGCTCCAGGATATGTTCCCGCGCGCGCCGACTTTCACCATCCTCTACAATCCAAACCATCCACATGCGCAAGGCAAAATAATTCGCAGTTCATTCCTGCAAAAGTTCCCTTTCTCGTGGCACCTCGATCAATGGTACATGCCGCTCATGCCCATGGCCGTGGAACAAATGGATTTCTCGGAATATGACCTGGTGATTTCTTCCTCAATCTCATTCGCCAAGGGCATCATCACTGCGCCGGAGACGAAACACGTTTGTTACGTGCATACACCAACCAGGTTCCTCTGGCATGACCGTATCGGTTACATGAATGACCTGCGCCAACCGCGCTTAATCCGCATTGCGCTTTTGCCGATTCTCCATCGCCTTCGTCTGTGGGACAAGCTCGCCGCCGAACGCCCGACCCATCTTTTGACCAACAGCCAAACCAGCCAAGAGCGCATCCGCCGCTATTACGGACGCGAGGCTGAAGTGATTTATCCGCCGGTGGACGTGGAACGCATCCCGCTCTCGACTGCGCCGGGAGAATATTGGCTGGCTGGCGGCAGGTTGGTCGGTTACAAACGCTTCGACCTCATCGTCCAAGCTTTCGCCAAATTGCGTTTGCCGCTCAAGATCTTCGGCGCGGGACCGGAATATTCCAAACTCAAATCATTAGCCGCGCCCGAGACGGAATTCACCGGCTACATCTCGGATGCCGAAAAAATCGCGCTCTACGGCAAAGCCATCGGATTTTTGCATCCGCAGATGGAAGATTTCGGGATCACGGCGGTCGAAGCTATGGCGGCGGGCAAACCCGTGCTGACTTATGGACGCGGCGGCGGAGCCGAGACGATCGTGCCGGGCGAGACTGGCGAGTTCCTCGAGTCGCAATCATGGGAAAATATCGCAGATGCGGTCATGCGTTTCAATCCGGCTCAATATGATCCCAACGCAATCCGGCGGCGCGCCGAACAATTTTCCAAAGCCCGCTTCCAGGAAAGGCTGACTGATTTCCTTTCCCGTATCTGACATGCGCATCATCGTGGACGCGCGGCCGTTCGCACTCCCCCTGCAAGGCGGGGTCGGTCGCGTGGCGCAGCGTTTGATCCGCGCTTATGCGCTTGAATTTCCGCAAGACGAACTTGTCCTGGCCACCACCGGTTGGATCGAACCCGAGCTGCCCGACGATTTGCGTCTGCCGAACGTCAGACGTTGCCATCTCAAAATCCCCAACAAACTTTGGAGCGCGCTCGCTATGCTCGGCGCGGTCAGTTTGGCGCGCGCGGTCGAAAAGAAAACTGGAGCGGCGGAAGTTTTTTTTATGCCGAATTTGGGATTCGTGGGCAGACTGCCGCGAGACATGCCCGCGGTCTTACTGTTGCACGATCTTTCGTTTTTGATCGAGCCGCGTTGGTTTACGCGCAAAGACAGGCTGTGGCACCACGCGGTCGGCGCGAAACATTTAATCCGCAACGCCGCTCGCCTACTCGCCGTTTCCGAAACGACCAAACAAGACACGCAGCGGCTTTTGGGCGTGGAGGAAAATAAAATCAAAGTCATCCAAATGGGGACGACGCTTGATGCGGACGGCGAAACGCGGGAACCACAATTCGCGGGACGTTATCTCCTCGCCCTTGGCCTGGGCGACCCGCGCAAGAACGCCGCGAACGCAATCGAGGCGGTGAAAGCGTTGAGGCAAGAGGTTGGATTTGAAGATCTGGAACTTGTTCTGATTGGACAAAAAAACTCTGTCATCCTGAGCGAAGCGCTAGCGCAGTCGAAGGACCTTTATCAGCCATCGGTTCAGACGACATGTATAAAGGTCTTTCGGCAAGCTCAAGATGACGGAACTCGCCCAGGGCGCATGGCATGCACCCCTACATGGATCCATCCGATCGCCCGTCCTAGCGACGCGGAACTCGCGGCTTTATATTCCGGCGCCGCGGCTTTTCTCTATCCATCTTGGTATGAAGGTTATGGTTTGCCGTTGCACGAAGCCGCGCGTTGCGGCACGCCGTGCATCGCTTCGACTTCGGGGGCGCTGCCTGAAACCGCGACGCCCGGTACGATCTTCGCCAATCCCGCCAAGCCGCAGCACTGGGTCCAGGCCATCAAACTGGCATTAACACAGCCAAAACCCGCGCCGCCAGCCGTCATGGGCTGGGAAAACGCAGCCAAAGAATTAAACCGCGCGTTCCGGGATAGGGCTTGACTTTTTCGACAATCGCTGCTAATTTGACGCATTCCCATACCGGGAACGCACTTTCAACCAATACGAGGGAACATGGCATCCAAAACTGCCAGGCAAGAGCTGTTCATTAGAGTGCCGCACCCCAACGGCGAAGAAACCTATGTCGAAATCGATCTAAGCCGCGTCAGCTTGGAAGTGCTCACCGAAATCTATACCAAAACGTACGGAGATAGGGACAGAAAAATCCGCTATATCCGAGCGCACGGCACCGAAGCATTAGTGAACACCGGGCTCAACGCAACGGAGATCCTCCGGCAGCTCGACGAGACGACCCAAGAATGTCGTGAGCGCCTGGTCGACGCGGGTACGGCAGGCGAAGAAGTGATGGCGCTGTTCGAGGCTCTCGGCATGCGTGAGTTGCTCGAAGCGTTGTGCGCGTTGGACTGCGACTTGGTCGCGCAGCGCTTGCGCCATGGGCTGTATGGCTTCATGGGCAAGGCCACCAAGCTCGCCGGCAACTACGCCGAAGCGCTCGAGGCCGCGCAGCAATCCAAAGTCAAGGAATTGGCCGCTTACGCCGTCATCGAGGCTTCCAACAGCGACACCGATCGGCTCTATCTGGAGTGGGACAAAGCCATCAATGACATGAACGCTTCAGTCGTGCGGCTCGAGGAAATCGAGGTCGGACTGCGCAAAGAACTCGAAAAGGTCCTCAAACTGCGTGATGATTGGTCCAAGCTCCTGGCTGCCGACCATCCCGACATCATCTTGGCGACGAAGACCCTGACCGGCGATCAAGGTTTTGAGATCAAGACCTTCCGCTACCGGGGCGAACCCGAACGCCGGGCCGAGATGGAGTCGCTCATGGACGAAGCGCGCAAAGCGCTAGCCAAACTCAACTCCCTCGAAGCCGCGGCACAGGACGGATGGGAGCGTTACGGCACCAAGATCTTCCAGGAGATCTTCCCCTTGCGCGCCGAGATCCAAGAGACGGCAGAGAAGCTGGGCAAGGCGTGGCAAGTCATGTCCGAAAAGGAAAGCAGCTTGGACAAGAGTTCGCCGCGGCCGCACCAAATCCACGGCGCGCTGGTCACGCCAGCGGAATACGAGCAAGCCACGGCACGCATGCGGGATCAAAAGTGGGGCCGCAAGACCGCGGAGAATCGCCTGTTCCACGTCATCAACGGCATCAACGATATGCGCGGCAACAAGCCGTGTCTGCCCGAAGAAATCAGGGAGGACATGCGCCTCGCGGAACGGAGAATCGAGCGTCTGTGCCATGAGCTCGCGGACGCGAAAAAAACGCGTTCAGCGACGGTTCCTCCGCCGCCGCCTCCGCCTGTTGCGGCAAGCGAGTCTGTGGCGCAGCAACCGAAGACCCGGGCTACCATCGAGCCGAACCAAATCGCGCGCCACTACTATGAGATCATCCTGGCCATCGGCTACGTCCTGACCTGCAACCGTAACGGCTTCATCGGCACCACGTTGTACTCGGTGCTCATGATCACGCACTACCTTGGAAAGTGCGGGACTGAACACATCGAGACGCTGCGCGGGTTGGTCGAACCGCTCATTCAGGCAGATCAGGAAACGGTGGAATTCAAAGGTTGCGTGGAGCGCCTTGAGACCAGCGACAAGACGTGGCTCAACTACCACAACCACCGGGTTTGGGTCATAAAGATGACGCCGCACGGCGCAGAAGCGGGCAAAGCCAACCTGCTCAAGCACGGTTTCACCGAGACCCAGGTGCGGGAGGCTTATCAACGCTTGGCCGACGAGCGGAAAAAAACGCGCGCCGGGCGGCAGCCCAAGCCGACCGCGGCGGAATGAAACTCGACCGGAAGGAACTCCACCTTCCGGTCTTTTGATTAGAGGGTAGAGAGTAGCCAGTCAGTAAATTTGTCATCCTGAGCGGAGCAGCAGCGCAGTCGAAGGACCTTTATCAGCCATCGGTTCAGACCAACGCTTAAATAGGTCCTTCGCTTCGCTCAGGATGACAATGATTTTTATTTCTAATGTCTAAAAATAGTTCTTGCGTTTTCGGGAGTTCCAGATCGGTTGCTGATTACGTAGGGGTGACCCGCTGGGTCGCCCCTACGGATGCGCCAGCGCTGCGCTCAAGGTATGTCGTTCGCGAACAACGGCCTGTCCAAGAAACATGATGTGGCGTAGGGGCGAATGATTATTCGCCCCTACCGATGGCTTAAGGTAGGATTTCTGACTAAATAACACCTTAACTTTAAACTTTAAGTTTTGAGCTTTGAACTATCGAAAAGCCCGCGGGTGTAGTTCCCGCGGGCTGGGTTTCATTTGAGGTTGCGCTGTCGATCGTTCTTCAGCACTTCCTCGAAGATCTTGAGGCCGTCGGCCAAAATCTCCTCGACCAACGCCTGCGTGTCGCGAGGATCCTGGGAGATTTCACCACGCTTCAGGTCGAAGCGTGAGAAACGCGCATACTCCATGCCGATGGCTTGGGCCAGGAAGAGGGTGGCATTCCCCTTTTCCGCAGCCTCGCGATAGCCGAGGCCGTTGGTGTTGAACATCAGAGTGTGGACGCGCGATCCCTGAATCATCAGCGTCGGGCGATCGAAGCCCGAGTTGCCGGCGATATTGTCGTAACGCGGTTGGAAGAACTCTCCCCGGATGGGAATGAGTTTTTCCGGCTCGTCCATGATGGTCACCTCGCACATGGATTCCACGCTCGGATTCCGTGAATCGCAGGCGTGAATCACGGCGCAGCCGATGCGGTCGGAAGTGAAGGTGGCTCGCGCGCCCTTTTCCTCCAAAGTCCCGACGCCTTCGAGCGACCAGCGGATGTCGCCCTTGAGCTTGTCCAGATTCAGGCCCTCGAGCGTAAAGCTCGTGCCCACGATGATGACGTGCTGGAAGCGCGACAGTCGGAAGCGGCGCTTTTCGACGACCTGGTAAGTCGCCGAGGCGCCGTATGGTTTTCCGGGAAGGTCGGCGCGAATGGTCCCTTCGCCCACCTGACTCACCGCGAAGCTGATTCCCTTTGGGGTCTGACGAAAATCCTTGCCTCGCGAAAACGTCTTGAGCCACTGGATGTCGCCGGGAGCGTGTTGCGCGGCCAAGTCCTCGCGGAATCTGGCCTCCACGTTCACGCGTTCCCCCAGCTCGTACTCGTAACCGTCCAAGTGCAGTACCAGAGGGCGCTGCTCGCTAGGCGGTCCAGGCGGGGGCGGGGGCGGCGGTCCAGGCGGGGGCGGGGCGGGCGGGCGGCGACGATCCTTGTTGTAGCAATCGTCGAACAGAATCAGCAGCTCATCTACCGACGCATCCAAGGCTTCCTTAGGACTCGTGGCCACCATCTTGAGTTGCAGATTCTTCTGCACCTGCGGCGCGATCTCCTTGAGGAAGCGCAGGAGATAGACCGTGAGTTCGTCGTCCGCGATGCGCGGGCTGACCGAATCGCGATCCTCATTGACGTAGTGCCGCACGTACTCGGCCGAGATCATCCCGCATACCTCATCCTTGAGGTACAAGAGCGGGAACGAATCCTGCAGTTCGCCCAGCACGCGATAGAGATTGCGCATGGTGATCTCGCCGATCTCCACCGCCGTGAGGCGCAGCCCTTCGTCGCGTGACTTGCGCTTGGGCTGGTACAGCTCGACTGATACCTCCCCCAGATAGGGATGTTTTACCGTGAGCTCGAACATCTCGCCGATAATCTCCTTGGGCGGGATGAGTTCACCGTCCACGTGGACGATATCGTGGAATATGCAAGGCAGGCGTGCCGCCAGCTCCTTGGCCAAGGTCTCGCCGCGCAAGATGCTGCGACTGCCCGGATCCTCGAGCTCGTAGGTGATCTCGGTGCCGAACGGATGCGGGAAGGGCCAAGTCTCGGCCGTCTTCTTCATCTTTTCGACCGGACGCCTCCCCTTGGAGAGCACGATCCTCTCGTACTCTTCGGCGGTGAAGCTGAAGCGGTAGACCACGTCCGGTTCTTCCTTGGGCGCCGTGAGCACGCTGACGCGCTTGGCGAAGGAGAACAGCAACTGCTTGGTACCGGTGCAGAAGCGGCCCGACTGCTTGGGCGAGTTGGCCGTGGTCATGTGGATGGAGAAGAAGGCGTTGCGGTTGGCGCGGCCCATGCCGTCGCCGTCGTCCGCGATGCGCCAGGCCTGCCGAATCTCGTCCGCGATGGCGATGTTCTGCGCTCCCCAATCGCGGGAGTTCTTGACCATCTCGATGACGCAGTGGATGAACGACTTGCCGCCGAACACCTTGCGCAGGAATCCGGGGCCGATGTCGGCCTGGATCTCGTCGCCCTGGGTCGCGACCGTTGCCGTTGCCGTACTCTGCGTTCCGTCTGTCGCTTTCTTCATTTTCCCTTACCTTTTCCCTTGTGCGCCAATCTCTTCTCGACCATGCTCATGCGCGCCGCATCCTGCAGCGGCAAGAGGTTGTTCGGATATTCGCTGCTGAAGAGCCGGATGGCGTATTCGAGCTCCTCGATTTCGCCGCTCAACTGTTCCTTGACCATCTCCCGCGTCTCGGGTCGCATGATCTGACAGAGTATGTTGAGCAAAGCGCGCGAAAGCTGAAGCTGCTTCTTGGTGAAGACCAAACCGCGTCCGCCGGGGCTGAAATCCAGCATCTGGAAGCTGTCGCTGGTCAGCACGAACTTGATGCCGTCAGGCGTAGTCTCGCCGGCGTTGTCGCGCAGCATGCGCGAGGTGGCGCTCATGTGCTTGTGGCGCTGGGCGCTGGGCGCGGTCTGCGGAAGATCCGCCTTGGCGCGTTCGGGTTCGGGTTTGGGCGGCGGAGTCTTGCTCCGCGCACCGTCTTCCGTTCCGGACAGCAGCTCTTTGGCTTTGGCGTTGATGCCACGCACCGTCTCGAGCGAGACGTGCGGATCCAGATTGTGCGCCCGATACAGCGTCGAAGGATCGAGCTGCAGCGCTTTGGACGCGGCATCGAACGATCCATACTTGGACTTCAGCCGCGCCAGGAGCGTGTCCATGTCTTGGACGGCCGACTCCATGAGGCGCTTCTTTTCGCCTTGGACCGCCGCGAGGCGTTGGCCGAATTCGGCGGAGGTCAGGATCTCCAAGACCCTCGGACCTTGCCGCTCATCGGTCAACTCACTCGTGCCGACGTGTTTCCAGGCGAGCGCGTCTGCCAACGTCACTTCCAGCTTGGAGCCGAAAGCTGCGGCGAACTCTCCGCGGAGCAATCCGCTTTTTTCCCATTTGTCCTGGAGCGCGAAAACCAACTCGATGGCGCTCACCGGCAAAACGGTGGCGCCGACGTACTTGGACGAATGGTTCAAGGCGGTAAAGAGCTGGTCCAGGCGTTGTGCCAAATCAGCTCGCTTGATGTAGCCGGTCAAGGCTTTGATCAAGCGCGGGCTGGAGATGCCGCGACCGCCTTCGACGAGATGCTTCACGTCTTTCCAGGCGATACCGAGGCGCGAAGCCAAACTGCCCGTAGTGAGCTGTTCGGACTTCATCTTTTCCGCAACGGCCTCACGCAGAGTCCGTTGCAGGCCAGAGAGCTCGATCACGATGCTCTGCACTTCCTGCGAAGTCTGCGCTTTTTCTTGATTAACCTTGTTCATGTTTTCTGGTCCGTTGTCTAAAGGCCGTTCCCTGGCTTCTGGCCAAAGGAATTGCACACATTAAAGGGTAAAAGGGGTTTTTGTCAAGTCTGAACGGCTGAATTGACAAAAAGATCTAGACATGCAAAATTCACGCCGTAAGCAGGCTCTTTTGAAAGGTCGAGGAAATGGACAACAGCAAAGACCTCAAGTCGGTATGGAGTCGAGTCAAGATATACCTACCGGCGCTCAACCCCACCTTGGCGGAGGACGTCAAAGCGCTGTACGCGTTCGCCAAGAAGAACGACTTGGCTGTGCTCAAGGTCTACGACGAGCTCCAGGGCATCTTGCGCGAGCGCAGGGCCAAGGCGCGGCTCAAGCTGGATGAATCCGACGGGACAGAGCGACCGCCGGAGGAGAATACCGAGCCGGTCAGCCAACCCACGACACAGCCCCCGACGCCACCCGCGACTGAAGTCGCCAAACCGGCGAAACAGCGCAAGCGCAAGACGGATAAGCGCGCGTCCGGCAAAGCCTTCAGCAACGTGAGCCGGGAAGATATGCTCGCGTTCCGCATCGGCCTCTTGAGGGCACGCTGCGCAGGGCAGGAAGCTTTCCGAGCCGAGCAAGATCGGATCGTGACCCTTCTCGGCTTGAGCGGAAGCAGCGCGCGCAGCACGGTGACCACGCTCCTCGCCTTCGCCGGCCACAAAGTGCAACGCGCGAACTTCATCGCCGAAGCCATCCGCGGACTGACTCAAGTGATGCGCGGCGTACTCGTGGAGGAACTCGCCGAAGCCTTCAAGATGACCAAGCGAGCGCTCCTCGCCGAAGCCAAAACCTCGCCCGAATGGCAGAGCTGAACCATCACTCCACGGACGACCCACGGGTCGTCCGTTTTCTTTTTGGAATTTATGCGTTTGGATAATCATTTATCGTCATTGCGAGGAGCAGCGGCGACGAAGCAATCTCCGGATGTCCAGAGATTGCCACGCGCATTTACTTTATGCGCTCGCCACGGCGTTCGCGAACGCCGTGGCTCGCAATGACAGGTGGGTCGTTAAGTGAGTAAGCCCCAGGTTATAATTTACTTTCCGGAAATAGCGGAATATATTGACATAAAGCCCTTTTACTGCTAGATTGAGCTATTCGAAATTCAAAACAAAAAATCGTCCTGTCAGCAGCTATTTTTATCTAATTTTACATAAAAAATATGATGACACTTAAACGCCTTGCGACGGCCGTGTTGACTGCGGCCTCAATTCTGTCTTTTTCCGCTCCGGCTTTGGCCGGCGGTGGTGGTGGCTGGACCGATATTTCGTATCTCTTGAACGAGCGCCAGAACCGTCCGGTTTGGGCCATGGCCTACGCCTCGCCTTACTGGTATCTGACCGATGGCCAGGATTTGTGGTCCGGCGGCCACGTCTGGAAAACCGAAGGGTCGTCCATGTCCGACATCACGCTCGAAGTCCGCAACGCGGGCTTGTCACGGGTGGATGAAATTTTGAGCGATGGTCAGAATTTGATGTTCATCAGCGGCACGGCCTTGCAGAGCGAACAGTTCAACATCGTATATTTCAATGGCAGCTACACCGATGTGACTTCGTATTTCCGCTCGACCTTTGCTTCCAACGAAGGTCTGCACGCCATCCATGGCTACCAAGGGACTTGGATGATCTCTTCGACCCGGGGCAATTTGTACAAATGGACTCCGGTAAACAATTATCCACAACAAATTTCCAAGCCCACAGGCATCAACTACAACTATTCATATGATCTCCCCAGCTATGTAAATCGCTCAGGAGTCATGCTGGAGATGCTCCCCATAGCGGGCGGACAATGGCTTTTGGTCGGACGAAATCAATCCGGTTCGTCCATCTCGTACGGATATTACAAATACAACAATGGCAGCTTCACCGATGTCACGAGCTACATCGACCCCACGCCGCAAAGCTATTACTACATCAACGTCTTCGCCTCCAACGGCAGTACTGTCCTGATGGTGAAGTCCAATCCCTCGACTTCCCCGGTGTATCTCCGCGCAGGGACTTATGACGGGTCCAATTTTACCCAACTCTCGGCCGTGAATCCGATGGATTGGGCGCCTAAGCTGGTGGGCAACGATACCGCGATCTGGACCGGACAGGCTTGGGAAATAATCGCCAACAAGAAATGGAACATCGAAGCCAAGGGCAATTCCATCTATTCGAACGGCGAGACCAAGGACTACCTGATTACGGCAGCCGGCAACAGCAATGGCATCGTTCTGTTCGGTGGAGCCGTTTCTGAACTCGGTAATTACAACCCCACGAACCCCCTGACCGCCAAACTCGTGCGCTATGACGCCAACGGCACTAATAGCACGAACAACTCGGGGACTTTCGGCGGCGGACGCACCTATACTTCGAGCTACGGTCCGAGCGTCACGACTGCGGGCAATCCGTCCGATTATCGCGTGGGTAACGGCGGCACGTTCATCTATCGCGCCACGGCATCCGACGCGAACGGCGTGGATCGCATCGATTTGTATGTCAACGGCGCGCGGCTCAAGACCTGCTATGCCGAGACTTGCGATTACGAAAACATCTATTACACCAACGGGCTTTCGACGCGTGCCATCCCGCTGTACGTCCGCGCGACCGACAAGCTCGGCTATACCACCGAGACTGCACAAGAGACCATGACCGTGGACAATTCAAGCGCCACGGCCGGGACGGGCGGATCGAGCAACCAGACGACCGTGAACGGCACTTCATACTGGACCTGGCTCGAACCCAACCAATCTTCGCTGCATCGCGACCAGACCATGAGCTACAGCGTCGGTGCGTGGAATGCAGACGGTCTCAAACGCATGGAAATCTATGTGAACGGCGGCCTGCGTCGCACTTGCGATTACAACCGCGCTTACGGCAACCAAACTTGCTCGTACACGCTTTACGGTTACGATTACCCGCTCAACACCAATGTCGCGACCAACGCCAAGATCACGGATTGGAATGATAAAGTCGTTTGGACGCCGCTCCAGAATATCTACATCACGGACGTGAGCGGTTCGAGCGATAACGCGACTGGCGATGTCTCGATCTCGAACTGGATGGATCCTTCAGGCTCGACTTTGAATCGCGGCTCCAGCACCGTGCTGCGCGTGCAAGCCAACGCGACGCAAGGCCTCAACCGCGTCGAAGTCTACGCCGACGGCACGCTCAAGCGCACTTGCGACTTCTCGCGCGTCTACGGCAACCAAAATTGCGACTTGACCATCAACGCCAACGATTATTCGATCGCCCAACACAGCTTCAGCGCCCGCGCCACGGATTACAACGGCAAGACAGCCTGGAGCGACACGCGCACGCTCACCATCCAAGACAACGGCTCCAATTCAAACGGCAATCTCACCGTCTCGAACTGGTTCGATTCAAGCGTCACGACCTTGAACCGCAATTCGAACGTGAACTTGAACGTCCAGGCCAGCGCCAAACAAGGGTTGAACAGCATTACGGTCTATGCCGACGGAAACGTAATCCGGACCTGCAACTACAGCCGCGTCTATGGCACGCAGGATTGCGACATCACGATCTACGGCAACAACTATTCCGTCGGGCAGCACAACTTCAACGCCAAGGCCGTCGATTACAACGGCAACGCCTCATGGAGCGATACGCGCAACCTAACGATTCAGGATAGCGCGACGAATTCCAACAGCAACACCACTATCACCAGCAAATTCTATCCCGAGGTGACTGTTTTAGACCGCACTTCATATGTGAATTTGTACGCGTCAGCGAGTGACTCTGACGGCCTCTCAAAAGTGGAAATCTACGCTGACGGCAATCTCAAACGCACGTGCAATTATTACGACAAGACTTCCGGCGATTGCCTGCTTACGATCTACGGCGGAGATTACCTGTTGGGCGCGCACACCTTCAGCGCCAAGGCGACGGATAATTTCAACAACGTGGCTTGGAGCAATACGCTTAACCTGACGATCCAAGACACGACCGGAAACAGCACCAAGGGCGGCGAAGTCTCCACCTGGGTTTGGTCCGATCCCGAAGTCACGACGGTCAACGCCGGACAAAGCGCGACCTTCCATGTCGGAGCTTGGGCCTTGAACGGCATCCGCAAAATCGAGATTCTGGCCAACGGCGGCGTGGTCAAGACTTGCGACTTCGGCGGCGTGGTCTACGGCAATCGCGAGTGCAGCGTGAACGTCGCCACGACTTACGGCGGAACGACCAACGCGACTTATTATGCCCGCGCCACCGACGGCAACTGGGGCACGTTCAGTTCGCAAAGCAAGAGCTATACGATCGACAACACCACCGGTTCAATCGAGCAACATCCTAGCGATCAGCCTTCAAGCATCAACGCTTCAAGCAATCGCGACGGCGGCTACGGTTACTGGGACAAGATCAACTTCAGCGCCTCGGGCAGCGACGCCGACGGCATCGCGAAAATCGAAATCCTGGTCAACGCCAAACTGGTCAAAACCTGCTCCGACGCATCCAGTTGCAGCGTGAGCGGCGGATCTTACGGCAACCGCAAGAGCGTGACCTATGGCGCGCGTCTCATCGACAAGCTCGGTAACTCGGTCTTTACCGGTTACAAGACGCTCTACAAAAAATAAAACCCAAAACTCCCCGCCAACCCGCGGGGAGTTTTGATCCAAAGACCCATTGCCTCAAATTGGTCCTATCGGACCATTTTGAGGCAATGGGGTCATGAGCGAGATGTTCCGTGTTCCGTGATTCACTCATTCCACCGAACTGATTTCTTTCTGCTCGACATAATATTTTATTTCTTCGTCCAAGACTTCGAGCGGCAGATGCTCGCCTTCATATAGGATACGATCTTCGTAATGCGTGAGCTTGGAATAAATTTCATCGATTGAATCCGGCAAATCGACCGCCAGCTCGCGCAGCGTATCCAAGCGCTTCAGATAGCCGGACAAAAGCGTCTTACCCTCTTTGACCAAGGGCGCAAGCGTCTGGCCTTTGGTTTTCCAATACTCAATGCGTAATTGTTTGCGCACTTCAGCGATTTCGAAACAATCCTCGTCCTTCAAAGCCATCTCGGCGTCTTCATGTTTAAGCAGCGCATCCAAAGCGTGCAGCTCCAGGTAATCATCCAAACGCTTCAGGATATGCGCAGTAGAAGGCCGCACGGAAGCGAGCACGCGCTCTAATTCTTCGCCGCTCCCCTCTTCCTCGAAAAAACGACTGACTGCATAACGCGTCGGCCAAGCGGAAACTGCGATGTGCTTGACCGCCTCGACCAGCTCGGGCAAATGGAATTTTTTACCCTGCTCATATTCGCGCAGCAAAGACGAGACTGTCGCCCGTTCCGCGTCGCCGGCATAATCTTGGATCTCGGAAATGAAATCGATGACCGTCGGCAGATTTTTGAAATCAAGATATAAGTCTGACATGGGTTGATTTTATCACACTTAAAACTTTCGCGTTCGACGATCTTCCCGCGCTTAGCCGAGACCGGGTATCGGGGACCAGGTTCTAGGTACTAGGTTCTGGGTTTTAGATTCAGAACCTAACACCTAGAACCTAAAACCCAGCACCTGACGGCATTTCCACCCATACTCCCTCATCTTGCCAAAAGCCGCGGCTTCCTATAAAGTCCCCGGCAGTGGAAAGATTCGACCGCCGTAACCGCGTAAAATCATTAATTCATGCGGGGGTGGCACGAAAACCCCATAGGGAAGCGTCTGCGCTCGAATGAGCGCCTTGCTTACGCATCCCTTAATTCATATGGCAAAATCAGCCAGTAAAGACATCAACGAAGCCGTAGCTCCGGAGATCGAAAAGTTGCTCCTCGACGAGAGCCTCGCCGCTTACACCACCTATCCTAAGGTGGGCGACGTGATAAAGGGCAAAGTCATTTCGGTCGGACGTAACGAAGCGCGCATCGACATCGCCGGTTTGGTCGTAGGTTTGGTCCGCGGACCCGAACTTGATCCCAACGCCCATCTGACCGCAGGCGACGAAGTCGAGGCTACGGTCATAGATTTGGATAATGAATTCGGCGAGCTTGAACTCTCGCTCAAAGGCGCCGACCGGAAGAAGTCGTGGGACAAGCTGCGCGAGTTGCTCACCACGGGCGCCGTCGTGCCGGTCAAGATCCTCGAAGCCAACAAAGGCGGCCTCATCGCGCGCGTCGAAGCCATCACGGGTTTCTTGCCCGTGTCGCAACTCTCGCCCGAGAATTATCCGCGCGTCTCCGGCGGCGAAAAAGCGCGCATCCTGGAGAAGCTCAAGAGCCTGGTGGGCACGCAACTCGAAGTCAAGCTCATCGACGTCAACGAGGAATCAGGCAAGCTCATCGTCTCGGAAAAAGCGGTCTGGGAGACCAAGCAAGAGAGCGTGCTCTCGCGCTACAAGACCGGCGACAAAGTCGAAGGCGACGTCACGGCGGTCACGGACTTCGGAGCCTTCGTGCGCTTCGACAACAACCTGGAAGGCTTGGTGCACATCTCGGAGATCGCCTGGCAGCGCATCGAACATCCGCGCGACGTGCTCAAGATCGGCGACCATGTGCGCGCCGAGATCATCAACATCGAGGGAGCCAAGATTTTCCTCTCCATGAAGAAGCTGGTGGACGACCCGTGGAAGCGGGTGGGCGACAAATTCAAAGTCGGTCAGATGATCAAGGGCAAAGTCATCAAGATCAACCCGTTCGGACTGTTCGTCGAGCTCGACCCGGACATCCACGGTCTGGCGCACATCTCGGAACTGTCGCAGAAGCCGGTCAAGGACGTGAACGAAATCGCGCGCATCGGCGACGAGTTCGAGTTCCGCATCGTCTCCATCGATCCGGACAACCATCGCCTCGGTCTCTCGCTGCGCAAACCCAAAGAAGATAAAAAAGAAGAGGCAGCGGCGTAAGCTAGACGGTAGCCAAATGTAGGGGCGCATGCCATGCGCCCCTTTGGGTATAAACGAATCCCTCCAAGCAGTCTGAGGGATTTTTATTCTAAAAACCCATTTCCCCGAAATGGTCCGATAGGTACGATTTGGGGAAATGCGGATATGAGCAAGATTAGAGAAATCATGATTTGAGAGATAAAAAAACGCGCGCGGATCCAAGGATGAATCAGCGCACGGAGTCAAGCGGGTCTCGTAGAACTAACCCTTGTTTTCCCCTTCGGTATCCCGTGCCCGTACTTGAGCGAGCTCTTGTTCCAAACCACGATACAACGCGACTCGCGCCGCATCGGATCGTCGGGTCACTGTCCCTGGAGTTTCTTCGACCAGTTTTTTCGCCAGCCGGTCAAGGGCCTCGACAATCACCTTGGGGACTCGGAAAGCCAACTGGGACGTAAGCTCAATTGCCATCTATTTTCCCTTTCACCGAGTAACGACATTTCAGATGCTGTTGCCACCTATGGCCTGACCTCGACAGAAGACTTTCTAGCATGATTTGGGTAATCCGTCAATTTCGCCTCTGTCGGCAGAAATGGGAGATAGACTGTAAAAGAAAAGTCCCTCCGAGCAAACCGTGAGAGGATTTTTTAATCCAAAGACCCGTTTCCCCGAAATGGTCCGATAGGTACGATTTGGGGAAATGCGGATATGAGCAAGGTCTTGAGAATCAACGGCGTGGCACCGATTAAAAAACCCGCGCGTTTCCGAGGGGAAACGCGCGGAAGGTTCAGGCGTCCGTGATCAAATAGCGCGTGGACGTATCTATGGCGAGGTCGATGGCGGCATCGTTGTCGAGCGCCAAGATGCGCGAACCGTCGGGTTGATAGGTCAGGCTGTACAGCTCGCCAAAGATCTTGCCTATGGGCGGAGCGCAGCGGCGTGCAGGACGGAGGCAGCGCGCAACGAGCGGCTCGCTGGCTCTGTGGTACCTGACCGCAAAGCCGAGGAACTCCTGCAGCAGCAGCATGCGCTGCTGGTAATGGTCGAGCACGAACATGAGTTGCGGCAACTCGATGGGTTTGATGGCCCGGACCAGCCTGACGATAATCTCGCCGTGACGCGGCTCGACATGCTGCGCGTCGAAAGCGTAGCCGTCCTCGACCAGCTTATTCTGGATTTCGGTCGTCGGTCCCAGACACTCCAAAGACTCACGCAACGTAAGATTCTGATGGACCCGGACCGTGAAGACGTTTTCAGAAACGCACAAAACCTCCAGATGCTCCATGACGGACCTCCTTATCAAAGGACTGCTACCAGCATTTAACTCCACTGGATGAAATTAGCAAGCCCAATAAAGTATTTAGTAGATAGTAGTTAGGGTTTTGGGCCGAACCCTAAATACTAGATGCTAACTACTAACTACTTGTAGATGCTGACTACTTGCCCCATCCCCGCTCTCGACAAATCCCCCTCAATCCCGTACTGTCATTTACACTCGCCTGTCTGCGTAAAAGATGTAGAATGGGCGAAATACATATGAACCAAACCGTGCGCAACATATTGATTTTTTTGGCCGCGATCGTGGTCGTCGGCACCGCTTTATCCTTCGTCAACCTGGACACGACAGAAAAAACCGACATCACGACCATCGTCAAAGACATCCAATCCGGAACGGTCAAATCCGTGAGCGTCGAAGGCTCGACCATCAGCGCCATCTTGCAGGATGGAAAAACGCTCGAGACCAGCAAAGAGCCGACCGAGTCTTTTGCCGAACTCATGAAAAACTACGGAGTCGACGCGCAAAAACTCCAAGCCATACCCATCGAGATCAAACAACCGAGCGGCGTCAGCTATTGGCTCGGAGCGATCCTGCCCACCCTCTTGCCTTTCATCCTGGTCATCGGACTGATGTGGTTCTTTTTCCGCCAGGTCCAAGGGCAAAACAACCGCGCCATGATGTTCGGCCAATCCGGGGCGCGCGAAATTCAGAAAGATTCCAAAGACAAAGTGACTTTCACTGATGTCGCCGGGGTCAAGGAAGCCAAAGATGAATTGACCGAGATCGTGGAGTTCCTGAAATCGCCGGAAAAATTCACCCAACTCGGCGCCAAGATCCCCAAAGGCGTGCTCTTGATGGGTTCACCGGGCACGGGCAAGACGCTTTTGGCGCGCGCCGTGGCGGGCGAAGCTGATGTGCCGTTCTACCACATGAGCGGCTCGGAATTCGTTGAGATGTTCGTGGGCGTGGGCGCCTCGCGCGTGCGCGACCTGTTCATGCGCGCCAAAAAGAACGCTCCGTGCATCGTCTTCATCGACGAGATAGATGCGGTCGGACGCCAGCGCGGTTCGGGTTTGGGCGGCTCGCATGACGAACGCGAACAGACTCTGAACCAGATCCTGGTCGAGATGGACGGCTTTGAACCGAACAACGGCGTCATTGTCATGGCCGCCACCAACCGGCCTGATGTGCTCGATCCGGCACTTTTGCGTCCCGGACGTTTTGACCGTCGCGTGGTGCTCGACCCGCCGGACTTGAACGATCGCGAAGCCATCTTGAACATCCACGCGCGCTCCAAACCGCTGGCCAAAGACGTGTCGCTGCGGCGTTTAGCCGAGCGCACGCCCGGCTTCTCGGGCGCCGATTTAATGAACCTGATGAACGAAGGTGCGATTTTGACCGCACGACGCGGCTTCAGTGAGATTCCCATGAACCTGCTGTTGGAATCCATCGAAAAAGTCATGCTGGGACCCGAGCGCCGCAGCCATGTGATGAATGAGGATGAACGCAAGATCACCGCTTACCATGAAATCGGGCATGCGCTCGTGGCGCACCTCTTGCCGCACGCCGATCCGGTGCAGAAAGTCTCGATCATCTCGCGCGGACGCGCCGCCGGCTATACGCTCAAGATGCCGACCGAGGACCGCAGCATGCGCAGCCGTGAGGAATATCAAGAAGACATCGCGGTCGCCATGGGCGGCTTCGCAGCGGAAAAGATCTTCTTCGGCGACATCACGACCGGCGCCAATCTGGACATGCGGAATGCCACGCGCACCGCGCGCAACATGGTCACGCAATGGGGCATGAGCGAAAAGCTGGGCCCGCGGACTTACGGCGAGCGCGAAGACATGATTTTCCTGGGCCGCGAGATCCACGAGAATCGCGACTACTCGGACGAGCGCGCCGTACTCATCGACCAAGAAATGGATCGCATCATCGGCGAGGGACTCAAGACCGCGCAAGACCTCATCAAATCACACAAAACCGAGATGGAACGCGTGGCGCAAACGCTGTTGGAAAAAGAGACGCTGGAACGCGCGCAATTCCTGGCTGCCATCGGCCTGCCTCCCGCCAACCTGAAACACTTGCCCAGGGACGCAGAGGATAAGGCGGAAAAAGAAAAAATAGACGGTAGATTGTAGACGGTAGCCAAAAAGGGCGACCTATGGGGCCGCCCTTTTTGATATCAAGATGAATCACGGTAGGGGCGAATGATTATTCGCCCCTACCGTGATATCATGGTTGGGATTTATGTTATATCCCAAGTCTTTAGGCCAAAATCACGGACCAGTCTACCGGGAAATCTTGAAACATGCCTTGCGCACCGCATGGCATGACCGGCGCTACTGGATCCTGTCTTTTTTCGCCGCCTTCCTGTTCACCGCCGGCGTCTACGATTACGTGCTGAATACGCTCACCCGCATGGCGCGTTACCAAAGCTTCAGTTGGCCTACGGCCTCCGGATTTTTTTCCGGCTTCTGGGGCGACGCTAATTCGGTCACGAACATCTTCGCGACGCTCCAAACCGTGGCTTTGGGCGCGGTGCTGATCCTCGCCATCCTGGGATTCTCCTGCATCGCGCAAGGCGCCTTGGTCTATGTCTTGGGGGCGAAAAAATTCAAGCACACGCCCGACCTGCGCACTGCGCTCTACATCGGCACGCAGACTTTTTGGCCGGTCGCCGCTTTGAGCATCCTGGCCAACGGTTTGTTCCTGCTCATGGGCGCCGCCTTTTTCGCCGTGGCTTTCTGGTCCAACTCACTCCCCGCGTTTTTCTATCCGGCGCTCGTCGTCCTGGGACTCATCGAGACAGTGCTGGCCTTCGGCATCGGCATCATACAAGTCTTTGCGGTCAACGCTGTGGTCTTGCAGGGCGCCAAGCTCGCGGATGCGCTGTCCCGCGCTTATCGGATCATGAAACGCAATTGGCTTACCACGTTCGAGACCGCCGCGCTGCTCTTGGTGTTGGCTTTGGCCCTGGAACTCATCTTCATGTGGTTCGCATTCTTCGTCTCGTTTCTGTTCAAAATCGTCGCTTACACGGCTTGGAACTTGAACAGCGAAAGCCTGTACCTGGGCGCAGTTTTGGTCTGGCTCGTAATCTTGGGCGCGGCGCGCTTTGCCGTGACGGCATTCAAGACGCAACTCCAGTTCGCGACCTGGACCTTCCTGTACCGCCGCTTGGGCGAAGGCGGCGTCTTGCCCAAACTCCATCGCGTGTTGCGCGCAGCCTTCGGCGCTTACCGCTCCAAGGTATGAATAACCGATATCCGATAATCAATAATCAAACTGTTGCTGACCCAGGCCCAAAATTGATTATTGAAATTTGATTATTGGTTATTCGATCCCCCCTATGTCCGACACCCCCACGCCCCCTCGGGCGCAATCCATCGAGGAACTGTTCAAAAAATCGGAGCCCGCAGCTGCGGCGTCATCGTCTTCGGCGTCCGCGGCAAAAAAACCCAAAGCTAAGGCTATTGCCCCCAAAGCCAAGGGCGCGGTACAAAAGTTGGAAGAGAAAATCGGCGACGTGCGCCTGCACGAGCTGGAAAAAGCCACGCAAGAAAAATCCCGCGCCTTGGGATTGCCTTATCTTGATTTCCAAAACGGCTATCCCATCACGCCCGAAGCCATTTCCATCCTGACCCGCGCCGAGGCGGTGGAATTGAAGGCGGTCATTTTTTTCCGCAACGACGAACAAATCAGGATCGCCGCACTCGACCGCACGCCCGCGGTAAAAAAACTCATGGAGCGTTTGAGCACGCAATTCTCGGCGGAAGCCGCGCTCTACATCATCTCGCCGACGAGCTTCGACATCGCGCTCAAAGTCTACGCCGCGCTGCCCGAGATAAAAGAAGTTATCTACGGCGTGCGCATCGAAGAAGCGACCTTGCAAAAATACGCCACCGAGATCACGGATCTGAAAAAACTGCAGGAGACCATCACCAAAGTCTCGACCACCGACGTGATCGCACTCTTGATCGGCGGCTCGCTCAAGCTCGACGCGTCCGATATCCATATCGAAGCCGAAGAAAAAGACGTCAAAGTGCGCTACCGCATCGACGGCGATCTGCGCGACGCGGCTTTTTTGCCCAAAGATGCGTGGAAGCAGATGATCGCGCGCCTCAAGCTTCTGGCGGGCGTCAAGATGAACATCGAGGACGTGCCGCAGGACGGGCGCATCACCATCTATCTGTCCAACGAGAAGATCGACATCCGCGTTTCCTTTTTACCCACGGCCTTCGGCGAATCGGTCGTCATGCGCCTGCTCCGGCCCAAATCCATCGCCCTCGAATTCGAGCAACTGGGCGTGCGCGGCCGCGCTTGGGAGGCGCTCAAGCGCGAGATCGAACGGCCGAACGGCATGATCATCACGACCGGCCCCACGGGTTCGGGCAAGACGACGACGCTCTACGCCATGCTCAAGCGCCTCAACACCGAAGACGTCAAGATCATCACCCTCGAGGATCCGATCGAATACAAACTCCAAGGCATCAACCAGAGCCAAGTCGATTACTCCAAGGATTATACCTTCGTCAAAGGTTTGCGCTCCATCCTGCGCCAAGATCCTGACGTGGTCATGGTGGGTGAAATCCGAGATTTGGAAACCGCCGAGATCGCCATCCAAGCCGCGCTCACCGGTCACCTGGTCGTCTCGACGATCCATACCAACAGCGCCGCCGGCGCCATCCCCCGTTTCCTGTCCATGGGCGTCAAACCGTTTTTGCTCGCCCCGGCCATCAACTGCGTCATCGGCCAGCGCCTGGTCAAGCGCATCAACCCCGAAGTCAAGGAAGAAGTGACGCTCACGCAGAGCCTGCTCGCCCAAGTGCGCGCCGAGCTGTCGCACCTGTCGCCCGAGATCCGTAAGGAATATAAAGTTGACCTGGATCAGCTCAAATTCTACGGTCCCAAAAAAGACGCCACTCAACCGTACAAAGGCCGCGTCGGCATCTACGAGATCTTCAGCATGAACAAAGACATCGAAAAACTCATCCTCTCGGGACACGTCTCGGAATACGAGATGGTCGCCATCGCGCAAAAAGGCGGGATGATAACCATGGCGCAAGACGGCTTGCTCAAAGCGCTGGACGGATTGACCACGGTCGAAGAGGTGCTGCGCGCCGCCGAGATGAGCAGCGTGCTGGAAGAGGGACCAGAAGAAGAACCCGCGGAGCCGGTGCACTTCGCGCCGCCGCCGAAAACGAAGACATGAATTACCACGGCCTCACGGCCGTGGTTTTTGATTCGGTAGGGGCGAATGATTATTCGCCCCTACGGCATATAAATGTTCGCGTAGGGGCAATTCATGAATTGCCCCTACGCGGCAGCCTAAGGGATACCGATAATGTAATCCTCGCGCATGCATGGATTAAGTGTGCATTACCTAAAAACCCGCGGCCGCGGGTTTTTAGGTAATGCACTTTTTCTGAAACCGTTGAATCGTATCGCTTCTAGATTCCCGCTTTTCAGCCAGAGGCTGATCCGCCTGTGGCCGGACGCGGGAATGACAGGATGCAGCACCACTCACAACTTACTTGATGGTTATATATCCGACTTCCGATTTCTTTTTCAGCCAAGACTCTATCTTCTCCGGCCATTCGATGACCAGGATGCTGCGACCGTCGGAAAGTTCCTCATCGAGATCCAGCGCCAACAGTTCATGCGGGCTTTCGATGCGATACGCGTCGACGTGGACCAGACGTTTGATGCCGCGCAGCTCACGTTTAAGGGCATAGCTGCGCAACAGCGCGAAAGTCGGGCTTTGCGGCCGACGCGTAACGCCGAGCGCCTGCGCTAAAGCCTGGATGAAGGTGGTCTTGCCTGCGCCTAACGGTCCGGCGACGCCCAAGATCGAACCTGGTTCAAGCTGCGCCGCGATTTTTTTCGCCACTTTTTTCCAATCCTCGACTCTAGGCACGGCGAACTTTTCTTTTTTCCCCAGACGCGTCAAAACCGCCGTCCTTCCGGCAGCTCCATGTTCCAGGCTCCGTGTTCCATGACTCATAAATCCAATTCCGGCTCCGCTTCCAAGCTGCGCCATGAACCTTTTAACCCATTCCGACGCAAATGCCACAGCCCGGCGGCGGCGATCATCGCGCCATTGTCGGTGTAGAAGCCGCGCGGCGGTTCCAGAAACTTGATGCCCGAAGCCACGAGAGCCCGCTTCAACCCAGCCTGGAGCGCGGGATTGGCCGAGACGCCGCCTACCACACCCACGGCTTGCGGCTTGAAGCGTTGCGCGGCGCGCAGGGTCTTGCTGACCAAAACTTCGACGATGGCCTCTTCCACCGCAGCGCACAGGTCGTTGATGAAAAAAGTTTTTTTGTTCGCAGGCAAATCTTCCCAGACGCGGCGCACCGCGGTCTTGAGGCCGGAGAAACTGAAATCAAAACTCGCATCATTCAACATGGGGCGCGGCAGTTTGAATTTTCCTGCCTTACCTTGCGCGGCGCGGCGCGAAATTTCGGGTCCTCCGGGATACGGTAAGCCCATGAGCTTGGCCGTCTTATCAAAAGCTTCGCCCGAGGCATCATCGCGCGTGCGACCCAAGACTTCGTAGACGCAGAAATCGCGCATGAACACGAGCTCGGTGTGGCCGCCCGAGACGAGCAAAAATAGGATGGGGAATTTCCAGTTGCGCCGGTTCTTGGGTACGAGCCATGCCGAAGCCAAATGGCCTTCCAGATGATTCACGCCCACGATCGGTTGGCCGGAAAGGAAAGCCAGCGTGCGTGCGCCTTCGATCCCGACGCGCAAAGCCGTGGCCAGACCTGGACCGCGCGTCACCGCGATGGCGTCGAATGAATCGCGCTTAAAAACTTTGGCGCGTTCAAGCAACGAGACGACTTCGGGCACATGACTGCGCGCCGCGACTTCCGGCACCACTCCCCCATAGCGCTGATGGATGGGGATCTGGGAAATGGTCTCGTGTCTCTTCAGACGTATCCGACTTTCGACTTTAGACTTTAGACTTTCGACTTCTAAGATTGCCAACGACGTCTCATCGCAGCTGGTCTCGAGGCCGAGGATGCGCAAGGGTGAATTTGGAATTTGGAATTTGGAATTTGGATTTCGTACAGCCATGACACTCATCCTAATATATCCAGACGGAATTGGCTATATTCGAGCCTAAAGTAAAACCCCCACGCCTCGGATGTAGGGGCGCGGTTTCCGCGTCCCTCGAGGGGCGGCCGAGGGGCGGGGTAACCCCGCCCCTGCCTATTTTATGGCGCGGGAAATCCTTTCCAGCGCGCCGATGAAGGCGGCTTCGCGGAAAGGCACGGCGTGTTCTTCTGCCACGCGCATCACGCTTTGTGTTGCGTCGTTCATGAGCGGTTTCAGGCGGGTAAAGACTTCTTGCTCGGTCCAATGCTCCCCGGCTTTGTTCTGCACCCATTCGAGATATGAAGTCGCGACGCCGCCGGCGTTGGTCAAAACGTCCGGGATGACCGGCACGCCGCGGTGGGCGAAAACCATATCGGCTTCGGGCGTCGTCGGTCCGTTGGCGACCTCAAGCACGGCGCGGCATTGCGCAGCTTCGGCGACTGGCGCAGTCAAGACGTTCTCGAGGGCCGAGGGCACCAGCACACCGCACTCCAAAGCCAGCAGTTCGTCGTTAGTGATGTCGCGGCTGCCCGGCTGGCGCATGATGTGTCCGCTGTCTTTCTTGAGCTTGATGATCTCGGGGATGTCCAGACCCTCTTCGGAATGGATGCCACCTTGCGAATCGGAAACGGCGACGACTTTGTATCCGTGATGATGGAAAAGACGCGCGATTTCTTGCCCGGCGTTGCCGAAACCCTGCACCGCGACGGTCGCGGTCTCCGCATCCATCCCGAGTTTTTCGCGGAAAGATTCGAAGACGTAATACGCGCCTTGGCCAGTGGCGGTCCCGCGACCTTCCGATCCGCCGTGGGCCAAAGTCTTGCCCGTCACGACGGCCGGCTGGAGCTGTCCCGTGATCTTGCCATATTCATCAGCCAGCCAATCCATGATCTGCGGCGTGGTGTTGACGTCGGGCGCCGGCACGTCCTTGTCCGGACCGATGCAATCGGCGATGGCGCGAGTGAACGAGCGCGTCAGATTTTCCAACTCGCGTGCCGACAGCTCTTTCGGATTGACCGTGACACCACCTTTACCGCCGCCGAATGGAATATCCACGACCGCGCACTTGATGGTCATCCAAAAAGCCAAAGCTTTAACCTCATCCAAATCGGTCTGGGGATGGAAACGCAACCCACCTTTATATGGCCCGCGCGCCTTGTTCCATTGCACGCGATAACCATGGAAAATCTTGCTGGAACCGTCGTCCAGGCGCACAGAAAAATCCACTTCGATGATGCGTTCAGGATGTTTCAGACGTTCGAGCAAACCAGCTTCAAGATTCATCGCGGTCGCAGCTAATTCAAGCTGCCGCATAGCATTGGTGAATGCGGACATAGGAAATAGTTTAAAGCTCAAAACTTAAAGTTTAAAGTTATGGTTGAATTTCGGGACACGATATTCGATATTCGTTCTTCGTCACTCGCTTTTCTCCAGTTTCAGCAGCTGCGCTAGCTCGGCCTCGACTACCTCGCGTAGCCCTGCGGCATCGCCTTTTTGCAAGGCGTTGCGTTTGCGCAAAAAAAGGTCATGCAATCCGGGCAGGCTTTGGACGACTTGCTCGTAAGCTCCGGGCGGCGGCTCGGGCAGATGGCTCAAGATCTCGACGAACACGGGGTCGGCGTGCGGAATGGCACGCAAAATTACATCATTGGTCATATTTCTTTTTTAGGCGGATGGTCGACGACGGCGATGAACTCCATGCTCTTCTTCTCCCGATTCATGCGATTATAGATGCGGATCTCGTTGTCGGCGATCAACGGAATGAGATGCGGCACAAGCGCTTCGAGCGAAGCTTCGCGCACTTTGTTCATCTTGGAATACAGACGCCGCTTAAGGTCTTCGATGGTGGCGATCTTCTGCTTGAACTTAGGGCTATCCTCATCCAGGGTCTTCGATTCCCAAACTTCCTTTTCCCGTTCGAGCAATTCTTTTTCCAGATCCAGAAACGTGTCCGTCAACTCGTCATCCAATTTGTACCACACGACTACAGCAGCTTGCGCGGGACGACCCTGGTCGTCTTTTTCCTCCGAATACATGACTTCGGTCCGTGCGGCTATCTGGCTGCCGGAGAGCAGGGCGACTTCGAGTTTTTCCGTCGGGCCGGCTGCGGCAGAGGACTTGAGCTGCGCTCCCTCGGTCAGCGGCCGCAACATGCAAGCGACTTTCTCCGTCCGTTCGAGGTCGCGTTCAGTCCAAAAATTCAAGCGCAATCCGCTGCGATAACGCAGCTTGAGTCCTTGATGCAGCTTGGCCACGTTATCTTCAATCAACAGCTGCAAAAGCTCCTGTTTATGGGTGGTTTCAGGACGCTCTAGCGTCCCCTGGCTCACGGCCATGACCGAATCACCCGGCATGAATCCGAATTTGACCAGATTGATGAAATCCGGCGGCAACGGTTTGCCGCTCTTCTTGGCTTCGGCGTATTCGCTCGGATCGTAGTAACCGCTCAAGACTCGCCCGCGATAATTCTGGGCTTCGCGCCAGCGACTCATAGCGCTGTTCAAGCTATGGGTCGGCGGCCAAGCCTTGGACTCGAGCCTTACGCCCGGACCGATGCTTTGCCCTTGCGTTTGAAAACCGATGTCCAGCCTGCCGCCCGCTGATTTGCCCTCCAAAGTCAAAGCGCTGGTTACGTTGCTCCACTGCGATTTTGTGCAGGCTTGCGATTCCAAAGCCAAAAGTGCCATGGCCAACCATTTGGCGCCGGGGCTCGAAAGTTTTTCGAAAAAAGTCTTGCGCCGCTCCAAAATACCGCCGCGGCGTCGTTCTGGGCTGGATGAAATCGCGGCTCGTTCAGACATGGAGATAGTTTAAAGCTTAAAGCTTAAAATTCAAAGTTTTCGAACCCGATAGCCTGATTCCATGAATTTTAAACTTTGAATTAATCTCTAAGATAACGCTCGGCTTCGATGGCTGCGGCGCAACCTGAACCGGCTGCGGTCACGGCTTGGCGATAATGCGGATCTTGCACATCCCCTGCCGCAAAGACGCCCGGGATGGAGGTACGCGGCGTGCCGGGGACGGTCTTGATATAACCTTTCTCGTCCAATTCGAGGCTGTGCTTGAACAGCTCGGTGTTGGGGACGTGGCCGATGGCCGAAAAAACGCCGTCGATGGGCAACTCGCTCATCTCGCCCGTCAACATGTCCTTGAGCTTCACGCCGGTGACGTGTCCAGCTGCGACGCCGAGTATCTCCTCGACCGCGGTATTCCATATGACTTCGATCTTGGGATTCTTGAATGTGCGTTCTTGCATGATCTTGGAGGCGCGGAAAGCGTCACGGCGGTGTATGAGCGTGACTTTGTCGGCGAAACGGGTCAAAAAATTCGCTTCTTCCATGGCGCTGTCGCCGCCGCCCACCACGATCACCTTTTTGCCTTTGAAGAAAAAACCGTCGCAGGTGGCGCAAGCCGAGACGCCCTTTCCGTAGAGCTGCTTTTCGGATTCCAAACCCAAACGCCGCGCCGTGGCGCCGGTCGAAATGATGACAGTCTTGGTTTCGTAGTCTTGTCCGCCGGCTTGCACGCGAAAAGGCCGAGCCGTCAGATCCAAAGCGGTCACATTCTCCGAGATGATTTCCGTCCCGAAACGCGCCGCCTGCTCGCGCATCTGCGCCATGAGCTCGGTACCCAAGATGCCCTTGGGGAAGCCAGGGAAATTCTCGATTTCAGTCGTGGTCGTAAGTTGTCCGCCCGGTTCCGGTCCTTCGAACAAAAGCGGCTTGAGTTCGGCCCGCGCCGCATACACGGCAGCCGTCCAACCAGCCGGACCTGAACCGATGATGATGACGTTGCGCATAAGGCAAAGCTAGAATGACTAATGTCTAATTTCTAATGACTAATTCCTGACGGGCGTTAGACATTAGAAATTCCGATATTCTTCTATATGTATTTCTCCAACTTATCCTTGAACGCCGACTTCGACATGGCGCCGACGATTTGGTCCGCGACTTTGCCGTCCTTGAAGATCAAAAAAGTCGGGATGGACATGACGCTGTAGGAACCGGCGGAAGTCGGATTTTCGTCCACATTGAGTTTACCGATCTTGAGTTTTTCCGGCGCAATCTCGTGTGCCAACTCCTCGATCACTTGCGCCATGACGCGGCACGGTCCGCACCAAACAGCCCAAAAATCAACCAACACGGGGATCGGCGAACCCAAGACTTCAGCTTGAAAATTTTGATCGGTGAATGTGTGTTCCATATGTTTAAACAGCGATGGACAGAGGGATTAAGCATTTAGTAGATAGTAGTTAGGGTTCTGCCCCCTAACTACTAAATGCTAACTACTAACTACTATCTAACCTGCGCTATTGTCTACCGTCTGCCGCATGTCGTCTAGGGCGTGAGGCAGGCACCCCTACAGAATCATCAAATCACGTTTTTTCCGTCGCTTTTTGCGCAAAATGGAGGCTTGCCTCGTGCATGCCTTTGAACGTACCCATGTCCCACCAAATGCCGTGCAGCGGATGGGCTTTCAACTCATTCAGACGCACGAAGTGATTATTGACGTCCGTGATCTCAAGTTCGCCGCGGCCTGACGGTTTGAGCGTCTTGATGATCTCGAAGACGCGCGAGTCATACATGTACAGACCGACTTGCGCTAAATTCGATTTAGGTTCACGCGGCTTTTCTTCGATGGACAGCACGCGGCCTTGCGCGTCGATCTCCATCACGCCGTAGTCGGACGGATTGCCCACCGGTTTGTAGAAAGCGCTGGCGCCGGAACGGAACGCGGCGACATGTTCGGCGATCGATTGGTCAAACACGTTGTCCCCCAAGATGACGGTGCAGTTGTCCGCGCCCACGAAATCCTCGGCCAGACCCAAAGCCTGGGCGATGCCGCCGGCCTCATCTTGGATGCGGTACGACAGGCGCACGCCCAAAGCCGAACCGGATCCTAGGAGTTTGATGAACTGGTTTGCATATTCCGGTCCGGTCACCAGCATGATGTCGCGGATGCCGGAGCGCAACAGCGTCTCAAGCGGATACAACACCATGGGTTTGTCGTAGATGGGCAAGAGGTGCTTGTTGGTGATGTTGGTGAGCGGAGCCAGCCGCGTGCCTTTGCCGCCGGCCAGGATGACGCCTTTCATGCGGGGGGTAGAGGTTAGAGGGTAGAGGTTAGAGGGTAGCCCGTGATCCGTGTTCTGTGTTCCATGTTCTGTGAGCCGCATGTGGCGGGCGTATTTTTCCAGCGTGTCGCGCAGGGCGATGGCTATCGGGCGCATATGGATGCCCAAGGCCTCAAGCCGCGGCGATTGCAGGATGCAATTGGAACGCGTTTTTTGGGCCAAACCGCGCGTCACAAGTTCGCCTTCGGAGATCCATTCGCAAGAATGATTTGGATCGACGTATTCCTTATACAGCGCCAAAAGATCACGATGGCGCATGACGCCGGGATTGGTCAGATGGAAAATCCCGCTCGCTCGTTTCTCGAGCAGCGCATGCGCCGCGGCGATAAAATCCTCGACCACGGTCACGCTGTTGGCGACATCCACGACTTGGCGGTAAGCCGCGAGCTTGTCCACCAAGTTGCGCGGCGCGGGACGCGAATCTATGGGCATGCGCAGACGCGCGATGCCGACGTTCGGAAAACGCGAGAGCAACAGATCAGCCGCATACTTGGAACGCGAGTAATAGGAAATCGGATTGGCCGGATCGTCTTCGCGCCAGCCCGCCGGATCCGGCGAGGGTCCGTAATACACGCAACCCGAACCCAAGTGCAACAAATAGATGCCGCGCGCCTGACAGGCTTCGGCCAGGATGAGCGGGCCGATGACGTTGGAATGGAAAGTCTCGGCCTGATGCGTCTCGCACCAATCCACGTTGGGCGTACCGGTCTTGCCCGCGGCGTTGACGACCACGTCCGGACGATGTTCGTCCAAAGCTTTAGCCACGGCTTCAGGCTCATCGATGCGCGTTTGGACGAGTACCGCTTCCGGCCAAGTCTCGACCAGGCGCCGGCCCAGATATCCTGCGCCGAAAATGAGGATCTTCATGAGCCAGTCTTATCAAAATTGGCAGCAAGCAGCAAGAGGCTAAACGAGTAGCAAGTAGCGAGTAGCAAGGAATCGGAATTTCGTATCCCTAGCTGCTTGCTACTTGCTACTGAATACTATCGCCTGCTAGGATTGCGGCAGTTCTTTGGAATGCGAGGCTAAGATGGAACGTTACGACAGCTTGCCGCCGATCAGCCGCGATGATGAGCCGGAAAATACTCCGGCCAAGCCGAGCAAGCTCCCCAAGCTCGCGGGTCTGGCGAGCTTCCTCGTCGCCTTCGCTACCGGAGTCCTGCTCTTGCTCGTCTACTTCCGATTACGGAATGGCGAATTAAGCGGTCTCGCCGCTTATGCGCTCTTCTTGACCATCCTCGTCAACGCGACGCGGGTCCTGTACGCCATCATCCGCAACCAAACTCCCACAACCTGATACTGAAACCCCGGCACTGGCTCGCCGGGGTTTAATCATTGGTCCAATTGGTCCCATAGGGCCTGTTCCCTATCTCGGAATAACAATCTTTCTTTCTTTGATTTCCTCGTGGTAGACCTCGAGCCGGTCGCCGATCAGAATCTTGGCTTTGCCTTTGAACGAGATGCCGCATTCTTGTCCGCCGGCGGCCTCTTTCATGGTTTGTTTGCCGATCTGCACCGAATCCACGATGCCTTCGCCGATCGGTTCTTCGCCGCGCCACACGCGCACTTTTTCGCCGCTCACGACTTTGCCCTCTTTGACTTTGCCGCCGACCACCATACGTCCGTTTTCGGTGCGGAAGATGGCGACGGTCTCGAAGTTGCCCAGCTGCGTGCGGATGATCTCGGGCGGCACCAGGATGTTGAGGCGCTTGATCATGTCGTCGAACAACTCGTAGATGATCTTGAATTCTTTGATCTCGACTTTCTTCTCGCGCGCCATGACCCCGACCTGCGGCGCGAGCACCACGTTAAAAGCGTAGACCACCGAGGGCTGCGAATTTTCGGCGCGCGTCACGTCGTTTTCGTTGACGTTGCCCAAACCTTTTTGGATGACTTCGACCGCCACGTCCTCGTGCCTGATCTTCTCGAACATGCCGAGGAGCGCTTCCAGCGAACCTAGGGTGTCGCACTTCAGGATCACGTTCAAGGTTTTGATTTTCTTTTTCTCTTCGCCTTCGGTCGGCGTGACTTTGGTGGCGGAGAGCTGGCTCGCGACCTGCATCGAGGTCTTCATTTTTTTGGCTTCAAGATCATGCTGGTCCTTGGGCACTTCCAAGATGTCGCCCACGGCGGGCATGACTTTGAAACCCAGGACTTTGACCGGCGTGCCCGGCGGCGCCTCGTCCATCTGCTTGCCGCTCCAATTGCGCATGAAGCGCACGCGTCCGTAAGCGGCTCCGGCGATGCCCAAATAATCGTTGCGGCGCAAAGTGCCGGCTTGGATGAGTATGGTCGCGACCGGACCCTCGCCCTTGTCGACGTGCGACTCGATGATCGTGCCCACGGCCAAACGCTCGGGGTTGGCGCGGATCTTGTCGGCGTTCATGTCAGCCACGAGCAAAATCACGTCCAAGATCTCGTCGATGCCGATTTTCTGTTTGGCCGAGACCTTGGCCAGCGGGATGGTGCCGCCCCAGGCTTCGGTCGTGACGCCCGCTTCGGCGAGTTGCGCCAAGACGCGGTCGATGTCGGCTTCGGGTTTGTCGATCTTGTTCAACGCCACGATGAACGGCAGATGCGCGGCGGTGATGATGTTGATGGCTTCTTTGGTCTGCGGTTGCACGCCGTCGTCCGCGGCTACGACCAGGATGGCGATATCCGCGACTTTGGCGCCGCGCGAACGCATGATGGTGAACGCTTCATGGCCCGGAGTGTCGATGAAAGTGATGGGACGATCCTTCTTCACGACTTGATAGGCGCCGATGTGCTGCGTGATGCCGCCGGCTTCCTTATCCACCACGTTGGTCGAACGGATGGCGTCCAAGAGCTTGGTCTTGCCGTGGTCCACGTGACCCATGACCACCACCACCGGCGGACGCGCTTTGAGGTTTTCCTCCGTTTCAGCCTCAAAAATTTCCTTGATCCGGTCCATGGCCTGCATGGTCTCGATAGGTTCGCCTTGTTTGGTCTCTTCGGGTTTAGCCTTGAAGCCCAACTCTTCGGAGATGATGGCCGAGGTCTCAAAATCCAAACGCTCGTTCTGCGAAGCCAAGATGCCGGCGCGCATGAGCTGTTGGATGACTTTGGTCACGGGCAAATTAAGGCGGCCGGCGAGTTCGCGCACGATGATGACCGCGGGCAACGAGACTTCCTTGAGTTCGCGCGGGGCATCGCCCTCGCGGTGCGCCGGAGTGGCCAGGAGCGAGTTGCGCAAGCGTTCGCGGCGTTCCATCTCGAACCATTTCTGCACGATGCGGTCGGCGATGGCGTCGTCGATCTTGATGGCGCGCGTGCCGATATCAAAACCCAGCACCGGGAGTTTTTCCAGGAGCTCGTGCGGGGTCGTCTTCAGGCGACGAGCCAAATCAGATACATTCATGTGCTCGCAGGGTACGGAAAACAGGGCAAAAAGTCAATGTTTGAGTAGACGCTAGAGAGTAGGGGCGCATGCCATGCGCCCACGTCGGTAGACGGTAGCCAAACATCCTGTCATTTAAAGAAATTGTCATCCTCGAGCGAAGCGAAGGATCTTCCTATGCCTTAAGGAATAGGAAGATTCTTCGGCCGTCAGACGGCCTCAAGAATGACATCTTCTTTTTTTGGCTACCGTCTACCGTCTAACCCGTCCCTGGACTCCTTGACATTCCGGGGGAATTTTGCTATATTGAGCAGTCTTTCACAACAAGGAGATGATCATGGCAGACGAGAAACTCGCAGAAGTTCTGATTCGCTGCTCGATAGCGAGATCTAGCGGAGCGCTCGACGCTTGGAGGAAATCGAACCCCGGCAAACCGCTCGACTTGAGCGAGGTGAACCTGCCCAGAATGGTCCTAAGTCATATGAACTTGGTCCAAGCCAACCTGCGCAGGGCAAGCCTAATCGGCGCGGACTTGCACGGAACTGACTTGTGCGAGGCGAATCTTTTCAGGGCAGACCTGTCCGAGACGAATCTCTCGAGGACAATCCTGACGTACGCGGACATGACTGGCGTCGAGCTTCTCGGAGCGGATTTGACCGATGCCGACTTGACCCAGACAATCCTGGTCAGGGCGAACCTTTCCCGGGCGGATCTCACCAGGGCGCGTCCGCACCTCGCGGATTTCACCGGCGCCGACTTGTCAGGGGCGAATCTGACAGGGGCGAACCTGTCGTCAGCCATATTGGTCAGGGCAAACCTGAAAGGCGCGAACCTGACCGGCGCGAATCTGTCATACGCAGATGTCAGCGGCGCGGACTTGACCGACGCCGATCTGACGGACGCGGACTTGACCGGCGTCGACATAGACGCCGTGCTTGCGCCCGAACGTATGGGCAAATAATCATTCGCCCCTACGCTGCACCTTCCCTAACCCGGCCACCGTTACGACGGTCGCCGGGTTTTAGTTTACGCATATTCCGGATCCATTCCCCATTTCAAAGGATTGTCGAGGATGTATTTGCGGGTTTCGAACAATTCGCGTTCATCGCGGATGACGCGTTCGTGATAATTGCGTTGCCAGACGTTATGAATATTCGTTTTTGTTCGAGACCATTTTGTAGCGCCGATTTTGAAACCCCGAACAACCGAACCGATTGTTCCAGATGTCCCATTCGGCGTTTCCCGTAGGGGCGAATGATTATTCGCCCCTACGGAATCGTAATCACGGATTATCAAAATACCGTGCACGTGATTGGGCATGATGACATGTTCATTCAATTCGATGAACGGAAAATGTTTCGGTATTTCGTTCCAAAAACCTTCAACCGCATGTCCAAAATCATTTAATATCATGTCTCCATCTTCAATCGCTCCGAACAGATGTTGCCTTTCATGCGTGCATATCGTCACAAAATATGCGCCCGGGGTTGCATAATCGAATCTCGGTAATCTGATTGAACGGCGGTGATGCTCCTTATATATACCGCTGCCAGAAAACGGCCCGTTCGTCAACACCCTTCACATCCCCGGTGGATGGTGTAAAGTCGCGGCGGAGGGAAAAATGGAACAGTACGGTTTAGCTGCTGAAATGGTGCTCGTGGCTTGCCTCGGCAATCTGGAGAATAAAGTTTTTTTCTCCGGTATCTTCGCCAGGATCGTCAACGGCGCTGCGCATAACCCTGACTATGAAGAAACGGTGCGCCAATACATCCTAAACCTGAATGAGGATATCGGGGTCGTCGATCAGGTAAAGATCCTCAATCGCTTTAACGAGATCTCCCAGGCGGCGAAGTGTTCCATCTCGAATTTCCGCTGGTGGGACATCGTGCCTCGCGACCATCTGCTGTTGGCGGACCTGCTGCGCAAAGACCGGACGTACTCGATCCTTTTCTATTGGCGGCGCACCGACAAAAGCCTGAACGGCACTTTGCACTGCACTTCCGGCCCGCGGGTGCTCAAACATCTTGACCCGCCGCGCATCGAATTCGAAGCTGCGACCTATCAGGAGGTCAAAGCTCAATTCACCGCCTGGCTTGCCGCACCTTGCAACTTTTGACTCACCACCGGCCACAGCTTGGCCGGTTTCTTGTATAAAAAGAATACGCCCGGTCCATCCGTAGATGAACCGGGCGCAGAAGAGCCGATCAGGCGAAGATGGTGTGCCTCCGCTCGGGATGCATGCACCGCGGCTGGGCGCCTGACGGAATTTCCTGGCAGACCTTGTTGACCCAGATCTGGTGCGCCGGGCGCCAGAACGACTGACGCATCTTCTCGATCTCGGCGAGATCCGTACCAAGGGCGAAGAACAGCAGTTCAGCGACTCGCGCCTTCTTCTCTGGCTTGACGCCGTCGAGAATCACGTCGATCCTCTCCTGCAGAGCGTCGAGCGGCGCCGACGAGGTGCCGTTCTCCAGCACACGCTCACGCGACTGCTCGAGGAGCGCAATCTCGACGGGCTTGGGGATGAACCCTTCGCGCTTGTCCGCGTCGGGCCAGTCCTTACACAGCCCAAGAACCTTCAGCGACCGCACGGCATCACGCACTTCGTCTGACGGGTACTGGAATCTGATCATTGTTGGCCTCCATGCCTGGTGGGAAGAACGATGTGTCAAATTAGCAAAACTTTGCCATTTTGTCAAGGCATGGGAGGCAAAAAATCGATTAATTGCCCAAAATAAGCTATATTTTCTTCGTGGAAAAAATCCTATTGATAGACAAGCCAGCTGGAATCACCTCACACGATGTCGTCGACAAAGTGCGCAGGATTTTTGATACGCGAAGAGTGGGTCACGCCGGGACGCTCGATCCGTTCGCCACCGGACTTTTGATCATCGGCGTAGGCGCGGCGACAAAGGAGCTCGCAAAATATTCCGGGTTGGACAAGACCTACCTCGCCACGGCGCGTTTAGGCGCGACCAGCACGACGGAGGATCCGGAAGGGGAAATAAAAGTGAATATGGAAGATGGAATGTGGAATGCGGAAGACCTAAATTCTAAATTCCATATTCCAAATTCACTCGCCCTCGAATCCGCTCTCGACAGATTCCGCGGCGGATATGAGCAGACGGCGCCGGCTTTCAGCGCCAAAAAAATCAAAGGCAAAAAACTTTATGAGTTGGCGCGCGCCGGCAAATTGGAAGGCGTCGAGTTGCCGAAGAAACAGATTTCCATCTCCGAACTTAAAATCATGAACTACGCTTGGCCTTTTTTATCCTTCAGCGTGGCTTGCTCGTCCGGCACCTATATAAGGTCACTCGCCCGCGACATCGGGGAAGCGCTGGGCTGCGGAGCTTATCTGACCGAGCTGCGGCGCACGAAAATCGGCGATTTTGACATAAAAGACGCCTTGACTCTGGATGAACTAGCCAAGAAATCGGCTTGAACTTGAAATCAAATGCACCTCATACTTTTTGGCGGCAAAAAGTATGCAAAAACCGCTGGGGCCTCGAATTCGCTAACAAGTATAGGCTTGAGCGTTCTTGCGGTTAGCTCAACTCTCGGCCCCAGACCCCACCTGGATACTTAGAAACTAGGCGTCTGGATGATCACTCCTGTCATGGCTTGCCACAGCGCTCGCGAGCGTTGTGGTGAGGAGTAAGCCACGACGAAGCAATCTCTTGGACGCACCGCCGGAGATTGCTTCGCGCTTTTGGATTATGCGCTCGCAATGACGGGCAGAACGCCAAATGCGTAAGGCCTAAAAAAGTCAGGCTGTCTGGCTACCGCCTACTGCCTACAGCCTCTTTACGTTTCGCCAGGATGTGCTAATGTTGTCGCGCTCTTTTTTTTCCACGAGGGATGAAATGGACCAACCTGAAGTGAAACAGTTGGCTTTCGAGATTCCGACGGACACAGGCATCATGAACGCGCTCATCGGGGCAGTCCCCGAAAATTGGACTTGGCTGGACGGGCGTCTGAACGCGCCCCAAAAACTGTTGGAGTCAGGTCTCGTCGCCGCCGACGTCAGCATCCTCATCAACGGAAATCCGGCGGCTCACATCTTGAGCGAAGGCAGGGATGAAGACCTGACCAATTTCTTGAGCACGCCATGTTTCCCGGGGAAGATGTGGTTCAAGCGCGTCGGTTTGCGCCGCTCATTCGCCACAGCCAAACAAGTCGCCGTCCGCTACGTGGTGCGCGGCTATACCGGACGGCTCAAGTTCGTGCTCAACGGCGAAGTACCGGCGGTGTCGCGTGACTTCGCGGTCTGCACTTTGCGCCTTGAATCCGGCTTGATTCGCCAGCTCCCGGTCCCGCCCTACGTCCACCTCAAATGGATGGTGGATACGGACATCGACCCCATCCTGAAAGTCTGCCGCAACTTCCATCTGGTCGAACTTCCGCTCGGAAGCTTGGCTGAAGATTGAACCGCGCCCCGAAGCTCTCGGGGCTCTTTCTTTACAAGATCTGAAGCCGTGTTAAGCTGGCGAAAGTTCGTTCCAAGGAGAAGATCATGAGCCAAAGCATCGTGTTGCCGGACCAAGATTCGGTCCTCAAACATCTGCGCGAATTCCATTCGGCGCTTGACTGGAACAACGTGGAAGGCGCGTTGCTCGCCCCGTCGGGCCTGGAGGTCCATGTCGGCGCAAGACTCGAAATCGTCGAACCGACGTCCCGATGGCCCCGCTTCGTCGTCAACGCGGAGCCGAAGAGCTTCCTGATGCAACCCCGTCTGCCCGAGCAGGTCAGCTTCGGCCACACCCGAAGCAAGTGCTACAAGGACCAGCTCGAGGTCGCACTGGCTTATGTCGAGAAGGGTTACGGCGGGGAGCTCCTGCTGATCCATGAAGCCTACGAATACAATCGTCAGATGGTCGCGATCCGCCTGAACTTCAGACGCTTCCCGGGGTGGATGACCCTGCCCCAGCTCCAATCGGCCGGCGAATTCAGCCGGCTCATGCATTGCTTCTCCCCTCCCCAGACCTTCCGCTCGGCTTCCGACTGAAGCTAGCGCCCGCACCCGACCACGCCAGGTCGGGGCTTTTTTTGTATTCGTGGTTCTGGAATCTACCGGGCGGGCGCATGGCATGCGCCCCTACGATTGTCTGGCTACCCTCTATTCCCCCCTAGACGCTCGGACCGATTCCTGCTATCGTCAGCTTACCGACATTAGTCTTAACCGCTTCGGACGGACGGAAACGCGAGTCGGATCTTCCTGCACATCACGGTATTATCCTTTCGGACCAATAAACCACAGTATTTCCCCTATTTTTGGCCTGTTTAGGACTTAGATAAAGCTGAAGATCGTTAGGATAGCGGAACATTCCCGTTTCGTTCGAGCGTAGATTTTATGCTTTACGCTGTGTTAGGGATAATCGCAGGCGCGATCGTGGGCTATTTCGCGGCTGATTACGTGGCCACGGAAAAAGCTCGCAAGATCAAACAACGGGTAGCTGACGCCGAAGCCGAGGCCAAAGCGCTCGTGACCCAGGCTCAAGCCAAGGAACAAGACATCTTGGTCAAAGCCAAAGACAAGGCCATCAAGATTTTGGAGGAGGCGCGGCTGGAACAGAAAAAAGGCGAAGACGAACTCAAGAGCCAAAAGGCCGAGTTGGTGAAGCGCGAAAGTGAATTTGCGTCCAAGCTTTTGGCGTTGGACGACGAGCGCAAGTCGCTGGAAAGCGCCAAAGCCAAGGTCAGCGAGACGCAAAAACAAATCGAAGAGATGAAGCAGCTCGAGACGCAAAAGCTCGAAGAAGTCTCGGGGCTGACCAGGGAACAAGCGCAAGAGCGCATCCTCAAACTCGTCGAGGAACAAGCGCAGGAAGCGCTGCTCTCGCGCATGCGCAAGCTGGATGAGATGGACAGCGAGGAAATCGAACGCAAAGCCAAGAACGTCATCGGCGTAGCCATCCAGCGTCTGGCTTCATCCACGGTGACGGAGACGACCACCTCTTGGGTCGAGTTGCCCTCAGACGACATGAAAGGCCGCATCATCGGCAAAGAAGGCCGCAACATCAAGACCCTCGAACATCTGACCGGCTGCGAACTCATCGTGGACGACACGCCGGGGTTGATCACCGTCTCGGGCTTCTCCCCCATCCGCCGCCAGGTGGCAAAACGCGCGCTCGACAAGTTGGTGACCGACGGCCGTATCCATCCGGGACGCATCGAAGAAGCCGTGGACGAAGCCAAGCGCGAACTCGCGATCGACATCAAGAAAGCCGGCGAAGACGCGCTCTACCAGATGGGCATCTCGCTCGCGGGCATCGACCCCAAGCTGGTGCAGATCTTGGGTCGGCTCAAGTACCGCACCTCATACGGGCAGAACGCGCTCCAGCACTCGATCGAAGTCGGCCAACTCGCCGCGCTCATGGCCGAGGAGCTGAAGGCTAACGTCGCTATATGCAAAAAAGGCGGCTTGTTCCATGACATCGGCAAAGCCGTTGACCACGACCTGCAAGGCGGCCACCCGGAGCTGGGCTACCAAATCATGAAGAAGTTCGGTTTCCCGGAAGAAATCTGCTACCAGTCCATCGGCCATCACGAAGACAAACCCAAGACGCTCGAAGCTGTGATCGTGAAGGCGGCCGACGCCATCTCCGGCGCGCGTCCGGGAGCCCGCAAAGATTCATTCGAACAATACGTCAAACGTTTGGAAGAATTGGAAGCCGTGGCCTCGGGCTTCGAGGGCGTCGAGAAGGTCTACGCCATCCAAGCCGGGCGCGAAATCCGCGTCTTCGTCAATCCGACCATGATGGATGACTTCGCCGCGGCGCAACTCGCGCGCAACGTGGCCAACAAAATCGAAGCTGAACTCAAATATCCCGGCGAGATCAGAGTCACCTTGATCCGCGAAACCCGCGTCATCGAATACGCAAGATAAGAATATAGACGGTAGAGGGTAGACGGTAGCCAAAATCCTTTGTCATCCTGGGCCCCGCATCGAGTGCGGGGTAAACTCCGCAGCAGCGAAGTCGAAGGACCTTTATCAGCCATCGGTCCAGAGGTCACTTATAAAGGTCCTTCGACAAGCTCAGGATGACAAATTTTTTATGTTTTTTTACGCGATGAGTTAGTTCGAAAAATATTGTCATCCTGAGCGAGCTTCGAGCGAGTCGAAGGACCTTTATCAGCGACTGTGCATCTTTCAGATTCAACGGCTGATAAAGTTCCTTCGGCAAGCTCAGGACGACAATTGGCCGGTAGCCAACCGAATCGAAAATCGAATCAGGGGTTACATCAAAGAAATTGCCGATCGGCAATTTCTTTGATACGCGAGCAATTTTCAATCCGTGACTTGTACAAGGTCTGGACAAAAGCGCCAAAACGGACATAATGCCTGGCATGAAGACTTGCAAGATACTTTTCTTCGGCGACCTCATCGGTTCGCTCGGCCGCAAAGCCGTGATCCGGAGCTTGCCCGACCTGCGCGCCAAACATGCGCCGGACTTCGTCGTGGCCAATGTCGAGAACCTGTCGCATGGTCGCGGCATCTCGCCCAAGACTCTGCGCGAGCTGGATGCGGCGGGAGTGGATTGTTATACTTCAGGCAACCACGTGTGGGAAAACGAGCAAGGCTTGCCCTGCTTTTCCGATCCGGTCTGGAAAAACCGTTTGATCCGTCCGGGCAACATGCGCCCGGAACTCCCCGGCCTTGGTCATGCAATCTTGGAACGCAACGGATGCAAAATCGTCTTGGTCAACGTCCTAGGACAACTCTTCATGGAAGATCAAAAAGCCACGAGTCCATTCGCCTACTTCGATGAGATCTGCAAGCTGTATCAAAATCTGCCGCTGCTGGTGGATTTCCATGCCGAAGCGACGAGCGAAAAGGAAGCTTTTGGACACTATGCGGACGGACGCGCGGCGGCAGTCTTGGGGACGCACACGCACGTCAGCACCGCGGACGCCAAAATCCTGCCCAACGGCACGGCTTACGTGACCGACGTGGGCCGGAGCGGCGGCTATGATTCCGTTGTGGGGTTCGAAAAGTCATCGGCCGTGCGGCGTTTTCTCGATCCCACGCATAAAGCCTATGATCCGCAGTCTAGCGGCGCGGCCGAGGCCAATGCCGTCATGGTAGAGATAGACCTTGACACCAAACGCGCCTTGAGCATCCTACCTATACATGAATTACTTGATATTTAAGACGAAAACTGGTACCATTCAAGCATAATAATCAACCCAATTATATGAACAAAGCAGAGCTTATCTCTTATCTCGCCGACAAAGTCGGCATCACCAAGAAACAGGCCGAGGACATGGTCGAGGGATTCGTGGAGATCGTGACCGAAACGCTCAAAAAGGGCGGCGAAGTCACCATCGCCGGCTTCGGTGCTTTCAGCGCCCGGACGCGCAAAGGCCGCACCGGCGTGAACCCGCAGAACACCACTCAAAAAATAATCATCCCTTCGGTGACTGTCCCCAAGTTCAAAGCGGGTAAAGGTTTGAAGGACGCCCTCAAGCGCCTACAGCTCAACCAGCTGCCAACCATACCGGAACCGCAAGCGTAAAAAATCAAAAAAATCCGCCGGCGAAAGCCGGTGGTTTTGTAATAAATTAGAGAGTAGAGGGTAGAGAGTAGAGTGTAGCCAAAAGCCAAAAATAAGAGGATGTCATTCTTGAGGCCGTCTGACGGCCGAAGAATCTTCCAATTCCTTAAGGTATAGGAAGATCCTTCGCTTCGCTCGAGGATGACATTTGCTTTATATTTTCTGGCTACCGTCTACTGCCTACCGTCTCTCTTCATGCTATCCTATACCCAAAATATGCCATGTAAGACAAAAATTATAAAAACCGGTTGGATTACCTTTAAGTTTTGCTATGTGGCCTCAAATCTTGATCAAGGGTTAAAAAGCGAATAAATAATTTTTGTCTTACATGGTATGCCCAGCGAAGCACCTTCCTTGCTGAATAAACTTTTCAGCCGCGCCATCGAGCTCAAGGCTTCGGATATCCATTTGGCGGTCAACAATCCGCCTGTCTATCGCATCAACAAAGTCCTGAAACGCGACGAGGGGGAGGTCTTGACGCAAAAAGTCCTGCTCGCCGAATTCAAAATAATCCTGACGCCCGAAGTCTACGCCAGCTTCGAGCGCCATCAAGACATCGATACGTCTTTTGCCTTGCCCCACGGCGAACGCTTCCGCATCAGCTTGTTCTGGAAGAGCCGCGAGCCAGCTTTGGCGGCGCGCTACATCCCGGCGACGATCCCGACTTTGGATGAGCTTGAGGCGCCCGAAGCCGTGCTCGACTTCGTCAAACTGCCGCAAGGCATAGTGCTCGTGACTGGGCCGACCGGCGCGGGAAAATCCACGCTCCTCGCCAGCATGATCGAGTACATCAACCAGAACGAGACCAAACATATCGTGACGCTGGAGGATCCGATAGAATTCGTCTATGCCGACAAACAAAGCTTCGTCTCGCAGCGTGAATTGGGATCTGACTTCATGTCTTTCGCCGACGGGCTCAAGCACCTCTTCCGCCAGGATCCGGACATCATCTTGATCGGCGAGATGCGCGATCCCGAGACCATCGCCACAGCACTGACTTTGGCCGAGACCGGGCACTTGGTCTTCGCCACCCTGCACACCAACGGCGCGGCGCAGACGGTCGAACGCATCATCAACACCTTCCCCGGCAACCAGCAGACGCAAATCCGGCTCCAACTCTCGCTCGTGCTCAAAGGCGTCATCTCGCAACTCTTGATTCCGTCCGTGGACGGCACGCTCACCCCGGTGCACGAAGTCATGGTCATGAACCACGCCGTCTCGACCATCGTGCGCGAAGGCCACACCGAACAACTGCAGAACGTCATCTTCTCGTCCTCCGATGCGCACATGGTGGATTTGGATCAGGAACTGCAACTCTTGGTCGAAGAAAAGAAAGTCAGCTCCGAGACGGCCCACGAGTTCGCGCGCAATCCCAAGAATTTCAAATGACGAGCGGAGGTTAACAAAAGAGCGCGTTGAAGCGCGCTTTTTTGATTTTTAAGACTGCCGCTGGTAAGGTCTCGACATGGCAAAAATCCGCACTTTATCAAGCCACATCGTCCACTCCAACCCCTGGTATAGCATCCGCCATGACGAAGTCGTTTTCTCCAACGGAATGCCGGGTAACTACTACGTCTTGGAACGCGAGCCCTACTGCGTGATCATCGCCGAAGACGCCGGACGCTTCCTGTTGATCGAAGAGGAGCGCTACACGACCGGTTCGCGCGTCCTGGATTTCCCGAGCGGCTGGGTCAATCCCCAGGAGGATCCGCACGCCGCGGCGCTGCGCGAATTGGAAGAAGAGACCGGCTATCGCGCCGCCGAGCTGAAGCTCTTGTCTGCGCCCTATGCCTACGTGGGCATAAGTCGCGTCAGAAGTTATATCTTCGCGACCGTCGGCGGATTGGAGCTGGTCGGACAAAAACTCGAACCGTCAGAGGACGGACTCAAAGCCATCTGGTTGACGCGCCAAGACATCGGAGCGCGCTTGAAGGACAACCCGGAAGCATCCGGCGATGTCCTGAAAGGCCTCGCCGCCTATGATTTGTTCCGCTGAACGCGGCTTCGTCGACTAAAATGGTTTGGACTAAAAAAGCCCGGCGACTTGCGCTACCGGGCTGTTTTTTATTCCTTTACGAAAGCACCAACTTCTTCCACCGCATCCTCAAGCTTGACCAGCTTGGCGTCTTTTTCTCCGCGCAGTTTCCATTCGATTGATTCTTCCTTGAGCGTCTTCTCGGAAACCAAGATGCGCAGCGGCATGCCGAGCAAGTCGGCGTCGGCGAGTTTTTCTCCGGGTGACGCTTCGCGCTCGTCCCACAAGACTTCAATCCCCTGCTTCATCAAATCTTCGTACAGCGCCGTGGCGGTTTCCGTGATGCGGGCTTGCGTGTCCGCATCTTTCGAACCAAGCGAGACCAAATGGATCTGGAACGGCGCCACGCTCTTAGGCCAGATGATGCCGCGCTCGTCATGCGACGCTTCGACGACCGTGCCCACCAGCCGCGTCGTGCCGATGCCGTAGCAACCCATCAGAGCGGTCTGCCGTTTGCCTGACTCATCCGTGAATTCGACTTTGAATGCGTCCGAATATTTGGTGCCGAGATCGAAGATGTTGCCGACTTCAACGCCTTTGACGGTCGCCAGGACGCCGCCGCAATTCGGGCATTTGTCGCCATCTTTCAAGGTCGCGATTTCGGAATTCTGGGCGAAAGTGCAATTCGGACAGGCCAAAATCATATCCTCGCCAGCCGGCGTCACGACCTGGAATTCATGAGAGACATTTTTGGTGAAAATTCCGCCCGAAGCTTCGGCGACTTTCACATCTAAACCGCAGCGCTGGAAAACCCGGATGTAGGCTTGGAGGACTTTTTGGTAATACTGCTCCAGATCTTCTTGTGTGGCGTGGAAGGAATACAGATCTTTCATGCCGAACTCGCGGCCGCGCAAAACGCCGGACTTAGCGCGCAGCTCGTCGCGGAATTTGGTCTGGATCTGATACACGGCCAGAGGCAAATCCTTGTATGAATGGATGAAGGAACCGACCAGCGGCGTCACGAGCTCCTCGTGGCTGCAACCCAAGGCATAATCCTTGTCGGTCTGGCTATGGATCTTGAACAGGATGTCCACCGAATCCCAGCGGCCCGTGGTTTCCCAATTCTCTTTCGGCTGGAGCGCTGACATGAGGATTTCCTGCCCGCCGATGGCGTTCATCTCTTCACGGATGATGCCGACGACTTTATTCAGCGCGCGCAACCCAAGCGGCAACCACGAATACACGCCGGCCATCTCTTGATGCACGAAGGCGCCTTGCAACAGGAATTTAGCATTGGCGGTGTCAGCCTCGGCCGGAGCGGTTTTTGAGGTCTTGGTGAACAAACGGGACATTTTCATACCCCGTGACTACAACTTCGATCCGCCCCGCACCAGCATGCGCGTGGCGGTTGAAACCGCAGAGTTAATTATTGGCTTAATGGTCGGCCTAGATTCAAAGGTTGGCAATGCATAGCATGATATCGAAGTTGTAGTACGGGGCATATTGCGCAAAGAGTAGCGAAATCGGGCATTTTTGTCCATGCGAAAGTCACGGCCGACGCATCACAATTTGCTCATCAAAAAAACCGACCCGGGTATCTTTCCGGATCGGTACAAGACTGTCGTCAGTCCAGCGTGGAGGTCATTGCCCTCCGGTGCTACAGACGGGCGTGCGCGCGACTTCTTGGAAACATCGGCCGCGCGGCGTGTTTTCCCATTTGGGACCACCGAAGAACTTCCAGATGAACTCGCCTTGGAGCTTCTCGCATTTCTTCGCCGCAGCGAAGCACCTTTGATCGCAAACTTCGACGCAGCGATATAAGTCTTCCTTGCATCCGTGCGGATTAAGGAAGCAAATCAATCTATGACTCTCCTCGCCGCACCTGACCCTGCATTCGCCCAAGGTCTCCTCGGAGGGTTCTTTCCCCCAGATGGTGTTGATTGTCGCATACACGCCGACTGCCGTGATGAACAAGCAGGCCACGATGCTCAAGATTTGCCTCATGCTTCGAGGTCTTTTTGGTGAAAATGGGATGTTCGGCGCGGAGCTCTCTTCGCCGGACTCATCCTTCGGCGCGTCGCCGGTAGAGACTTCAGACGGGCTCGTCTGCGCTTCGGTCGATGGAGTCGGCTCAACCGATTCATCGCTATGCCAGCCGCCCCCAGCCATCATACAACGTCCACGTCCACTGTAATTCTTTGTCGTCATGGCTCTTCTCTTTTCCCTGGTCCCTTGTCAAAAATCCATTCTTGCCCCAATTCACCGCGACGTACGGGATCGACAAAATCAAAGGGCAGACAGAAAATAGCATCGTCAGCGAAAAAGTCAAGTGGTTAAGATAGTTCTCGGATTACTTTTGAAAATTATATTTAAATGCAAAAACAGCTCGTTGGAGCTGTTTTTACCTGGTGCACCAGACTGCTACAAGTTCGACAACCGAGAGACGATACGGGTGATCATGCCGGACAACTTGTACACCTCTCGGTACAAGAAAGCGGACTTGCGCGTCCGGTTGCGCCCACTTTCCTGGCCGCTGCGCCCGGCTACAATAATCAACCAGTGGCGCCACTGTCGTTCACTCAATGAGATATCCCCACATGGGGCCAATCGTCCCACTGACGGCATACCCTCCTGAAACTAGACTAATCCCTAAACGAAACTTCTATGTCACACGATTCAACCCCATCCATTCCGCGCCTCCTGACGGCGGCGCAGGCAGCACGCTGCTTGGGCTTCACCAAGAGCACGATCTACGACTGGCTGGCCCGAGGCTACCTGCCCTACCATCGCCTGGGCAACCGGCTCATCCGCATCAGCGCGTCGGACCTGGAGGCCTACATCACGAAGAGTCGCATCAACGAGGAACGATTCCCCGGTACGCTGGAGGCCCAACGCGAACTCGGCGTGTCAGGCGGTCGCGCGGGGGAGGATTCCTCCTGGACCAGGACGTGCGCGATTGACAGGGCCGTGTATTTGGGACGCAGCGTACGCAGAGCCTTCAAGTGCATCGGCCATCATCGAGGTTCGGTGCTTCGATGGACCAGCCGGCTTCTGCCGGCGAAAAGCGTGCGTCGCGAGAGTCTCAACATCCGACATTCCGTTGTCCGCGAATTTTTCCGCGTCAGGGCCAGGTGATTTCGTCGGAACTTTCTTGACCCGCGTTGCGCCGCGCAACAAGCTTAATGCGACGGAGGCCACACCATGGGCGACAAATACCGGACCGAGTACAAGAGCGGCGGGGAATTCGGGATCGTCCCGAGGGTCGAGTACGTGATCGACAAGGAGACCGGGGAAAGGAAAGGCGAAGTCGTGAGATGGGACTACGAGAACGCGGGCGACAAAATCGCGGATGGCGACTGGGATCCGTACGACGACGATGACGACTGAAGACGCCCGCCGGATCGTCAGCGCGTCAACATCGCCCGTCGCGCATCGTCGAAGCCAAGCGCTTCGGCGGCGCGGAGCGCGTCATCCGGCGTGCTGTCCATGGAACGGAGTATTTTCACCGAGCCTTTCTTGTGGGTCTCGACCTTCTTCAAGAACAGCTGGGTGCCCGAGAAGTAGTCCCGCAACAACTCGCGCAGCACGGTCTCACGAAACAGCTGCTCCTCTTCTGCCACCAATCTGATCAATCTGTCCACGAGGATCACGCAAGGCCGATAGTGCACGAAGCTCTTGAGATCAGACTTCTGCTCATCCTCCAGTCCCGGCATCTCCTTCACCAGGTGTTTGCGCAGGAACCTTGCGCATAGCTCCGTCGCCCCCTCATTCAAGCCATTGAAGTAGACCTCCGAACCTCGTTCGCTCTGCGGCTTGGGTTGGAATGAGAGCCCGAGGTGCGTCTGCCACATGCGCAACCGGCGAGGGTCTATGCCTTGGATGACGCCCAAACCATAATAAGACCCCGCGTGGCTCAACTCGTGCGTCAGATTCCTGTAGAACTGAAGCGGATCGCGGCGCGCGAGGTAGATGTGACCGAAGAGCATCTTCCCCTCCAACTCTCCGCCGATCTTGAGGCTCAACTCTTGATCGGTGACGACATGGATCCTGGAATCGGGTATTTCGATAGAAGGCAGTCGCAGGCGTTCCAGCAAGCGGGCCAGTCCCGACTTCGAGCATTCAATCCCCTGCCGTTCATGCTCCGTCTTCTCAAGCTCTTCCACCTGCGGGGCAGCCACATACGGATCCTCGTCCAGAGCGACTTCCAAGGCACGTCTCTGGTCCTCCGGAGCGGATGACTTGATTCTCTGCTCTACGTTCCACGGTTTCTTCATACCTCCTGTCGTGTATTTCAGCCATTAGACCGTCTGCGCGGGCGTCGGTCAACGCGGAGTACTTATTTGCCAAAGCCCGTAGGCATGCGAGGCTACTCAACACGAACTCGGCGTGTCAGGCCGGTCCCCCGGGGGAGAATTCCGTCCTTGACCAGGACGTGCGCGATTGACAGGGCCGTGTACTTGGGGCGCAGCGTACGAAACGTCTCACTTACCCTGAATAGCCATCGTGGGTTCTCGGGAATCTCGTCGGACAGGAAAGCAT
>Ga0265296_1000645_pt1 | contig 49207 bp, 42 predicted proteins | sample MunlanPumphouse1_FD_189073 | JGI IMG/M metagenome (GOLD analysis project Ga0265296, IMG submission 189073) | Groundwater microbial communities from a municipal landfill in Southern Ontario, Canada - Pumphouse #1 | ecosystem: Environmental > Aquatic > Deep subsurface > Groundwater | place... | reverse complement strand
GATTCGTGCTTGGTGTTCTATTTGCTCCTCAAAAAGGCGATGAAACCAGAACACAGCTAAAGAAATTTTCGGATGAAAAAAAACCGCAATTAAAGAAAATATTTGATACCGTAAAGGAAAAAACAGACAAAGTAATCGAACAGGCGAAAGAAAACTTTATGCCTGAAAAAGAATAGTATATAAGTAAATTTCATGAAAAATCTAATAATTGATTTGATTGGTCAGGCGTTAACACGTCTAAACTATCAAATACCTCCAGATAGTATTTTGCTTGGGCGGCCACAAAGAAAAAACCACGGCGATTATTCAACAAATCTGGCTATTGTCAGCGCGGCAACCATTGGGAAACCATCAATAGAAATTGCAAAAGATATCTGCGAGCAGGTTAAAATACTTGATGTAAACAGGATGATTAAAAAAGTAGAAATCGCCGGCCCGGGTTTTATCAATTTCTTTATCAATGACAATCAAATACAAGATTATTTATCTAAAGTAGTAAAAAGTGGAGATAAATACGGAACCGCAAATAAAGAAATTAAGGTAAAAGTTCTAGTCGAATTTGTTTCGGCAAATCCGACAGGGCCTCTTCATATTGGTCATGGACGCTGGGCTGTGCTTGGGGATGCCGTTGCGGCGCTTCTTGAGTCTGTCGGATGCGTTGTAGAACGTGAGTTTTACATTAATGACGTGGGGAGGCAAATTAATCTGCTTAAAGAGTCAGTTGCGGCAAGACGGCAAGGATTGCCTTCGCCTGAAGGTGGTTATGGAGGTGAATACATCTCGCATATACCGTCTGACGCAGATGCAGTTGAATTTTTGCTTTGCCAACAAAAAGAAACATTAAATAATCTAGGTGTTAAGTTTGATAATTGGTTCTCTGAAAGCCAGCTTCATAACAAAGGCAAAATCCAAATTGCTATGAATCTTATAAAAGAAAAAGGATTTACATATGAAAAAGACGGTGCAATCTGGTTTAGATCTACTGATTTTGGAGATGATAAAGATAGGGTTATAGTCCGGGAAAACGGTGATTCTACGTATTTTGCGGCTGATATTGCTTATCACACTGACAAATTCCAGAGAAACTATGATCTTATGATCGATATTTGGGGGACAGATCATCACGGCTATATATCAAGACTAAAAGCCGCGATGAAAGCCATTGGGAATTCACCGGAAAAACTTGAGATAATAATCGGACAATTAGTTACGTTGTTTAGAGGAAAAGAACAGATCCGCATGAGCAAAAGAACAGGGGAAATGATAACACTCCAGGAGGTTATTGATGAAATCGGCCGTGACGCGTGCAGATTTTTTTTCCTGCTAAATAAGGCCGATGCGCATCTGGATTTTGATATGGAGCTTGCCAAACAGCAAAATTCCGACAACCCGGTTTATTATGTTCAATATGCCCACGCAAGAATCTGTTCGATCTTTAAAGAAACAAATCTCGAATATGATAACCCCAATTTATCTCTTTTATCGCACGAATGCGAAAGAGAGTTGATCAATAAATTAATTGATTTTCCCGATGAGGTAATTGACAGCGCAAGGCTCCGTTCTCCTCACAGGCTTACGAATTACTCTATCGAAGTTTCAAAGTTATTTCACTCTTTTTATCATAAATGCAGAGTGCTGACGGATGATAAGGACTTAACGGCCGCTCGTCTTTATCTTATGTGCGCTACTCGAATAGTTCTTTCTAATGTGTTAAAATTACTTGGTATAAGCGCTCCTGAAAGGATGTGACAAGTTTAAATGAATTTTGCTTTTTTTGAAGGACGAATAGTCCCTTTTGCGGATGCCAAAATCAGTGTAATGACCCATGCGTTTAATTATGGGACAGGGGTATTCGAAGGCATCCGTGGATATTGGAGTAATAACAAAATCAATGTCCTCATGTTAGGAGAACATTATAAACGTCTATTTAATTCGGCAAAGATCATAAAGATCAAAATAAACTACACAATCGATCAATTAATTGATATAACAATCGAACTTGTAAAAAGAAACGGATACAGAGAAGATGTTTATATCAGGCCGATAGCGTATAAATCGCATGAGAGAATCGGGCTTGGTCTCACAGGCATAGACGATGATCTGACAATTTACATGGCTCCTTTTGGTGAATATCTTGATATTTCAAAAGGCATAAATATTTGCACTTCAACTTGGAGAAAAATCGATGATAACATTATTCCCGCAAGAGCAAAAGTTACCGGAATGTACGTAAATTCTTCCCTCGCAAAATCCGAAGCACTGGAAAATGGGTTTGACGAGGCAATAATGCTATCAACTGACGGACATGTCGCGGAAGGCAGTGGAGAAAATATCTTTATCGTTAGGGACGGACGGTTAATTACTCCTCCAATAACCGAAAACACATTGGAAGGCTTAACCAGGGCGTTAATAATAGAGCTTGCAAAAGATGAACTTGGTATTGATACAAAGGAAAGAACGGTAGACAGAACAGAGCTTTTTATAGCTGACGAGTTGTTTTTTACCGGCACGGGCGCGCAGATATCGCCGATCAGATCTATTGATAAAAGAGTTGTAGGATTAGGAACAATTGGCCCGATAACATCTAAGCTCCAGAAAATATATTTTGATATTGTCAAAGGAAATAATCCAAAATATAAACATTTGATAACTCCTGTTGAAATATAATGATAAAAGGGATCGGAATAGATATCATCGAAATTGACCGTATCAACGATGCCGTAAAAAAGCTTGGCCCCAGGTTTCTGAATAAAATATTTACCGAGAATGAAATCAAATATTGTACCTATAAAAATAAATTGAAGATAAGCGAGCTCGCGGTGAGGTTTGCGGCAAAAGAGGCTTACTCAAAAGCCATGGGAACTGGTATGGTAGGTATAAGTTGGTCTCAGATTGAGATTCTTAACAATCAAAACGGAAAACCATACATTAAGATCCGCGGCAAAGCAAAAAAAAATATTCATATAAGCCTTTCTCATAGCGCAAGCCACGCGGTTGCAAGCGTATTAATATCATGATTGCAATAACATCCGAAGAAATGAATAGAATCGACAGCTGGGCAATAAATGGCCTTGGAATACCCCGAATTGCACTCATGGAAAATGCCGGATCTTCTGTAACTAGAGAAACATACCGCAAATACGGAAATGTACGCAATATTCTTGTCATATGCGGCAAAGGATATAATAGCGGAGACGGGCTTATTGCCGCTCGGCATTTTTATAATTCAGGAGCCAATGTTTTGATTTACCTAACAGATGATCCGACACAACTAAAACCAGAAACGAAACTTAATTATGATATTTTAGCTAAAATGGATATTAAAATTATTACTGATCTATCTAGCCTAGAATCCGATCTTGACAGCTCGGATATTGTAATTGATGCCGTATTTGGAACAGGATTTATAGGGCAAATCGACGAACATGTTTCAAATATTTTCAAAGTTGTTAATTCCCATCATAAATATTATAAGATTGTTTCCGTTGATATACCTTCCGGTATTAACGGAACAACTGGAGAAGTCTCAACAAATTCAATCTGTGCGGATATGACAGTAACATTTCATCAACCTAAAGTGGGTCAATACAAATATCCGGCCAGTGACAATTGCGGTATTATTAAAATTGTTGATATTGGAATACCATATGAACACAAATCCCAAACCTGCCTGCCGGTAGGCAAGTCCCAAACAATTGCAGATAATAATACTCATATAACCGATATTCAGTTTGTTGAAAGGGTTATTCCCAGGAGAAAGTATAATGCTCATAAAGGAGATTGCGGAAGGATATTTATAATTGCAGGGTCGCGAGGGATGATAGGAGCTGCTATTCTTTCTGGAAAAGCCGCTTTAAGGTCAGGAGCAGGACTTGTAACCATTGGCTGTCCAAAGTCTCTTTCAAATTATGCAAATACGATGGCACCCGAATTAATTATATTGCCGCTTCCCGAAACAAAAGATGAAACAATATCATCTGACGCTTTTAAGGAGATACTTAAAATAATAAACAAGTTTGACGCGATGATTATCGGCCCCGGAATATCGACAAACAAGGACACTAATAAACTGGTTGTGAGTTTGATCAAAGACAAAAGAATTGATATCCCTATTGTATTGGACGCCGATGGTATTAACTGCGCAGCAAAATATTCTGACCTCTTAACTAAAAGAGGATCTGCTACAATTATCACGCCTCACACTGGCGAGCTTGCCGGACTTCTTCAAACAGACATAAAAACAATTCAGTCCGACAGAATCAGGATAGCAAAATGTACTTCTTTAAAATTTAACTGCATAACTGTGCTAAAAGGAGCAAATAGTGTCATTTCTAATCCGGAGGGATTGATTAATATTAATCCAACCGGAAATCCTGGAATGGCAACAGCCGGAATGGGAGATGTTTTGTCAGGAATAATAGCAGCATTGATAGGGCAGGGGGCAGATCCGTTTAATTCTGCCGCGGCAGGTGTCTTTATTCACGGGATGGCCGGCGATGTCGTGTCAGAAATCAAAGGTCAAATTGGGATTACATCAAGTGATGTTATAGAAAGCATTCCTTATGTTATTGATTCAATAATTAGGAAAAAATCCTGATGTATGAAAAATTCGGCAAAAGCATAATTTCATTGCTCGAAGAATTTGGCAAAATGACTACGCTTGCGGTGCAAAGCTTGGGAGTTATCTTTCGCTTAAAATTCAAATTCAATCTCGTGTTGGACCAGATGGTAAAAATCGGTTTTGATTCCATTCCCGTTGCCGTTACGACATCGTTTTTTGTCGGCATGGTTTTTTCTGTGCAGATTGCATATGAATTTACAAAATTCGGAGCAGGCAGAATGGTAGGAGGCGTCATGGTTATTGCCATCGCAAGAGAACTTGCTCCAGCTCTTACAGGAGTTGTAATTGCGGCTAGAATCGGCGCTGCAATTGCCGCCGAGCTTGGCACAATGAATGTAACACTTCAAATAGACGCTATACGAGCCATGGGAAGTTCTCCTGTAAAATACCTGGTTGTCCCAAGAGTAATCGCGTGCACATTAATGCTTCCAATTCTTACAATTATTGCTGATATTGTCGGATTTGTGGGAGGCTACATAGTTTCTGTTTATATCGCAAATATAAATCCAATCGCGTATATGGACTCGGCACAGCAATTTTTAAAAGTCGCGGATTTTCAAGGCGGCCTTTTAAAGGCGTTTATTTTTGGTTTTCTTATCGCGATTATTTCGTGCTCGCGCGGTTTATCGGCAAAGGGTGGAGCAAAAGGAGTAGGGCAGGCAACGACATCGGCCGTGGTTATATCTCTGATCACGATTTTTATATCAAATTATTTTTTGTCCATGCTATTATTTAAATAATATGATAAAAATAAATAACCTTACAAAAAAATTCGACAAAAATATTATCCTTGATAATATTAATCTGGATATCGCAAACAACGAAACAATCGCGGTAATTGGCCCGTCCGGATGCGGCAAAAGCACGCTTTTAAGGCTAATTATAGGACTTGATCGTGCGGATAGAGGGGAAATCAATTTAAATGGCAAAAATATATCACTGTTAGGCGAAGATAAATTAGTTAATATAAGAAAAAATATAAGCATGGTTTTTCAATCATCCGCGTTATTTGATTCCCTTACAGTCGGAGAAAATGTAGCATTTGCCATCCGTGAACACACGAAAAAGCCTGAATCCGAAATCAAAGAGATAGTAAAATCAAAGTTATCCATGGTCGATTTGGACGGTACCCAAAGCCTTATGCCGTCGGAACTGTCTGGCGGCATGCAAAAAAGAATAAGCCTTGCCAGAGCCATAGCGCTTGACCCGAAGATTATACTTTATGATGAGCCGACTACAGGCCTTGACCCCATAACATCAACTGTAATCGAAGACCTAATAAATAAACTTGCAAAACAGCTTAATGTAACTTCTATTATCGTAACACATCAATTAAGCACTATTTTCCGTTGCGCAACAAGAATTGTTATGCTTAATAACGGGAAATTTATAGAATGCGGGAATGTATCCGCTGCAAAAGACAGCAAGGATCCGATTGTTCACAACTTTTTGTACGCGGGAGTTTGTGATAAAATAGCAACAAGGTAAATAATATGTCAACAAGCGCAAAAGTTGGTTTAATAACAATAGTTGGAATAATATTATTCGGTATAGTTATTACATGGAAAAGCGATATTTTCCTTGAAAAGGGAGGGTTCCAGCTTATCGGCAACTTTGAAAATGTCGAAGGCTTAACCATCGGATCTGATGTTCGCTATCGCGGATTTAAAGTTGGCAAGGTTGTTAGGATTGATCCTGGCCCAAATAATATATTGATTTATTCAATAATTAACAAAGGTATAATATTTCCAGCGGATTCCGGCTTGAGGGTTTCATTTGACGGGCTTGTTGGACTGAAATTTCTGGAAATAAAACCAGGCACATCCGAAGTATTATATAGAAAAGGAGATTCACTTGGAGGACAAAAGACATCAGGTATTGTAGATTTTGTTGATATCGGGGCTCAAAATCTACAGGAAACAAAGGCTATTCTACAGACAGTTAAAGATCTGATACAAAGACCAGATATGCAGAGAGCATTTGTCGGAGCAGTATTAAATACCGAAAAAGTAACTGAAGAGCTTAGAAGGCTTTCATTAGAGCTGCGGGGACTGACCCAATCTATACTTGCTATTATTGGAGATCCTAAATTCCAGGCAGATATTAAGGGAACCATTGGGGAAACGCATAAAACGCTTGCCTCGGCGAACGAATTCTTTAAATCCACGGGGCAATTGGGACTACGGCCTAGCGCTAATTTTTATGTTGGCAATAGAACAAACTATATAAGGGCAAATCTTGACGTTGTACAAAATCCAGAGACCTTTGTCACATTTAGCCTAGGTGAAAATCTCGGAAATACATTAAGCCTTCTTGACATTCAGCTTTCTAAAAAAATTAACGATAAAGCCTCACTAAGAATTGGAATGATAAACCAAACCCTCGCCGGCGGCGTTGATTTTTATGCTTCACCTAAATGGACATTATCCACTGATATTTATAATTTGAACAATAGGCCAAATGCGGCATCTGTTAGATTAACAAGCGGTGTGGAGGTAATGGATTATCTTGATTTTGTCATTCAGGCAGACGATGTATTAAATCAATATCCAAACTTCGCAGCCGGATTTAAGGTTAAAACGCAGGCCAATAAGAAAACAGCATCAGATACTCTCAATAATTAATCATCATAACCCAGATGCTTATTCAAAGTTGCCCACATTCAGCGCCCTTTCAACGTCGCATAATATATCTTATGTAAAGTTTGATTGGGGGAGGAATGTGGATAAAATGCGGGCATATAATGACCAATGGCCTAATAAAGGATATCAGATGATCGGGTTATCTGGGACTTGGATATCAGGAAATCAGAATATCGGGTTAATCTGATTGCCCGATATCCCGTTTTCCTAGTTCCTGGTATCCAGATATCCTGATCCCCTATTTAATGATAAATAAAAAATATACCAAAAATGACTAATGCATAGATATCAAACCTAATTCGAAAAGGCCTATAAAACGATTTAAATAGGGGTGTTTTTGTTGGTTTTAAATAAAACGCATAAATAATTATATTGCCAGAAAACTATCTTATTATTTCTCCTTAGCCTCCGGGAATTGCGGCGCGGCTTGGATCCGTTCATTTATCTTGCATTTTCCAACCTTTTGTACCGTTAAATTCAATAAAGTTGCCTTCCTTATCAATTACCGCTGAATATGTATCAAGTCCATCTTTATTTTTTATTGAAGCGCTAATGAACATGGTTCCATCATCACCTTTTAATGTATCAACAAAGGTTATCTTTTGCCCATTTAGAACAAAATTTCCTTTTATTCTTCCATTCCCATTTACCGGTTTATTTTCGGCAGCCGAATAAATATTCTTTAATGCAGTTTTATTATTTAATCCCGTTAATTGCACTGCGCTTGCCGATGCTCCGAATGAAACTAAATTTACATTTGCCATATTTACCAACCTCCTATTCAAACTAACTTAAATTTTTATAAATCTTTAACACCTCTTTCGGTTCCCGTAATATTAAGTCCGTCATGTGTTGAGTCCTGTATTTCTTTATTAATCATGCGTTTTTCTTTAATTTCCTCAGAGATCTTTTTTACATTAGCCTTAAATTCACTCACAGGGACATGCCTTTGCTTAGACACTGGATCTATACCCGGATTTTCAAAGTGAGTCTTTAGCTCAGAATAAATATCAATACCTTTTCTATTGAGGCATTCTGCTACTTTATCAATATTAATAAAAACCTTTCCCTCCGCTGATTTTTCAATTACATCATTTGGAGAAATCCCGTGGACTTTAAAAAATTGGACCAAATCATAATTGGGATTAGATTTTCTATCTGCAAGATTCACACCTCCGCCTGGTTGAGTTCTCACATTAAAATTTTCAATCATTTTCATTTCCCTCCTTTAATCTGTAATAAATATACACCACTAGTATTATCGTATCAAGCAGCATATTTCTTGTATGTTAATAAAGAGGTGTTTAGAGAGAATGTCTCCAGGACTTATCTAGCGAGGTAATTTCCACCTTAATTAGGTCATTGATAATAAAATTTTTCCCTGTTATTCTGCCTATATCTGCAGTAGGAACATTACATTGTTTGCAAATCTTATTAAACTTTGCGACATTTTTATTATAAACTGTTACGATAACTCGCCCCTGGCTTTCCCCAAACAAATAAGAATCATTTCTAATTTTCAATTTTGGCAGTTTTATATCGGCACCGAATAATTTCGGCCCGCTTATGCAGCATTCCGATAGGGCGATGCCAAGTCCGCCTTCTGAACAGTCATGTGCGGAATTTACAATCCCCTGCCCTACTGCTTCTAAAATTGCTTTGTGAAGGTTTGCCTCTGCTTTTAAATCAACATCCGGACAATCACCAGCCACTTTCCCATGTATTACCTTCAAATATTCGCTCCCGCCAAGCTCATCTTTTGTTTCACCAAGCAGAAATATAATATCTCCTTCATTTTTAAACCATTGGGTAACTCTTTTGTTAACATCTTTTAAAATTCCTATCATTCCGATCGTTGGCGTCGGGTAGATTGGGCCGTTCGGGCTTTCATTATAAAAAGATACATTGCCTGATATTACGGGAGTCTTAAAAAATTTGCAGGAATCAATTATGCCTTCGATGCAGTTTTTGAACTGCCAGTACCTGTCGGGTTTATCCGGATTTGCAAAATTTAGACAATCCGTGACTGCCGCAGGATCCGCGCCGGAGCAAACAAGATTTCTTGCGGCTTCGGCAACGGCTATTTGAGCGCCTTTATAAGGATTTAAGTAACAGTATCTGCCGTTGCAGTCGGTTGTCATTGCAATTCCCATTGGCGGCTTTTGGGTTATCCTCAATACCGCAGCGTCTGATCCCGGCAAAATAACTGTATTGAGCCGTACCATATGATCATATTGCTCGTAAACTCGCCATTTGCTGGCAATGTTTGGGCTTGATATTAGCTTTAACAGAACATCATTGTAATCTGTTGTTTCTGGAATACTGTCAAAATCAAAATTTCTAACGTCTTTGATATATGAAGGTTCTTCATATGGCATATCAAAAACAACCGGATTCGTTAAAACCTTTGGATCAAGGTTACAAACTACTTTGCCCTTATAAGATATTTTTAAGTTTTTTGATTTTGTTACTTTGCCGATAGTTACAGCATTAAGTCCCCATCTGTGAAATAATTTTAAAATTTCCTTCTCTTTGCCGGCTTTAACACATAAAAGCATGCGCTCCTGGGATTCACTCATCATAAGCTCATACGGCTGCATTCCCGATTCCCTGGTAGGAACATTGGTAATATCAACTTCCATCCCAACTCCGCCCGCATAAGCCATCTCTGAAGTGGAACACGTGAGTCCCGCGGCTCCCATATCTTTTATACCCAAAACATGGCCAGTTTTTAAGGCTTCGAGAGTTGCTTCAATAAGGCACTTTTCTGTAAATGGATCTCCAATCTGGACAGTTGGCCTTTTTTCCTCGTCACAGCCGAACTCTGCCGATGCAAGTACGCTGCAGCCTCCGATTCCGTCTCTTCCTGTTGCGGAACCCGCGTAAATAATAATATTTCCGACGCCTGTTGCTATTGCTCTGGCAATCTCATCTTTATTGCAAACACCAAGGCAAAACACATTTACAAGACAGTTTCCCTTATACGCATCATCAAAATAAATTTCGCCGCCGACAGTCGGGACTCCAACGCAGTTCCCATAAAACTGGATGCCGTCTATAACGCCGCCATAGACATATTTGCTGTAAGGATCATTTTGCTCTCCAAACCGCAGTGAATCCATAAGCGCAATCGGCCTGGCTCCAGTAGTAAAAATATCTCGCAATATTCCGCCGATTCCGGTTGCGGCGCCTTGCCTTGGCTCAACCTGTGAAGGATGGTTATGTGATTCCATTTTAAATATAAGAGCTAAATCGTTTACGACAATTCCGCCGGCATCTTCACCGACTAGAGTTTCGTATTTGCTATCCTTTGGAAGTTTTACCAGATATTTTTTTGAACGCAAATACCCGCAGTGTTCCGACCACTCTACAGAAAACATTGCGAGTTCGGTCGGAGTCGGTTCGCGTTTGATTAGCTTTAGGATTCGTTTATAGTCTTCTTCGGTTAAACCAAGTGCTTTATAGACATCTGATTGAATCAAATAATAACCTCCCGTCACTCGATCCCAATTCACTCTCTGAACATCGTTCCGGATGCGGCATCATTCCAAGGACATTGCCTTTTTTGTTGCAAATCCCTGCAATGGCTTCGATTGAACCGTTTGGATTTTCACCGTGATATTTAAATATGATCTGATTGTTTTTCTTTAGAGCAGCAAGTGTCTTATCGTCGCAATAATAATTGCCTTCGTTATGGGCTATAGGAATTGAAATTATCTGTTTATTCTTGTATTTTGATGTGAATGAAGTTTTGTTGTTCTCAACGGACAGTTTCACGAATTTGCATAAGAAATGCAAGCCAGTATTCCTGTTTATTGCGCCGGGAAGCAATCCTGATTCCAAAAGTATCTGAAATCCGTTGCAAATACCGAGAACGAGCCCTCCCCTATCGGCAAATTTTTCTACAGCAGACATGACGGGAGAAAAACGCGCGATTGCGCCTGTTCTTAAATAGTCTCCGTAAGAAAATCCGCCGGGAAGAACTATAAGATCATAGCCTTTTAAGCTTTTTTTTTCATGCCAGACGAAATCCGTATCAAAACCTGCAACATGCTTTAATACATGATAACAATCATGGTCACAATTTGATCCTGGAAAAACAATTACTCCAGCCTTCACTTTTTTTTATTTACCCGACTCTGAACGAGTCGGCTCCGATATGTCAAAATTAAACTCTTCGATAATTGGATTGGCAAGCAGCTGCTCGCACATTTTCTTTACTTCCTTTTTTGCTTCTTCTTTACTAGCTAATTTCAGAGTAAGTTCGATAAACTTACCTGATCTTGCGTCTGCTACATCGGAAAACCCAAGAGTCTTAAGAGCATTCTTTATGGTCATTCCCTGCGGATCAGCAACCGTCTTCTTTAAAGAAACATAAATTTTGGCTTTTAACATAATTAAATCGCCATCCTTTTAAACACGACATCGACATTTTTGATAAAATCTTTCAGGTTAAAAATAATTTCAACCTCCGCGCTCGAAAGATATTTACCGATTTTATCATCCTTTAATACTTCTTCTTTAAAGTTTTTTTTCATTCTGGCAGACATTGCCGCAGCCTGAACCAGCGAGTAGGACGCTTCCCTTGTTAAACCTTTCCCGACAAGAGCGAGCATAATCTTTTCCGAAAATACCAATCCTCCCGATAGCTCAATATTCTTTAGCATATTTTCTTCGTATACAACCAATCCGTCAAGAATCTTTGAAAATGTAATAAGCATATAATCAATTAGCATACATGCATCAGGCAGCATTACCCGCTCAACGGAAGAATGAGAAATATCTCTTTCGTGCCAGAGAGGAACATTTTCCAGCGCGGCAACAGCATACCCTCGCAGCAATCTTGCCATTCCAGACATTCGCTCGGATACTATAGGATTCTTTTTGTGTGGCATGGCGGAAGATCCTTTTTGTTTTTTTCCAAATGGTTCTTCCACTTCCAGGACCTCAGTTCTCTGCAGATGCCTGATTTCTACGGCAATCTGGTCAATTGTTGATCCGATTATTGCAATAGTTGTAACAAATTCGGCATGCCTGTCTCTTTGAATTACCTGATTTGAAGCAGGTTCAATATTTAATTTAAGTTTTTCGCAAACCATAATTTCTATTTTAGGATCCAAATTTGCGTATGTTCCAACAGCGCCTGATATCTTTCCAACTCTTATTGACTCCTTTGCCCTGATCATGCGGGCAAGGTTGCGCTCCATCTCTGCAATCCATATAGCGACTTTTAAACCAAATGTCGTAGGTTCGGCATGAACGCTGTGAGTTCGTCCCATACAGATTGTGTGTTTATGTTTTTTGGCTAATTTACTAATTATTTTGATAAAAGATTCTATATCCGCGATTATTAACTCTGCAGCTTCATTTAGCCGTAGAGACAGAGCCGTATCCTCAACATCATATGATGTCAGCCCTAAATGAATAAATCTGCTGTCCTCCCCTACCTTTTCCGCAACCGATGTCAAAAATGCGATCATGTCATGATTTACTTCTTTTTCGATCTCATTAATACGCTCAATATTAAAAGAAGCTTTATTTTTAATGATTTTGTAGGACTCATCAGGGATTTTTCCCAACTTATTCCATGATTCACAAACCGCAAGTTCTACTTCCAACCATTTATTAAACTTGTTTTCCTCGCTCCATATCTCGCGCATTTTTGGAAGCGTATAGCGATCTATCATTTTTGACCTCCTGCCAATTTATTTATCTCATCCACGACCGCAGAGACCATTTCTTTTTCTTTAACTTTTCTTAGAATCTTCCCACCCTTAAATATTAACCCAACACCACGCCCCGCCGCAAGGCCAATATCAGATTCTTTTGCTTCGCCGGGGCCGTTTACAGAACATCCCATTACGGCAACTTTTAATGGTTTTTTGATGTTCTTTGTTTTGTCCTCAATCTTTTGAGCGATATCTATTATATTTACCTCGCACCTTCCGCATGTCGGACAAGATATAATTGTTAATCCTTCACTAAACAATTCCAATGATTTTAGTATTTCTTTTCCGACTTTTATTTCTTCTATTGGGTCAGCTGTCAAAGATACCCTAATTGTATCGCCAATTCCTTGAGCCAAAAGCGCTCCTATTCCAACAGATGATCTGATTGTTCCTGCTCTTATTGTTCCCGATTCAGTTATCCCGACATGAAAAGGATAATCCACTTTTTTGGCCAGCAGCTGATATGCTTCGATAGTCATAGGCACCGAAGCGGCTTTTATGGAAATAACTATATCGGTAAAATCAAACTTTTCAAATATTTTTACATATTTTAAAACACTTTTAACCATGTTTTCCGCGTTAACATGAACGTATTCCTTCTCAAGAGAACCGCTGTTGACTCCTATTCTTATTGGAATATGCCGCTTCTTCGCTGACCTTATAACCATTTCGACTTTGTCTAATCCGCCGATATTTCCGGGATTTATCCTTATCTTATCCGCGCCATTTTCAATTGACGCAATAGCCAGCCTGTAATCAAAATGAATGTCGGCAACCAGCGGGATGTTTATCTTTGATTTAATCTTTTTGATGGCTTTTGCGGATTCCTCATCGGGCACGGCACAGCGGATAATCTGACAGCCAGCCTCTTCGAGTTTTTTTATTTGAGAAACTGTTTTTAAAATTTGAGAAGTATGAGTCTTTGTCATTGACTGGATAGAGATTGGAGCAAGCCCTCCGATTTGAACTGAGCCTACTTTTACCGGACGGGTTTTTCTGCGTTGCATACGATTAAATTATAACACAATTATCTGTTGATTAATTTAAATAAATCTCTCGCGGTCTGCCTTGAATCTTCATAATCACCCGCGGCCAAATAATGTTGATAAGCCTGTTGTAATTTATTTTGGCCGTGATAAATAACCGCGAGTTCATAATGGTCCGACTGATTTTCAGGATAATTTGCCAGCTCAATCTCATAATGCAGAGCCGCTTTTTCTAAATCTCCAATTAATGAATATAAACTGCCTAACCAGCTGTGATACAATCTTTCATTCGAATTGTTTTCTACGAGGTCGTTAATAACTGCCTTTGCATCTTCATACTTTTCCAGCCTTACAAGCATAAAAGCCAAAAAGACTAACGCGTTTCTGTCATTAGGATCAGAAGCCAAAGAGGCCCTTATAGATTTTTCGGCAAGGCTAAATAAGCCTCTGTCCGCTTGTATTGATGCCATGTCTTTATCAATACATGATTGCGCAACACCTAATCTTCTGGAACTCTCCAATAATTTTTCGGCCTGCATATCAAAACTTAAATCCGCCAAAAACCGTGCTTTAAAGAAGCATCCCTCGGGATGAAAGGCATTCATGGCTAAAAGCTGATTAATTATTTTTAATGCTTTTTCGCTGTTGCCTTCCTGATAATATAGATTCGCCAGTGAAATATATGGTCCATCTAACTGGCATGAGCCGGAAATCGCGAATTCAAGGCAGGCTTTTGCGTTTTCCTGATCATTGATTCTTATATACAGTTCTCCCAGAATTGCCTGTAAAACATCGGAATCCGGATCAATTTCGAGGGCTTGTGTAAATTCTTTTATGGCATTTGTGACATCATTGTGTTGCATAAACAGCATTCCTATGGCTAAGCACCCGTCAATTGAACCTGGTCGATATTCCTTAAATTTACGGTAGCTTTCCACGGAATCATCAAATTTGCCGAATAATTGATAAGAATCTCCTAAATTCAAATAAACATCTGTGTCATCGGGCCGTATATCAAGATGTTTCCTGTAAGCTGCCGACGCCTTTTCAAAATAACCTAACCCGTAATATGAATGGCCGAGAAACAGGTATCCAAAATCAGTCAGGGGATTTATTGAACACAAATAGCTAAAGTCAACAACAGCTCTGGAAAAGCCCAGTACAGTCCCTGAATTTATGTCTCTTGCACCCCAAACAAGGCATAAACCTTCGGATATTTTATAGGCTTTATGCAGAATCAAACCATATGCCGCGGAAATTGTCCGCTCAACCTCTGCCAAATGATTTTTGCCCTGCAAATCCAAAACATCTGCAAGCATAAGTCTGGCCGATATATTGTAATGCTCTATTGCAAGCAATCCGCTGTAATGATTATGCTCCAAACGCAATATGTTCTGGCCGGTTAAATCAACTGCTCTTGCCGACGCTATATTCGTTACAGGGTGTGAAAAGCTGCCTGCACATGAGGTTATCTTTATATTTTCAAAAACATTGCGTCCTAATCGTGTTATCACATAATATTATCGAAGATTTCATGGTCATATTTCACCTGAAATGCCTTGATTTCCAAACGCACCATAAAAATATTGGAAGAACTCTAATTCTGGCAAGGCGCCATGGTTCTTTTAAAGTTCTATAAATCCACTCAATCTGCATTTTTTGATATATTTTGGGAGCGCGTTTAACTTTTCCCGCCCAAACATCAAAAGACCCTCCGATAGCCATACATACGGGAACATTTAATGCCTTTTTATTTTGAAATATCCATTTTTCCTGCTTGCCCTGCCCTAGTCCAACAAAAAGGAGATCGGGCTTTAGTTTTGATATATTGGCTATTAATTCGCTCTCCCCAGCATCGCTAAAATATCCATGGTGCGTACCAACTATATTAATGTTCTTGTATTTTTGTTTGATATTTTTTGCAGCATATTCGGCAGCATTAAAGCCGCCACCGAGCAAAAACACCCTATATCCTTTTATTGAAGCAAGCCACAATAATTCATTCATCAAATCTATTCCCGCAACCCGCTCTTTTATATTATTCTTTAAAATATGCCTGCATGCCCACACAAGTCCTGCTCCATCAGGAATACATAAATCAGCAGAGTTTATTATATCGGACAAAACCTGATCCTTTTGTGATGTCATGATTATTTCCGGATTTGGCGTAAATATTACAGATGGATTGCCTCTTTTTATTAGATTTTCTACTATCTTTACCGACTCATTCATTGTTACGCTATGAATCTTAATTCCCAAAACATACTGTTCATCCAGCAGATACATAAATCTTTTTAATATTTCAAAGTTCATTTTTGACTTGGCCGTCAACTTTTTGGATGATTCGGCCAACCTATCAATTATTGATCTCTTATCTAAATTTATATCATTGTAATATGTCGATAAACTCTGAAAACTTAAATCTTTTAAATCAATGTATCTTTGGTTTGCCATGGCAGCAAAACTTGCTACTTTCGGATCATATGATAAGGCAACAAACGGTATTTTCATCATAGTAGCGAGTATAAGAGAGTGCAACCGCATCCCAATTATAACGTCAAGAGATCTCATTTTATTTACAACCTGCATCGGACTGACAATATCGACTTGATTAGCTAGTAATTCATTTATTTTTTTTGCCTCAAGGATATCTTCCTCTTTAAGACACAGCAGTACCACCGATTTTGACATCCCCATTAAATATTTAATGAATTTTGAAATCTCTAAGCGATATTTGTCACTGGCAACATTTGCACTCCTAACTGAAATTCCGATTGCATGAGATGAATTCTTTTCAATGGGAAATTCCAAAGAAAAGACTAAATCAGCTGTTACCTCAATGGGTTTAGTTACACCGATTGATTTTAAAAGGCTTTTTGATGATTCGTCTCTTACCGTAATAAGGTCCGTCATATTTATTATTATTCGGGAAATTATTTTTGCAAACCTGCCGGAGAGAGGGCCTATCCCCTGCGCTAGCAATACCACTTTCTTTCTATAAAACTTTGCCAAAACAACATGGAGGAGATAAAACATCAGGCTTTTTATGCTGGTTGAGTTCTGAATAAGGCCTCCCCCGCCAAAAACAAGTATGTCATAATCCTTGACAGCTAAGAAATTATTTCTTGGGATAGCATTAACATTATATGTTTTCTTTGTGTCCTGCGGATATTTTGAATATACATTGATTTCGGCTGATGGAGCTATCTCTTTCATATTCTGAAGAAACGAGGAGAGAAGCAGCTCATCTCCAAGATTTCCAAAACCATAATAGCCGATAACGCCGATTTTCATTTGATATTATATTAATTCGGAGATCTTATTTTTGTATAACCAGTTCCAAACATTATATATCGCCAAAAATATCAATCCTACAAATATTCCAAGCAGCATCCCGTAGAAAGACCTTATTACGGATAGAAGCAGCGGGCTGTGCGCGTGGCAAAATGTATTTGTAAAAGATATCAGGCTGATTGAGGCTAGTGACAAATATAGCCACAGCCAGGTTCGTCCTCCTTTTAAATAATAATAAACTGCCAGTACAAATATCGGATAACCTACAAGGAATTCCTTTGTTCTTGGCCTTACGGCAAATATGTTTTCGAGGCCGGATCTTATATTATGTTCAAAACCAAAAACTCCTATGGAAAAATTGCCGCTTCTTAGAACATAAATAGCTCCGGCAGCCGAAAGAAGAGTAAAACAAACTAAGTAACCCACAGTAAGAGGTACTTTGAACCAATCCAATGAACTATGCCAAATATGCCAGAACTTTAGCCTTTGCCCTGCGACTTTTGGATAAAGAAAAAAGAAATATAGGGCAATTAATAATGGCGGCGCCAGCAGTGCTATTTTGATGCCTGAAAATATTCTTGACCCAAGCATATACTGCACATCACCCAATAATCCGGTAATCAAAACAACACCAATTGAAGTGACCGCGAAAGCTCCAATTATTTTGAGAATTATTTTTGATGTCGACGGGTATGATTTGTTTCCCAGCGGCTGGAAAAAATGGATAATCGCGAGTGTGGGAAACGTACATGCCGCAATTAACGCCAAAAGTGATCTGTATGCAAAAGTTATATGAAACGAATTTGATATCATCGATAAAATGAATGCGGCGGCCAAAGCTATGTATATGATCAAATATGAAATATCAATATAAAACGATAACAGCAAAAACGCCGCGGATACAACCGCAAGACTTAATATGCCAACCTGCCAGTTTGAAATTTTTAAATCTGCCGGATGAATAGCAGGTCCAATCGAATAACCTGCCTGCTCAAGTTCAAATCTTAAATCCGCGATATAATCAATATTTGTTTTTATAACACTTTTACCGGGTTCCATCATGTAAAAAGGACGAATATATAACAAATTGACGCCGCGCTCTATTACGGCCCTTTTAAATCTTGCAAGAGCGATTGGCTTAGTCATATCCTCTTCCATCTCTTCTTCTCCAATGCTATGGACCTTAATAATCATGTCGTTCATAAGATAAAGGGCCACATCGTATCCTTTTTGTTTTGAAAATTCAACGGCTCCAAGATATAAGTTATGCTCTTTTAGCCTGCTTACGGTTTCATTTAAATGATTTTTAAACCCGAGCACCTGCATACCGCCAAAAATAATTGTATCAACAGGGCCGTATGCCTTTACTAAATCCAATTTTTTATTGATCTGACTATTATTAAGCCTGTAATTATTATAAAGGCGAGGGATTACCTTGAATCCAATATTAGAGATCATTTTATAATTATCGGGTGAAATCCCAACGCATAATGTCTCAAGTTCAGAAAGGTCATCCTTTATTTCCAATATATCCGGTTCTCTAAAAACCTTAACCTGTGAGGAACCTAAACTTAAGGATAGCTCTGTTTTTATTCTTTTGATCAAGTTTTTATCCCTGCATACAAGATAGATAAATCTTGGATTAACATCTACTAGATTCGTGTCGGATATATCTAACCCTGTTTTTAGTATTATTTTTCTTTCTGCCTCAAGAGAAGAGATTATATCCTCCGGCAAAGCAATCGTAACGACACCAATACGCTTAAACTTTTTCAAAACATCCTTTGTCGTCAAACCTTCCATTGCTGACATTTTCTTAACATCATTATAATCAATCGTTAATTCGACATTTTTGTTGGCGATCTCAATCTGGATTCTCTTAAAGGCAACAAAACCTCCAATCACCACCCCTGCTGCAATCAGCAATGCCAAAATCTTAAATGTTTTCTTTCTAATCAAATTAATGCCCCTCCTTTTTTGATTCAACTGATTTTTGTAAAAATGCTTCGATAAACAAATCAAGATCTCCATCTAAGACCTTTGTTACGTTTCCGGACTCAACACCGGTCCTATGATCTTTGACAAGCGTATAAGGCTGGAAAACATAAGATCTTATTTGATTTCCCCACGCGATGTCTTTCTGCTCGCCGCGAAGCTCTTCGATCTTCTCTTTTTTTTCCTCGACCATCCTCTCATATATTCTTGCCTTTAATATCTTTAAGGCTGTTTCTTTATTTTTGTGCTGTGACCTGTCATTCTGGCTTTGCGCTACAATTCCTGTAGGAATATGTGTTATTCTTACCGCGGATTCGGTTTTCTGGACATTTTGTCCTCCAGGACCTGATGATCTGAACGTATCAATCTTTAGATCAATATCGGAAATATTTACTTCAACATCGGAAGAAATTTCAGGTATTACTTCTATCGACGCAAAAGAAGTATGCCTGCGCTTATTCGCGTCAAAAGGCGATATCCTGACCATTCTATGGACACCCGATTCACCCTTTACGTTGCCAAATACATATTCACCCGATACAATTAGCGTCGCGCTTTTTATTCCGGCTTCCTCACCATAAGATATATCGGCTATTTCCGCGCTGAATCCTTTTGATTCAAAGTAGCGGGAATACATCCGAAGCAGTATTTGAGCCCAATCCTGCGCATCCGTTCCGCCGGCGCCTGCATTTATTGCGAAAATTGCGTTTCCTGAATCATATGGCCCGGAAAATAGTGTCCTAAACTCAAGAACAGAAACATCGGACTCAATCTTTGATATGCTTTCCAAAATATCAGGTTCCAAGGATTTGTCTTCTTCGGCTAATGCTACATCAACCAACGCAGACAAGTCTTCAATAGACCGCAGAGTGTTTTCTACAGCGGAAACATCACCCTCAAGGGTTTTTAACTTTTGCATAACTGCTTTTGCGTTGTCCTGGTTGGACCAAAAATTAACATCCTCGGATTGAATTTTAAGAAGTGATATTTGTGATCTTTTGTTGTCGATCTGTAAATATTTTTGGATTTTATCCAATTTTGCTTCCAGGTTTTTTAATTTAGTTTTTATTTCATGCTCCCGCAACATTTTTTGTATTTTTTCCCGCTTCCGCACGGACAAGGGTCATTACGCCCGACTTTTTTATCTCTTCTTTGCGCAGGCGCATGAACCTCCGGAGAGCCGCTATAGGTTATTGATTTCTTTTGTTTTTCTTTAATAATATTTTCTCCGTCTCTCATTATCTGCACCTTATAGAATAAATTAAGCGTTTCACTCCTGAAAGATCTCATCATAGATTGAAACATTTCGTAACCTTCAATCTTGTATTCTATCAAAGGGTCCTTTTGCCCATAAGCCCGAAGACCTATTCCATCGCGCAGTTCATCCATATTGTGAAGATGGTCTATCCATTTATTGTCAATTACCTGGAGCATAACCAGTCGTTCAATATCCCTGCATTGATCAGGGCTAAACAGTTTGCATTTTTCCTCATAAGCCGCTTTAAGCATTTTTTTTAGTAAATCTATCGCGTCATCACGATGCTTTAAATCTTTAAAACCTTTCAAATAGTCATTGTCAATATTAATTATTTCTAATATTGCGGCATAGAGTCCGTCATAATCCCAATCTTCGGGATAAACCTTTTCCGGAATAAATGCGCTACAAAGATCGGTTGAGACAGATTCAATTATTTCGCTTATTTTTTCGGATAAATTTCTTCCCTCAAGGATTCTTCGCCTCAACTCATAAATTGTAGTCCTTTGCTTGTTCATAACATCGTCATATTCGATAAGCTGTTTTCTTATATTAAAGTGATATTGTTCTACTTTTTTCTGCGCGCCTTCTATTGCTCTCGAGATAAGGCCGTGCTCAATCGGAGTATCTTCTTCTATCCCAAGCCTGTCCATAACGGAAGATATTCTTTGGGACCCGAACAATCTCATAAGATCATCTTCCAGTGAAACATAAAATCTTGATGACCCGGGATCACCCTGCCTTCCGGATCTTCCTCTAAGCTGGTTATCGATTCTTCTTGACTCATGCCTTTCACTGCCTATGATGTAGAGCCCTCCAACATCCACGACACCGGGCCCAAGCACAATATCGGTCCCCCTGCCTGCCATGTTCGTAGCTATAGTAACAGCTTTTTTTTGCCCGGCTTTAGAAACTATTTCAGCTTCTCTTTCATGATGTTTAGCATTTAATACATGATGATCGACACCATGACGGCCAAGCAATTCACTAAGAATTTCAGAGTTTTCAATCGATATGGTTCCTACAAGAACAGGGCGGCCGATTTTACTGCACTGGACAACCTCATTTATTATTGCTTTAAATTTTTCTTTTTTTGTCTTATAAATTATATCGTGCATATCATCCCTCACCATTGGCTGATGGGTCGGGACCTCTATAGTGTCGAGTTTATATATTTTTGAAAATTCGGCCTCTTCCGTTATAGCAGTACCTGTCATGCCGGCAAGTTTTTTATAAATTCTAAAGTAATTCTGGAAAGAGATAGTCGCCAGTGTTTGGCTTTCTTCGTTTATCTTAACTCTCTCTTTTGCTTCAATTGCCTGGTGAAGTCCGTCACTGTATCTTCGCCCGAACATCAACCTTCCTGTAAACTCATCAACAATAATTATTTCGTTGTCTTTTTCAACATAATCAATATCTTTTTTGTAAAGAAAATGGGCCTTTAACGACTGGAGAATCTGATGCGCCATCTCCATATTGACTATATCGTATAAGCTTTCGATGTTAAGTATTTTTTCTACTTTCGTGAAGCCATCTTCGGTAAGGATCGCATTTTTCGCTTTTTCATCAATCGTAAAATCCTTTTGGATCTGCAGATGACGTACAATTTGATCGGCTTTCAAATAACCGTCAATGTTTTCCTCGACAACTCCGGAAATAATCAGGGGAGTCCTGGCCTCATCAATCAAAATACTGTCGACCTCATCAACAATCGCATAATTTAATTCACGCTGAACACATTGTTCAAGCGTAGTTGCCATATTATCGCGAAGATAATCAAAACCAAATTCATTATTTGTGCCGTAAGTTATATCGCAGGAATACGCCGCTTTTCGCTGCGCATAATCCATATCATGCTGTATAACTCCGACAGTCAGACCCAAAATCTCATAAACAGGGCCCATCCAATTGCGGTCGCGTTTTGCCAGGTAATCGTTTACCGTAACAAGATGGCATCCTTTTCCGGAAAGTGTATTAAGGTAAAGGGGCAGGGTCGCAGCGAGTGTTTTTCCTTCGCCTGTTTTCATCTCTGAGATTTTGCCCTGGTGTAATATAATTCCCCCCAAAAGCTGGACATCAAAATGACGGAGTCCAATTGTTCTAACCGATGCCTCTCGGACAAGAGCAAAAGCTTCCGGCAAAATATCATCAAGACTTTCGCCATTACTTATTCTCGATCTAAATTCTTCCGTTTTCGCGCGAAGTTCCGAGTCAGAAAGCTTTTTCACAGCGGGTTCAAATGAGTTTATTTTTTCAACTATCCCCTGAAGAGCAGCTAACTTTTTTTCAGATGTTTCAAAAAATAAATTGATCAAAAATTTGAGCATATTATTTTCTTTATGCCGTTTCCAATGCTTTGAGCAATGCGGCGGCTTTGTTAAAAGACTCTTCATATTCTTTTGATGGTATTGAGTCCGCAACAATTCCCGCCCCCGCCTGGACAAACGCTTTTCCCTTATTTAAAACAATAGTTCTTATCGTGATACAGCTGTCCAATTCGCCTGAAAACCCGAAATAGCCAACTGCACCCGCGTAAGGTCCTCTTGCCGCTGTTTCGAGTTTGTCAATTATTTCCATTGCTCTTATTTTTGGAGCCCCGGACACTGTTCCCGCAGGGAATGTAGCCTGCAGAAGATCTATAGCGTCAGCACCTTTTCTTAATTTGCCTTCAACATTTGAAACTATATGCATAACGTGGGAATATTTTTCAACTTTCATAAGTTCGGTTACTTTCACGGATCCTTTTTGGCATACACGACCGAGATCATTTCGTCCAAGGTCAACCAGCATAATATGTTCAGCTTTTTCTTTATTGTCAGCAAGGAGGTTTTTTTCCAAATAATCATCTTCTTCTTTGGATTTACCTCTTTTTCTTGTTCCTGCAATAGGACGAAGAGTAGCTATCCCATCTTCGAGTCTTACCAGCACCTCTGGAGATGAGCCGATTAATTTTGTACTTCCAAAATTAAGATAATACATATATGGAGATGGATTGATTGTCCGCAAAACCCTGTAAATATTAAACGCGTCCCCATTGAATTTAGTGTCAAATCTCTGGGATAAAACAACCTGAATTATATCTCCGGCCTTAATATATTCCTTGGCGGAGATCACGGCATTCTCAAACTTATTTTTTGTAATATTTGAGGATACATTATATGAAGCTTTGTTGGTCCTGTCCATATTCTTTATCATTAGCGGCTTTTGGAGCTTTTTCACGAGCTTTGCGATTTTTTTTGTGGCATCAAAGTATGCCCCCGAAGGATCCCCTTTAACGTGAGCATTGGATATGACAATAATCTTGTGCTTAATATGATCAAACGCAAGAAGCGAATCGGCAAATAAAAAATTATAGAGTGGTAGTTTTAAGTCGTCCGGATTTTTGCTTGGGATTTTTTCTAAATATTTTACCGCGTCATACGAAATATAACCGACAAGTCCACCTTGAAATCTTGGCAAGCCAGGTATTTTTACAGGCCTGTACTTGTTAAGTAAACTTTTTAGCGCCTTAAACGGGTTATCGCTGCCTTTTATAAGAGTTGAGGAATATCCTATAAAAGAATATCTGGCTATTTTCTCCCCTCCTACAACACTCTCCAGCAAAAATGAATATTTGTCTTCTATTTTTTTATACGCGGATACAGGGGTTTCGACATCTGATATTATCTCGGTATAAACTGGTATCAGGTTTCCCTTTTTTGAAAGTTTAATAAATTCTTCTTTCGACGGATAAAACATATTACTTTTTCCTTAAAAGCGTTCCCGCTATAACAATCATAAACAATCCGAATAATTTTTTTAGAATATTATCACTGACGTAGGATGCTCCTATAGCTCCAAAAACAACGCCAAATACAGAGCCAAAAGCCAGCGGCAATCCGATACTCATATCAATTAGTTTTCTTTTTTTATACGAATACGCCCCAACCGCTGCAGTTGGTATAATTACCGCAAGCGCTATACCCTGGGCAACATGCTGTGAAATACCCAAAATGAGCACGAGAGCAGGGATAATTATTGTCCCCCCGCCTACACCCAATAGACCGCTTAATATCCCTGCGCCAAGTCCTATTAATAATATAAACGATAAATCGATCATAATCTAGCCCATTATCATTCTAAATCCTACAAAAATAAGAAATCCGCAATAAGAAAGCCGCAAAGTCCTCTCGGACATTTTTGCCGCAAACGATGAGCCGATGATGGCTCCGCTGATGCTGCCAAAAACCAACAAAAAAACATAATTCACTTCTATGCTTCCCCTAATCCAATATACAAACACACCGATAATAGCTGTCCATGTTATGACAAACAATGATGTACCATGAGCTTTGTGCTGTGATGTGTTTAACAGTAAAACCATTGCCGGAGTCATAATTATTCCGCCACCGACCCCAAGTAAACCGCTTAAGATACCGGTAATTATTCCTATCAAAATAATTTTATATTTTTGCATTTTTCATAATCGCTTCTGCGATAACTAAATCTTCAGGAGTCGTTATTTTTATATTTTCATGCGATCCCGTAACCATTGTAACTTTATGTCCAATATGTTCAACCATCATGGAATCATCGGTTGCATTTATGCCCCTGGACAAAGCAGTTTTGTAAGCTGATTTGATTAAATCCGCCTTAAATGTCTGCGGTGTCTGCGCGGCCCAGAGTTTTGTCCGGTTCAAAGTACCATCGATTTCTCCTGACGCATCTACGGTTTTTATTGTATCTTTTACCGGAACGCCCGCGACTGCGGCACCGGAATATTTAGCTTCGCTTATCGATGATTTTATAATCTCTTCTGTAACAAAAGGCCTTGCTCCATCATGTATTATAATAATATCGCAATCATCACCTATTATTCTTAGGCCATTTGAAACAGAATTTTGCCGTTCTTTTCCGCCGGCAACAATTTCGTTTACCTTTGATAGTTTATATTTTTTAATTATTTTATTGGCATTATCAATCTCACCGGCATTTACGACAAGGATTATTTCATCAATTAATTTGCATTTATTAAAAACCGAAAGCGTTAACACAATTATCGGGATACCGCATATTTTTATAAACGGCTTAGGAGTATCAGATCCCATTCTTATGCCTTTTCCCGCCGAAACAATTATTGCGGATACTTTCATAATTCAAACACCTTTGGAACATCGGTTAATATCTTTGATGAGTTTTTTGTGACCAAAAGAGTATCCTCGATTCGGACACCGCCAAAACCCGGAACATAAATACCAGGCTCTATAGTTATAGTCATATTTGCCGAAAGCTTATCCTTGCTTCCAATCCCTAATCTCGGCCCCTCATGAATTTCAAGCCCAACTCCATGGCCGGTAGAATGTATAAAATTATCTTTATAACCATTATTTTCTATATAATCCCTGGCGGTAGTATCAATATCAGCACATAAGGCCCCTGATTTTACTTTTGCAATTGCTTTCTCTTGAGCAGCTGCTACGATTTTAAAAATCTTGTTTTGTTCTGGAGATGCTTTCCCCAGCACAACTGTTCTTGTTACATCGCTGCAATAACCGTTGTATAACACGCCAAAATCAATTGTAATTAATTCATTTTTTGAGATTAACTTGTTTGTTGGTTCCGCGTGAGGCAGAGCGCTTCTGACGCCGGAAACAACTATAGGATCAAATGAATCCTTGCCCCCGCCCTCTTTTCTAATCTTAAATTCAATTTCTGCCGCGACATCCTGCTCCGACATCCCCGGACGCAACATATCCAGAATTGAAACAAATACTTTGCTAGCAATATTTGATGCTATTTCAATATTTTTTATTTCATCTTTATTCTTAATCATACGTAAATTATCGATCGTATTTTTCAAAGGAATAAATTCGATATTCTTGAGATCATTTTTTAAGCCCTCAAGCGTGTCAAATACAATGCTGCTGCTTTCAAATCCAACCTTTTTGATACCACACATATTTATGAGTTTTTCAATCTCCGCATATGCTTTTGTCCCGACTTTTAGCTGAATGAGCTTGGCAGTAAATTTTTGACAATTCGCGCCGTAAATAGCATGGCTTAATAAGAATGATTCTTTTTTAGTCACAAGAAGATACGATGACCCTCCGTTAAACCCGGTTAGATATCTTATATTCTCAGGTTTTGTTATAAGAATCGCGTCAACGGATATACCGGATAGTATTTTTTTTAACATTGCGGATTTCAATGCGGTTTTTTTATGATTCCTATTGCGGCTTTTAGCCCTAAAATATAGCTGTTTTTCCCAAAACCCGATATTTGTCCCGCGGCAACAGGAGCTATCATTGATTTTTGCCTGAATTCTTCACGCCCGTAGATGTTTGAAAGGTGAACCTCGATTACCGGTATCTTAATAGCGGCAATGGCATCCCTTATCGCTATACTATAATGAGTATATGCTCCCGGATTTATCACAATTGCGGAGCATTTATCCTTTTCCGCATGGATCTTGTCAACTATTTCGCCTTCGCCATTAAGCTGGACTATCTCCAGATCAATATTATCTTCCTTTGCTGCCTTTTGGAGTTCATTATTGATATCGTCAATCGTAAAATTGCCATAAACCTCCGGTTCACGCTCGCCGAGAAGGTTTAAATTTGGACCGTGAATAATCAGTATTTTTTGTGCCATTATAAGAAAAGTTTATCATAATTTGATGAGAGAGGCAATAAAAAAGAGCACTAACGGTAAATCGTCAGTGCTCTTAAATCTTTAAAGAATAATTAATCGTTATTTGTTCTCTTTTACTGATTCCAGATAATATCGGATTAACTGCAGATTTTTATCGGCAGGTGCTTTTGATAAAGCAATATTTACATCTGCCAGCATACTGTCAATAATTTCTTCTTTAAATTTGCCGGATGTTGCGGATCCTACACTATATTCCCTCGCCATACCAGTATTTAAATTCAGCGTTCTGGTTATGATTCCGGAATTTGATGCAAAACTCTGAACAACGGTCAATATTTTCTGTCCGTCTTTTACTTCCACTTTTACATCAACACTTCTTTTCACTTGTCCTTTTGATCCGAGGTAACCCTCATTGCTTATTTCAGTCGGAACTGATATTTTTACGAGAGGAATTACTTTCGCGGCCTTTGCATTCAAATATGAAACAAATTTTTCTAAATCCGGATTTTTATGTTCGGGGACCAAATAACCCGAAACTTTTGAATTCTCATAAGCCTTATTAACATTTTTAATCATATTGCCAAGGATACCTATATAAGACGGGTCATTCGGTTTACAAGATGACCTTCCTCCCATGCCTCCTGATATGATGTTTCCTCTATTTTTATCTAATATATATGTAACACCGGATGAAGGCCCGGGACCCATTCTCGAAACCGTCATAGAATCTGGAGAATCTTTTATAACAATAGTCCAACCCTGACCTCCGACTGTATATACTTTTTCCTTCGCCTGAGAAATCAACATCGGCACGGCTTTTACAATTACTGCTTTATTTTTACTTGTTTCTGTTATCATTTTATCTTATACCCCCTATTATTTATTTGATTCCGACCTTTCATGCCCCTACATATATATATCGCTACTTTCACGGGAAAATTTCAAACATTGGAATATTTGTTTTTCTGGCTATTTACTTCCTTTCCCAACTCTATAATTGGAATACCATGATAACAATGGAGATATTATCATCCCCAATCCTACAAGCGCTGCCCATGTAAAACTATATGCTCCAAATAATACAGGTGAAATCAGGGTCGCGCCAATCGCAAATTCCGGCAAATTCTTTCTAACTACCTGCATAAATGTCTGTGCCTTTAATTTGCCTTTTGGCGTAATTCTAAAAAAATCATTTCCATGTATAAGAGCATTTACGCTTGCTTTTGTTATTTGCATTAAAATACCTGCTCCAACTATCGTTCTTTCGTAAAGATTTCTAAGATATTTCGCAGCTTCCCTAACGTCTTTGGACTTTGAAACAGACTTTAATGCATGAGAAAAAACATACATAGCAGGAGTTGCAAAACGCAGCGCACTCATAAATGGATGTGCTTCATATGCCGGAAATCCTTCAAAGCTACCAGCAATTGCAAGCGGTACTGCAGCTAAAGTCGGAAGAAAATATAAAAATGCAGTTGCGGGATAGTGCGTCAATCGTTGGATAATTGAGACTTTTTCATAAAAAGAGTACTTATTAGAGAACAAAATGCTAAACCCGTAATCTCTAAGAGTCTGAAATGTTCCAAACGACCATCGATACTGCTGAGTTCTCCAGCGGTCTAGATCTATTAATGCAGGGTCTTCAGCTAACGTATATGAAACCCTTTTACCTCTAACACCCAACCGGTCAGCAAATCTGAAACCCAGCTCATAATCTTCTCCGACATGCGTTTCGCTCCAACCTCCCACTTCTTTTAAATATGACAGATTAATTGCTGTACTGTAACCGGCAAGTGGAGTAAAACCGTTATCATCCGCAGCCTGAATTAAAGGAGATGTCATATTATGCATATTTTCAAGAGATTCCGCAAATATATGCTTTTTTCCTTCAAGATTCTTTGTTACTGCTTCGGCAACTACAAATCCTAATTTTGGGTCTATTACAAATTCCGACATCATTTTATTTAAAGCGTCCGGCTCCAGCCTAATATCAGCATCCATAACAAAAACATAATCTGTATCAAGATTTTTCATGCCCAAGTTTAGGTTTCCTGATTTCCCTCCGCTTTCAAGACTGCTCCTATGAACAAATTCAATGTCGTTTGTTACGCAAAAAGTCTGCAATTCTTCAAATTTTCCCTGTTCACTATTGTCAACAACCTGTATTTTCAATTTCCTATCAGGATACTGTTCTCTTATGCTAAGCGCTGATGCCAGTGAACGATCCTTCATGACCTCGAAAGGTTCATTCCTTGAAGGAATTTGCATCGTAACTGATGGAAGTAAGGCTGGTTTTACATCCGGCGCATTCTTATCACCTGCTAATGCCGATCTTATAGACAACATGAATTGAGGAACCAACGCTGAGGTAATTATGCCGATATATTGCAGGTCTAGAGCTACTGAAACAGCAAAATTATTATAGAAGCCGCCGTCAAAAAGTGTTTTTAAATAACCAGTCTCAAAATATCCAAATGTGCCGCCGATAGCAAGATTTAAAGATAATATTGATCCCCAGAGCAATCCGGCAGAAGTCCTGCTGTCTTTTGTAATAGGGGTTCTCAAAAAATCCATTGTTTTTGAAAATACGTTTTTCGGATTAGTTACGTCAAAGGATTTAAATGATGCTAAAGGCAATGGATTAATAGTTAATTGCGTAGAATTAAACCTACGCATTAAATGCGGTGTTATTACAGGTTTAGGCAGATTTGCTGTGTATTGAGACGTCGTTGCATTTTCTCTGGGTTGAGTGATTAGCAAACGATTCGGAATTCGAATTGAATTATATTTTAATCTTGGTGCTTCTGTGAGCATCGTCATGGCCTGTTATGCCCTCCTATATATATATCGATAAAAATGGGTTGGAATTTCATCGTGCATTTTTGATATATGGGGTAATATTTTAGAATAGGAGTTTAGGTTTGTGGAGCCGAGCGGATTCGAACCGCTGACCTTCTCGTTGCGAACGAGACGTTCTACCAACTGAACTACGGCCCCATACTCATTTCATTCGTAATGACCAATGTCAAATTTCAAATGACAAATTAATTAAGAAATTTGGATTTAAAAGATTTATTTGGATTTTGACATTTGGTTTTTGTCATTTATTCTGAAGCACAGCTACGCCTGGTAGCTCTTTGCCTTCAATAAACTCAAGAGATGCGCCGCCACCGGTTGAAATATGCGTCATTTTGTCCGCAAGGCCTGCTTCTTCGACTGCGGCAACAGAATCGCCGCCGCCAATAACAGTTATCGCACGGCTGTCGGCAAGAGCTTTTGCGACCTCGCGAGTGCCTTTTGCAAATTTATCAATTTCAAACACACCGACCGGTCCGTTCCAGAAAATGGTTTTAGCTGATTTTATCACTTTTTTTAATTCTTCTATGGTTTTGGGGCCGGCATCTACTCCAATCATATCGGCAGGAATTTTGTCGATATCAACAACCTTAATATTTGCATCTTGCGACATTTGGTCCGCGACAACAACATCTTTTAGCATAATTGTTTGCACATTGGACGCTTTTATTTGGGCAAGCGCGACTTCTGCCTTTTCCATCCCTTTTTCATCAAATAGAGATTTTCCTATTTCATAACCTTGAGCTTTTATAAAGGTGAACACCATTCCGCCCTGAATCGCTAAAGAATCAACCTTTGATAATAGATTTTTTATAACTCCAATCTTTGTTGAAACCTTGGCTCCTCCAATAATCGCAAAAAACGGTCTTTCTGGATTTGTTAATATTTTTCCAAGCACATTTAATTCTTTCTCCATCAAAAACCCGGCATATCCGGGAAGATAGGCCGCAACTCCCGCGGTCGACGCGTGCGCCCTGTGAGCAGTTCCAAATGCGTCATTTACATATATATCCGCTATTTCCGATAATTTTTTCGCGAATACTTCGTCATTTTTTTCCTCTTCTTTATAAAACCTGACATTCTCAAGCATTACAATCTCGCTGTTTTGCATTTTTGAAACGGCAGTTTCTACATCTTGTCCAATGCAGTCATCAAGCTTTGTGACCGGCTTTTTTATTAGTTCGGACAGTCTTACTGCAATCGGGTCCATTTTTAGTTCCGGGGACGGGCCGCTTGGTCGTCCTAAATGAGAGACAAGAATAACTCTCGCCCCATTATCAACAAGATATTTGATTGTAGGAATTGCTGCTTTTATTCTTGTGTCATCGGTGATATCGCCTTTATCATCCATCGGAACATTAAAATCCACTCTAACTAAAACACGTTTGCCGGACAAATCATTCTTTTTTAAATCTGCGATGGATTTTTTGTTCATAATCAATTTCCAACCTTCCAAATATGTTTCTTAACTTTAACTTCAGCCTCTTCTATTGGATAAATCGAGTCGACTATTTCATCTGGTTCAAACCACAACTTGATTTCTGCTTCGGCCTCTTCCTTGATCGCGGAACAATGCAATACGTTTTCAAAAATACCCTTGGAGGTGATCCTGCCGTATTGTCCTCTTATAGATGTCGGATCAGCTTCTTCGGGATTAGTCACGCCGGCAAGTTTTCTCACTTTTTCTATGGCATTTTCACCGTTGTATACTAACGCCATTACCCTGCGATACGGCTCACCGTGAAGTTCTCCGCATAGATAACTTATTACATTCTCAAAAAATGGCTTATCTTTAAGATGCGTGTAGTGTTTTTTTGCCAGATCGCGCGAGACATGGACAATCTTAGCCCCGACAATTCGCAGTTTTGTTTCTGATAGGCGGGAAAGAATATTCCCTGTCAATGATTTTTGCAAACCATCCGGCTTTATCAAAACCAATGTAGATTCAAATGTTTTTGCTTTATTCACAGCTTTTGTACTAATTGTTTTAATAAGTCTATCATTCTGCAAGAAAATCCCCATTCATTGTCATACCAGGCTATAACTTTTAACATATTGTTTTCCATTACCATGGTAGATTGGCCGTCAACAATGGATGACAACGGGTTTCCAAGAAAATCAATAGATACTAGAGGCTCATCAGTATATCCCAAAATACCCTTTAGATATCCTTCGGATGCTTTTTTGAGTTCGGCGTTTACGGATTCTACTGTTACATCGCTTGCAAGATCCACAACCAAGTCGACAACGGAAACATCCGGAGTCGGAACTCTCATTGAAAATCCGTTTAATTTGCCCTTAAGATCGGGAAGAACCAAACCGACTGCTTTTGCGGCTCCGGTGGTTGTAGGTATCATGGACATTGCCGCGGCTCTTGCTCTTCGAAGGTCCTTGTGAGGAAAATCTAATATCTTTTGGTCATTCGTATATGAATGGATCGTGGTCATCAGGCCTCTTTTTATTGTAAATTTCTCGTGGATTACTTTTGCGACAGGAGCAAGACAGTTGGTTGTGCAGGACGCGTTAGAAATTATATTGTGTTTTTTGGAATCATATTTATCATTGTTAACACCCATGACAATTGTAATATCTTCCTGTTTTGCCGGAGCGGAGATTACGACCTTCTTTGCCCCATTTGTAATATGCTGTACTGCTTTAGCCGCGTCAGTAAAAAGACCGGTTGATTCGACAACTATATCTACGCCAAGCTCTTTCCAAGGAAGCTTTGTAATGTCTCTTTCGGACAATACCTTTAACTTGTTTCCGTTAATAACAATATCAGATCCAACAACCTCGACATCACCGTCAAATATTCCATGGATCGAATCATATTTGAACAAATGTCCCAATGTTTTTGCATCTGTCAGATCGTTTGTCGCCACAAATTCAAACTCTTTTGCGCCTACCTCATATGCCGCTCTCAAAACCAATCGTCCGATTCTTCCAAAACCATTTATTGCCACCTTAACCTTTGCCATAATCAATCTCCCCTTCCTAAATTTTGTACGATTATTATAACATTACGATAAATTGACCGCAATACTACTATTTAAATCATCGCGTAGACACCCCTCTTAGGGGTGTTGATATTACATCGCCTAAGAGGCGATGCTACGCGGATGGCTATATCTATTAAATATATTTTGATATAATCTCTTTCAATGAGAAAAAGAAAAAGAAGATACCATTTTCCGATATTTATGGGGACTATTATTGCCCTATTTGCGGCATTTATTATCTATACGATATATGTTATCGGCGACGTAAAAATACTTAGCGGCGGTTCGGATAAAGCCGTAATTATTAATAACGCGCAAATTGACGGCTGGACTAACGGCAGTAAGGCATGGGAATTTTTTGCAAATACGGGATGGTCTACCATAGACCGGTCAATGACGGTTCTTCAGGGTGTTTCGAGGGGAGTCGTATATCAAGATATCAAGCCTTCTATAACATCTATTGAAGCCTGGGAGATAAAAATCATTAATTCCAGAAACAAAATTGAAGTTCTTCCGGAAAAAGATGAAAAAACCCAACAGATAATCAAACAGCTTTATGCGCAAGCAGATATAAAAAGCCTTGTCTCTGATAGGGAAAAGGGTCCAGAACAGATGAACGGATATTCAAGAATCTGGGCCGATAGCCTTGTTTATGACAGCGCAACAAAGACATCTCAAGTCGAAGGTAACATAAGAATAAAAGACAATAACCGTGAGATATTTGCAAGTAAAATGGAAATAAACAATGCCGACAGGACGGCAAAGATAACCGAACTTGCAAGGATATACGGCAAAAACTTTAAACTCGTTGGCAACAATATGACTTCATATCTAAAAGAAGATCGAATATCTGTCGAAAATGACGTATGCCTGATTTTAAGACATAAAAAAAACATAACGAGAATTTATTGCGACAAGCTTGATTACTTTTCAAAAACAAACAACTCAAATATGTCCGGCAAAATAAGAATAATTCGGAAAGACATGATAACATTTGCAAATTCCGGATATTATGATGACAACGCGAAAAGGCTTGATGTTGACGGCAACGTGCGTGCTACAATAACAAAAAACAAAAAAACTACAAAAATATCATGCGACAAGGCGAAATTTGATACAAGCACTAATGATATTTTATGCACCGGAAATATAGAAATTTATCAACACGGGAAAATGGCCGTCTCAAAAACATGTAAATACGATTCTAACAGCGACAAAGTCACACTTATCGGAGATGTAAGAGTTGTAATTGAAAAAGGCCATACCCTAATAAAAAAAGAGTCCGCGGATAAATTAAGAGACCCTGAAGTAAGACAATCGTTAAGAGAAAAAACAACTATTACCGCAGACCAGTTTGAGATATCGGCTACAAAAGGAGACACTGTAGCAAGCGGAAACGTTGTTGTCGCTCAAAATGGCAAACTCTCAAAATCCGATACCGCCAAATACGACGAAAAAAAAGAGGATATTATTATGACCGATAATGTTTACATGGAAAAGGAAGGGCAATGGGTAAAAACCAATAAAATAATTGTTTCGGTTAAGAATGAAACCTTTGATGCAATCGGCAATGTTGAAACCAAATTTATTTTTAAAGAAAAGAAGAACATGCCCTAGAAAAATATCTTATGCCTGCGCATGGCAATACTCTGAAGTATTCCAATACATATAAGATTTATAAGAAGGGCGCTGCCCCCAAAGCTCAAAAACGGTAACGGGATACCTACGACAGGCATAATTCCCAGTGTCATACCAATATTTACCATCACATGGAATGTATACATTGATATAATTCCGCCGGCAATCAAAGTTCCAAAATAATCCCTTGCCGTCATTGCAATAATTATTCCTCTCCAAATAATAACCAGAAATACAATCAAAATAAATACCGATCCGACAAAACCAAACTCCTCCCCTACGACGGAAAAAATAAAATCCATCCATTGTTTTGGAATAAACTGCAAGGCAGTTTGAGTGCCATGCAAAAATCCCCTGCCAAAAAAACCGCCGCTTCCGACGGCGATCTGTGACTGCAGCGAATGATATCCCGCGCCCAGAGGATCAATACCCGGATTTAAAAACGATAGAATTCTGGTTTTTTGATAATCCTGAAGCGTTGCCCATACAAAAGGAGTTCCAAGTCCCAATGCGAGATTCGATGCAAAAATAATGATAAAATCAAACAACTTCATGCGGATAATATAAAGCGTCACAAAAAGCGCAACAACATATATAATCCACCAGAATATCGCAAGCGAAAATATCATGCTTATTAACGGAGTAAACAAGAAAAGAATCAATGTTGTATTTGCTTTTGCCCAAAGAAGCATTCCAAAAAATATTGCCAGAGAAACAAGGGCTGTCCCAAGATCCGGTTGTTTAAAAATTAAAAGGAAAGGGATGCCGGCGATTATTGAAGGTATAATCAGGTCCGAAAATGATTCTAGAGATGACTTTGTATTTTCAAAGTATTTTGCAAGTATCAGGATGAGAGACATCTTACCAAATTCCGACGGTTGAAAGGAAAAAGGGCCAATCGACAACCATCTCTGCGCTCCCTGCGACTCATATCCGATAAAAATTACCCCGATTAGAACGAAAATCATAAATAAATAAAAAGGAAATGAAACACTTTTAAGATATTTATAATCCAAATACAAAAATAACAAAAGCCCAATAATACCGATAATAAGAGAGACTAAATGTTTTTTCACGAAATATAACGTATCAAAATCAGCTTTTTGAAGCATTGTAAAAGTCGCGCCGTATATCAGGAAAAAACTGATAACTATCAATACGCCAACACAAACCCACAATGGCAGATCAGAATACTTGATCATTCTAAGCTGAAGCATAGAGTTACCTAGATTTCGGGTTCGATTAAACCGTAATCTCCGGATTTTCGCTTGTAGATGACGCTAATTTCGTCTGTTTCAGAATTTAAAAACATAAAAAAAGCGTGCCCAAGCTGCTCCATTTGGTTTGAAGCATCAGACGGCGACATAGGTTTTAATGAAAATCTTTTTAGTTTTACGACATCCCTGGAGGGTGTCTGCCTTTTGATTATCGGCATGACTTTGGATTTTGCGCCAAATCTTCGCCTTTCTTTAATAATCTTTTCCTTGTGTTTTACAACCTGATGTTCAAGCTTTGCAAACACAAGATCAATTGATGAATACATATCAGCCGATTCCGCGACAGCCCTAAACTTTTTGCCGCTGGCAAATACCGTAACTTCTACGACTTGCCGCTTCGCGACATCACTGACATTCTTAAATTCAAGTTGAATCTCAACCGTTATAATCCGGTCAAAATAATGTTCAATTTTACCCATCTTTTTCTGGGCATAATCCCGCAAAGCTGCTGTTATTTTTATTCCGTGCCCTCTTAATGCTATCTGCATAAAACACACCCCTTTATTCAAATCTTATCATAGACAACCTGTTTTTAACAACGCGATGTCAGTTTTTCAAACACATTTGCTAATTAGTTAATTCAACATAGACGTCGGGGTTACGGAAATATCGTCAATACACCAACCCCTAAAACCGTTATATTTTTCGTCATTGGTATCAAAATCAAATTTTATCTGGACTACTGACCCGACATACGGGGTTAAATCAAACGAGTTTTTTACCCACACGCCGGCTTTGTTAAAACCGCCGGATGTATAAGGCAAATATGCTTTTTGGCTTATTGGATCGGGATCTCCTCTCGGATTTAAAACACCTAAACGATTCCACGTTTGACCACTGTTTGTAGTTATATAAATATACATAAAATCTTTTCCGCCAGACGGATTGACGCTTTCCACCTCCCACCATGTCCAGAAAGAAAGGGTTCCCACTCCAAACGCCGTTAGATCAATTGGAACAGTGATTGCGGAACCGCTGTTTGAAACATTTGACGTGCCGCCCGTATTTGTTTTTCCGAAATCAGAGCTTGATTGAGTCCCTATATACGAACCAGTATCCTCACTGCCGTACCATAGCATCCATGTCCCGCTATTGGGAGTTGGAAGGTTAGTATCATCATTTGGCAGAGTTACATAAGTCGGAAAAAGAGTATTATGTATCAAACTCCCGATTGTTGTCATATATCTGTTTGACCTGTTCCATAATCCTGATAATGTCCATTTCCCAGTGCCGGACTCCAGATCATCATAAAAACTTTCGGCTGACGCGGATGTCAAAGAAAAGTCTAAAGTTGTAGTTGACCTTCCAACAACAGTTGCCGTATTGGATTGTGTCTTATATCCGTTTGCAAATACGGATGCTGAAATGCTGCCTGCATTAATATCTGAAATAGTATAAATCCCGTTTGAGTCTGAATAAGTTGATAATGCACCCGATACGACAACCCTTGCTCCGATTATTGCCACAAACGTTTTTGCATTGGTTATTTTTCCTGAAATACTTCCCGCTGTCTGTGAGTTTGATGAAAGCAAAATATCGCTCGCTGCAACCGTCTTATTTGATAAAACACTTACTGAAGTATAATTTTTGTTATATCCCTTTTTCAAAGCGTTAATTACCACAGAACCATATGGAACGTTGTTTAATAAATAATATCCGCTGGAATTTGTCTGCACGATATTTGATGAAATCCATACATCCGCGTATGGTATCGCAGTGCCTGCCGTATTCTTGACATAACCCACAACAACGCCTGGATCCGGAGTCAATAATATGGCTGCCGCGATCCATCCCATTTTGTCAATTAAAACAGAAATCTTATTTGTTGTTGAATTTACTGTTCCGGTTGCCAACAGCTTCCACGATCCGACGGCCGAATCATAATAAAAGAACGGCACGCTTGCCAGAGCGGACGCGTCCGATGGCAAAGGTATTTCTAAAGTCGCGGATCTGGTTAACGTCATTTCCGGCCTGATATTGACCAAATAAATAAATTTATATCCAGTCGGCGCCGGCGCCGGGGCAGCCAAAAGATCAACATTAGTTATAGTTATACTTGTTTTTGAAGGAACTGATCCGGACGGAAAATCTACTTTGACACTGCTGTCTGTATTCGCCGCGGTTCCGCCTCCGGTATCAATATCGGTTGATTTATTATCAACAATTGCCAAAACTATTAGTGGAACACTTGTATTTCCGGATGTTACCTGAATTACTCTGGTCTCGGGAATATATCCGGAACATGTAATTGAAAATAAATATGTCCCTGTTGCCAATCCCGTTAAAGTAAAAGTACCGTCAGATAAAGTTGTCGTAGAACTTGTGGACAATACTATACTAACACCGGGAATTGGATTATAAGATTTATCTACTACCCTGCCGGATAACATTGAATTTCCGGAACCGGAATCATCGCAGCTGCATCCGGAAAATGACGCAATTACAAGCAATAAGACGAATAATAATATTTTCTTGCGCAATTTTCATTCCCATTCAATCGTCGACGGCGGCTTTGAAGAAATATCATAGACAACACGATTAATTTCGGGAGTTTCGTTAACTATTCTTCTCGAGATTGTATCCAGCAGATCATAAGGCAGTCTCGCCCAGTCCGCTGTCATGGCGTCTTTTGATTTTACAGCCCGCAAAGCAATAGTATTTAAATATGTTCTTTTGTCGCCCATTACACCAACAGTCCTGATCGGCAAGAGTACCGCAAATGACTGCCACAATTCTTTATATAATCCTGCTTTTTTTACCTCAGTAATAACTATATCATCGACTTCCTGAAGAATTTTGACACGCTCAGGCGTTACCTCCCCGATAATCCTTATCGCAAGTCCGGGACCAGGAAAAGGCTGACGGGAAATAATCTCTTCAGGGACATCCAACTCTCTGCCCAGAGCTCTTACTTCATCTTTAAAAAGTTTCCTTAATGGCTCAACTAACTTGAATTTGATATCTTTAGGAAGTCCGCCTACATTATGATGTGTCTTAATTCTTGCGGCGGTATTTTTTGAAGTTCCCGCAGATGCACTCTCAATTACATCCGGATAAAGAGTTCCCTGCGCGAGATATGGCATAATCCCAAGTTTTTTTGCTTCTTCCTCAAATGTACGTATAAACTCGGTGCCAATCAGCACCCTTTTCTTTTCGGGATCGGTAACGCCTTTCAATTTATCAAAAAACCGTTTTGAAGCGTTAACATAAATAATTTTAATTTTGAATTTCTTGCCGAAAAGATTTCGGATCTTTTGCGGTTCATTTTTTCTCATAAAGCCCTGGTCAATAAACATGCAGGTTAATTGTTTTCCGACAGCTTTATGAACAAGCGCGGATACCGTTGTTGAATCGACGCCGCCCGATAGAGCGCATAATATTTTGTTTTTTCCGACAGTTTTCTTTATTTCTGCCAACGATTCTTCGACGAATGATTTTGTAGTCCATGTCGGGGACATCCCGCAGATTACATAGACAAAATTCTTGATCATGTCCATTCCCTGCGGAGTATGGGAGACCTCCGGATGAAACTGCACGCCATAAACCTTTTTCTCAAAGTTCCCAATTGCAGCAATCGCGGTATTATCTGTATGTCCAAGAGATTTAAAATCTTTTGGAAGCTTAACAACACTATCACCGTGGCTCATCCAGCAGTCAATTGTTTTTACGAGTCCGGCAAAAAGATTTGAATGGTCGTCGATTTGAAGCTGTGCCAATCCATATTCCTGTTTTTTACCCCGCCTTACCTTCGCGCCAAATTCGTGGGCGACAAGCTGCATACCATAACATATACCGAGAATCGGAATACCGCTTGAAAATATTTTTTTGTCGCATTTTGGCGCGCCTTTATCATAAACACTGCTTGGTCCGCCCGACAAAATTATTCCGGAAGGCTTTAATTCTTTTATTTTTGAAAAAGGAGTGTTATAAGGAATCAGCTCTGAATAAACATTGCACTCCCTGACGCGCCGCGCTATAAGCTGGCTGTACTGCGCCCCAAAATCAAGAACTAATACGAGATCATGTTTTTTTGTCATTTATACATTCCTAAACTTTGAGCTTTTTGAAAAACTTTTCCCTCCGTCAAAATTGACGGAGCAACTACTATTTCTGTGTTTTGCATTTCGGAAATTGTTGAGGCTCCAAGAGTTCCCATTGATGTCTTTAGAGCTCCCGCAATATTTTGGGAACCGTCGTCATAATGGGCAGGTCCCAATAATATTTCTTTCAAAGTGCCGTTTCTTCCTACTTTTATCCTTGATCCTCTTGGAAGTGTCGCATTTGGCGTAGCCATTCCCCAATGAAAACCACGGCCGGGAGATTCAGCCGCTTTTGCTATAGGAGATCCGATCATAACAGCATCGGCGCCGCATGCGATAGCTTTGCAAATATCTCCTGCGACAACCATTCCGCCGTCCGCAATAATAGGTATGTATTTTTTTGACTTTCTAAAATAATGATCCCTTGCCGCACGGGCATCAGCTATAGATGTTGCCATAGGAACGCCTATTCCAAGAACTCCCCTTGATGTGCATGCAGCTCCCGGACCGATACCGACAAGAATTGCCGCCGCTCCGGTTTCCAATAGCTCTAATGTTACTTCGAACGTGACACAATTTCCAATTACAACCGGAATCTTCAGCTTTTTGCAGAAATCTCCAAGGTTAAGAGGTTTGTATTTTTTTGATCTATGAATTGTTGAAACTACCGTGGACTGCACGAAAAACACATCGCAGCCGGCATCAATAGCGATTTTACCAAACTCCTCCGCTGTCTGAGGGATAGAAGAAACGGCAACAATACCGCCGTTATCTTTAATCTGCTTTATCCTTTTGGAAATAAGTTTATTATCAATTGGTTTTTCGTATAGCTTTTGCATGAGGATAACATATTCTTCTTTTGAAACCGCCGCAATCTGATCCAAAATCTGATCCGCATCCTCGTATCTTGTCTGAATACCATTTAGGTTTAGAACTCCCAACCCGCCGTATTTGGTCATAAGGCCTGCCATCTTTGGATCAATAACCGAATCCATAGCGGATGCTATTATCGGGATATCCAGTTTGATATTGCCTATTGTAGTGGTTAAATCAATATCCTCGGGATCGATTGTTAATAGTGATGGTACCAGCGCAACCTCGTCAAAGCCATATGCTCTTCTTACCTCTCTGCCTTTGCCTAATTCAATATCCATCAAAATATTTCCTTTCTTTATGGAGCTACGCCAATTTTTACGTTAATATTGTTAATTTTCCCGTCATGATATATTGTCATACTTATTGTATCACCCGGTTTTTTGCTTTTTACAAGATCGGATACTTCGGAGCTGGTTTTAATATTTTTGTTTTCAAGTTTTCTTATCACATCATATTTAACCAAGCCTGATTTTTCCGCGGGACTGTCTTTTACTATATTTGTAATAATAACACCTTCCGTGAGAGGAAGCCCCATATAATTTGCTATTTTTTCGTCAACATCCCTCATATATACTCCGAGCCATGGGCGGCTGACTTTTCCATTTTTTACAAGATCACCCATAATCTCTTTTACTTCGTTTATAGGAATAGCAAATCCGATTCCCTGCGCTTGTGCGGCAACCGCGACATTAACGCCTATTACTTTGCCATCCAGGTTTATAAGAGCGCCGCCAGAATTACCGGGGTTAATCGCGGCATCAGTTTGTATTAAATTCTTCTGCCCTATATCACTTAGTGTTCTGCCCGTAGCGCTGATAATACCAATCGTGATTGTATTAGAAAACTGATAAGGATTCCCAATTGCTATTATCCATTCTCCCGGCCTTATCCTTGATGAATCGCCCATTTCGATTATCGGCAAATTGCCGCCATCTATTTTTACAATAGAGATATCATAACTCCGATCGGATCCGACTACCTTGCCATTAAATGTGCGGCCGTCTTTTAACGTAACTTTGATCTCGCCTGCACCTTCGGTTACATGATTATTAGTAATAACATAACCTTTTGAATCGACAATAAATCCTGATCCGGCTCCTTTTTGCGGGATCACGCGATCCTCAAAAAACTTTTTGAATCCAGGATCAACATCAAAGCCAAACCCAAAATCGTTTTCAAATCCCTTAAAAGGGCTTGTCAGCTTGATGTTTTTTACAACATCTATATTTACGACCGCGCCTCCAACCTGATCCACAATATCGGCAATCGTATTCGCGCTTTTTATGCCTGGAGCAGGCGAAACATTATTTTGAGAGGCAGCCTCTTTTGATACCGGAACAGTTGATGAAGCAAATACTGTAGTTACAGCGGCAATAAGAAAATAAAAAATTAATATTTTCTTCATCATTTTTTATTTTCTTTTATGTTTTTGCCGGTTTTTTTTGTTGTTAATTCGATCATTTTATCCAACTCATTAAGTACTTGTTTAGGCACCCAGACTTCTCCGCACTGCTGGCATACAAACGCGGGGGCATCTTCTAAAACATACAGTTTATCTTTTTCAAGCTGATCAAGCTTTATCGTTTCTACTTTTAATAGACCGCCGCACACGCTACAAGGTTCTGGAGTTTGAGACCTTAGGATTTCTTTCAACTTTTGAAACGAGAGATTATTTTCGTCCATCTGTTTTTTAAAATTATACCTAAATTCCCGCAGTTTTACAAGATTTTTTGGTTTGTTTTTGATATAATCTATTGAACATGGCCAGAAAAAAAGGCAAAGAGAAAAAGAAAAGCAGAAATAAAATCTTATTAATCTTTATATCGGCGGTTATTCTTGCCGCTATAGCAGGTTATATAGCTCAAATTGCGGTACAACTCCCTGATGTTTCTATTATCGGTTATGGGGCGCCATTCGAGAACACCGAAATATATTCCGCTGACGGCGAGATACTTGCGTCAATTCACAAAGATGAGAATCGAAGTATTGTCCCTCTTTCGGAAATATCCCCGTATTTACAAAAAGCAGTGATCGCATCCGAAGACGAAAGATTTTTCTCTCATCACGGAATTGATTTTAGAGGAATAACCCGGGCGTTTGTAACAAATATTTTGACAGGACATATATCCGAAGGCGGAAGCACAATAACCCAGCAGCTTGCCAGGACTTTATTTTTAAACTTAAACAAAACAGTCACCAGGAAAATCGCGGAAATAATTCTCGCGCTGCAGATTGAGCGCAAATATACCAAAGAAGAAATATTTGAGCTTTACTTAAATCATACGTATTGGGGACATAATGCCTATGGCGCGGAGTCGGCATCAAATATATTGTTTGGAAAACACGCGGCGGATCTGACCCTTGGCGAAGCGGCAATGATGGCCGGTATTATCAAAGCGCCTGAATTCTATTCTCCTTATAAGAGCTTAAAATTTGCAAAAACAAAACAAAGAATGGTCTTGGGCAAGATGGTATCGCAATCATATATCTCACAATCACAGGAATATGCCGCATTAAAAGAACCTATAGTATTAAAAATGAAAAGATTAAATAAATATAAATATGCCGCCCCATATTTTACGACATATGTTCTTGCGCAGTTGATTGAACAATTTGGGTTTGACAGGGTATATAAGGGCGGCCTGCGCGTTTATACGACTCTGGATATGAAGGACCAAAAAAACGCGGAAGACACTGTTGAATTATTCAAAAAAAATGAAAGCAAAAAATATAACTTTTCGGAAATAGCTCTGCTATCGATTGACACGAGAACTGGCGAAATAAAGGCAATGGTCGGAGGTTTTGATTTTGACAAAAGTGAATTTAACAGGGCGACTCAGGCAAAGAGGCCGACAGGATCATCATTTAAACCATTTGTTTACGCCGCAGCGATAGAAAAAGGCCTGTCACCAACACATATTATAATTGACGGGCCGACATCATTTGACGTCCCCGTAACAAAATGGACGCCAAAAGGCAAATGGGAGCCGAAGAATTTTGACAAAAAATACAGAGGGCCTGTTACGATGAGATACGCACTCGAAAACTCGCTTAATATTCCATCCGTAAAATTGCTGCAGGAGGTTGGAATTGACAATGCGATTGCCATGGCAAAAAAGGCCGGAATAAAAGGAGAGCTTGTCAACGGACTTTCCCTTGCCCTTGGAACATCAGATTTGACGCTTCTTGACATGACATCCGCATTCGGGACATTTGCCAATCTCGGCATTCACGCCAAACCATATTCGATATCAAAAATACTTGGCCGAAACGGCGAGCTAATTTTTAAAAACGAACCAAGACTCAACAGGACTATTGACGAAAATGTTGCCGAAACAACAGTAGATATTATGCGCGGAGTCCTGACAAAAGGGACAGGGTACAAAGGAAGAATAAACCGTCCCGCCGCGGCAAAAACAGGAACAACTCAAGACTATAAAGACGCGTGGTTTATCGGATTTGTTCCCCAGCTTGTTACTGGTGTCTGGGTAGGCAATGACAATAATACTCCGATGCGAGGAATCGCGGAGGTTGCCGTATGTCCGAGAATATGGAAAACCTATATGGAAAAAACTCTAGCAGGAATCGAGGTTCTGGATTTTCCTAGGCCAAAGGTAATGATAGAAGAATCAACTTTCGAATCCAACAGTGTAATAAACCAGCCAAAATCAAATCCACCTAAAAAAGAACCTGCACAAAAAACAGAAGAATTCGATATCGATGTTCAATGAGGAGGCTTTATGATTAAATTCGGGACAGACGGCTGGCGGGCAAAAATCGCGGATGAATTTACTTTTGAAAACTTAAAGATAGTCGCTAAAGCCACGGCAAATTATTTACTAAAATCCACCGACAAAAAAATCGTAGCCATAGGCTATGACAACAGGTTTCTTTCGGAATTTTTTGCGTTTGAGGCGGCAAAGGTTATCGAGGCCTCTGGCTTTAAGGTCTTTTTGACTAAGCACTCCTGCCCTACCCCTGCACTCTCGCTTGCTACAAAACAAATGAATGCCGCCTGCGGAATAATGATAACCGCGTCGCATAATCCCGCGGAATGGAACGGTTACAAAGTAAAGACATCGGACGGATGTTCCGCCCCAATCGATGTAACATCAAAAATAGAAGATGAGGTCTCAAAACTACTTAAAAACTCAAAAACAACCTTAGATCAAAATTCAAACATAAATCTTTTCGACATCAAAATAGAATATTTTAAATGGGTTTCAAAGCTGGTAAATATCGATGTTATTTCAAAAGCAAAACTTACTGTAGTTTTTGACCCGATGTTCGGAAGCTCCATAGGATATCTGGACAATATCTTATCGTCTGGCAAGATCGAGGTCGAAACCATTAACGGAGAGCGAAATCCGCTCTTTGGAGGAATAAATCCGGAACCGCTGCAAAAAAACGCAGAAAAAACAATCGCGTATATTAAGGATCAAAAAATAAATAAATGCGCCGGGATTGTGCTTGACGGCGACGGTGACCGTATTGCCGCAATAGATGAGAATGGAAATTTTATCAACTCTCATTATGTTTTTGCCATACTGCTAAAACATCTTGTTGAAAACAGGAAAATGAGCGGAATAGTTGTCAAAACATTCAATATAACAAAATTAATTGATAAACTATGTAAAAAATATGGGCTTGAGCTCCTTGAAAAACCTATCGGCTTTAAAAATATAGCCGAGCTTATGCTGAACAGTGACATTCTAATCGGCGGTGAAGAAAGTGGCGGATTTGGAATTAAAGGCCATATTCCCGAACGTGACGGAACACTTAACGGACTACTTCTTCTTGAATGTATGGCTATGACAGGAAAAACCTTAGGCGAAATAATTGAAGAACTTAATAAAGAATTCGGCCAATACTTTTATGACCGCTATGACTCAATAATAGAAAATCCTAATGACAAGATATTAAATTTAAAAAGATCGCCTCCAACTTATTTTGCCGGCAAAAAAATAACCGCGATTGAAGATATGGACGGCATAAAATTTGTTTTTGAAGATGCCGCATGGATCTTATTCCGGGCATCCGGGACAGAGCCGTTACTTAGAATCTACTGCGAGGCAAAATCAAAACAAACGATAAACGATCTTCTTTCTTACGGAAATTCACTAATCAAGTAATCTTTCGTCAAAAACATTGCCTCTGCCAAGAATGCATGAAGGATCAATTTCTTTTTTTAAAGATACCATTTTTAATATCGTCTTGCGGCCAAACATCTCTTCCAGATATATTTTTTTTAGTTTGCCGATGCCGTGTTCTGCCGACACAGTTCCACCAAATGAGATTCCTGCTTTAACAAATGACATATAAACTTTTTGGGACAACTCAAATTCATTCCTATTCCTCGGCAGAATATTCACATGAAGATGGTTTTGCCCGATATGGCCGAAAATGACATAATTCAGGTTGTTTTGAATTAAAACATTCTCATACAAATCCAGCATGTTTATAAGCCTATCTGGGGGTACCGCGATATCTGTACTGATCTTTGAAATATTGTTGGAAGAAAAAAACTCAAACAATGCCGAAGGCAACCTATGCCGGAATTTTTTGATCCGGTCAATCGATGCGGGTGAGTCGCCAAGCCATATTTTGTCGGTCAAGGTGTTGTTTTTTTCTAAGATTCTATTCCATTTATCATAATCAGGAGAATCATCGCTTTGTTCCTCAAAAATAACCGCTATCGCGTCTTTTGGAATTGATGGATAATCGCTGCGCAGAAGATTTAAGGAATTCTTGTCCATATACTCAATCGACAAAACGCTTTTGACAGAGCGGATATCCGAAATAAATTTTAGGGCGTCATCTTTGTTATTAAAAAACGAAACACAATCAAAAACAAAATTCGGCTTTTTCAGAAGTTTTACTTTTGCTTCTAGAACAACGCCTAATGTCCCGTCCTGCCCGATAAAAAGATCGATTGGGTCCATGTTTTTTTTGACATAATATCCCGCTGTGTTTTTTACATTTGGGATATCATAGGAAGGGACTTTTATTCCAAGATCATTAAACTTAACAAACCCTGATTCATCTGTTTTATATTTACCTCTTTCTATTTCTATTATTTTTCCGGAGCTCAATGCAACCTTTATTGACTTAACAAAATCTCTTGTCGGGCCATAATGATAACTTCGGGCGCCGGACGCGTTCGTTGCTATATTGCCGCCCATAGTTGCCAGCTGTTCTGTGGAATCCGGAGGATAAAAACGTCCCGCGTTCAAAACTTGGGCCTGAAGATCCAAAAGAAATACTCCGCCTTGAAGAACGGCATAATCGTCTTGAATATCGATTATTCTGTTTAACCCTTCAGTTGACAAAACAAAACCGCCAAAAGGAATTCGTCCCCCGACAGTACCGGTGCCGCCTCCGGATACCGTCACGGGAATCTTTTTTGACGAACAATCCATTAAAAACGAGGAGACTTCTTTATAATCCTTCGGGATAGCTACTCCGGATGCATATCCTCCGGACATGTTTGAACTGTCAGCTAAATAACTCTGAATCTGATCTGGATCAGTTTTTACAAGCATATTATTGAGGTTAAATAATTACGGCGTCTTCTTTTTCAAAAGCTTTTCGCTGATGTTTTTTTCAAATTCCATCCGGACTTGAATTTTTTTAATCTCGTCTTCCTGCTGCGAGGCTTCTTTCCGCAGCCCCAACTTTTTAAAGGTATCTATAAGCTGTTTTTTTAATGTTATATTGGCGCCCGATACGGATGCAGCGGTGCGCAATTCTTCAAATCCTAAATTTTCATATTTCGATTTGTTTTCTTTTTCGTTCTTTGAAATGGTCAAATAGCATGTTGCCAAATTAATATGCACATAAGGATCCGCCGGCAGGGCCGCGGACGCCTTGCTGTATTCCTGCAATGCCAATACAAACTGGCTCAAATCCATATAGCAATCCCCAAGGAATAGGTGCAGATAAGCATCCTGCGGAGTTGCCGCGATTGCTTTGTTATACTCAACAACTGCCTCGTTAACTCTGCCTTTCATTCTTAAATCCCATGCCCTAAAGCTGTTATTTAATATCTCGACTTTTGCCTTAACTTTAAGGTCCATTATCCACATTTTTACGGCATGCTCTCTTTTTTCCGCAAGGACAACCTCTTTGATATCTTTTTTATCGGCGCTTCGTTTTAATCTTGTTTCATTAAGTTTCATAATATGAAATCCATACGGCGTCTTGACAACATCGCTTATCTGTCCTGGTTTTAGCGCAAACGCGGCCTTCTCAAAATCGGGAACCATTGCGCCCATTCCAAAAAAGCCAAGATCTCCGCCGTTTGATTTTGAACCGGGATCTTGTGAATATTCTTTTGCGAGAGTTGAAAAATCCTCACCGGCTTTTAGTTTCGCGGATATTTCGTCGATCTTCTTCATGGCGAGCGCTTCCTGCGAAGCATTCTTAAAATCGGCAACCCTGATTAATATATGGCTAACATCTATTTCCCTTAAATCGTCCGTAGAAATTTTAGTTTTTTCCCTGATATCCCTGATTCTTTTTTGCAGGAGTATTTCGTCCTTTATCATGTTTTTAAAGTCATCGTATTTATAGCCTCTTTGTTCAAGTATTGATTTGAACTCTTTTTGTGAAGCAATTTTGTTCGAAGCCATTATTGACGATATTGCTCCGTCAATCTCTTCTCCCCGGACGCTCGCGTTCTTTTTCGCATCTTGTAAAAGTATCTGAAATTCAACAGTTTGATTTAACGCTAGCTCCTGCAGATAAGCCATGGTCTCAGGACTCTGCTTGTCTCCGCCAAACTGTCCAAGCATTTGATTCATTATCTGGTTATATCTGGCCGGATTTAAATCCATACCATTAATTTTTGCGACCGTTTTATCGCTGTCTGAAACCGTCATTTTTTTTAGGGACAAGCTGCCTATTCCGTAAAACATTGTTGCCGCAAAAACCACAACTATCGAAATCATTATTATCTTCATCTTTTCGCGTAAATACTTTAACATTATCCGACCTCCTTTAATTGCCTCGAAACCGAAATGTACCCGCCGAGCATTCCAAGAGCTACTCCAACCACCGCGACAACCGTATAAATCATTGTAATCTCAGCTTTTGATGTTATAAGCGGCAGCCAGGGAAGAGCATCCTGAACCTTATAAACAATTGAATCGTATGAAAACTTAAGAACAACAAGCGAGAACGCCGCACCGATAACACCAATTAATATTCCCTCAATTATAAACGGCCATTTTATAAATGTATCTGTTGCTCCTACCAGTTTCATTATTGTTATATCCGTCTGCCTAGATATAACAGTAAGTCTAATCGTATTTACCACTATTAAAAGCGTTGCAAACCCAAGAAGACCAATGAGAACAAATCCTCCGATT
>Ga0265296_1000644_pt1 | contig 49268 bp, 40 predicted proteins | sample MunlanPumphouse1_FD_189073 | JGI IMG/M metagenome (GOLD analysis project Ga0265296, IMG submission 189073) | Groundwater microbial communities from a municipal landfill in Southern Ontario, Canada - Pumphouse #1 | ecosystem: Environmental > Aquatic > Deep subsurface > Groundwater | place... | reverse complement strand
ATCCTCAACGATCAGGGAAAGTATTCCGAGGCCATCGCAGCCTGTGACCAGGCATTGAAAATTGACCCGGACAATGCCAATGCATGGGCCACGAAGGGAAGTGTCCTCAACAATCAGGGAAAGTATTCCGATGCTATTGCAGCCTGTGACCAGGCATTGAAAATCGATCCAACGAATGACGATGCCAAAAAGGAACGGGACATTGCGCAATCAAAACTCAAATCCTGAATTTATTATCACGATCCATACCACCGGCTCCGGATGATCCCGGAGATCAACTATTTTTTTTGAACCGGCCCGATTGTTGAACTGTTTTAGAAAACACCGGGACATCTGCACTTTGGGGCACCCCCCTGACGATTATGAGGGGGCCAGGGCCGGGCTGAATATAGTTAGCGAGTTTGTAAAAAAATTTCACGTAGGCCCTGCTGAAAATTTTTTTAAAAATGGGTCGCTTGATCCGGAATAAAATTTCAAACGGGGGATGAGGGGGGATCAAAAAATTTTCGGGCAGGGCCTGCCGGATTTTTTTTAATATCCTGCCGGCAGGAAAAAACCGGCGGGAAAAATTCCAGGTTCGCTGGCTTTATCTCCCCATCACGCCAAAAAGGAAATAACAATTTTGTTCGAGAGGATGGTTCATTTCAATGTCTGCGTCACAACCTGCCCGGTCACCACTTGCCCGGCTCGTACTCTTCATGGTCTGCTTGGCAGTCGCCGGGAGTTGTATAGCCGGAGCCCATTATTATACCGTTGACCTGCCGCAGCAAAAGGCAACACCTCCCGACAATGGCAAAACGCTTGGCCATCAATGCGATATCTGTAAAACCAACTGCGCTGGTAAGACGGATATCTGGAATTGTCTCCAGGAATGTGAAATGATCTGCTGAATTTTTTTTGCTAACCATCGATCGTTTTTCTGGATTGTGCCCCCCGTATTTCCCTGTCGGTACGGTTATCGTAAAAATTCCCGGGCGAGAGACACTACTCCAAAAGAGGATCTCAACCGGAGATTCCTGCCCGGGGCACATAAGAACAGACCATGGCAGATGAGTGGCGGGAGTGCGAAAGTTGTACGTTTGCGGAGGTTTGTCCGGAGACTTCGATCAAGAGAAATTAAAATCAAACGCGATTTTCTGCAACGGGACGATTAAAATTTTTATGAAAAATTAATTGAAACGCTCAATCATTCGGATAAAAAACATTTATTGGATAATCCCCCGCTTTCGCAACTCAAAATAACATCTCGCACACGCGTCCACATCTGCGCCGGCATTATGGCTGCCGGTGAATTCCTCCTGGAATAACTGGAGGTGCAGCTCGGTCAGGGTCGGCCACTTGTACCCGTAACCGTTGGCCTTGGGAAGTTTGCACCACGAGACGATCTCCCGGGGTTTCATGGTGCAGACGGTCTGTTTTGAGAGAATGTTGGTCTCAAGCCTGCACCGTACGAATTCCGTATGGATGATCGGCAGGTCGAAGTCAAGGTTGTGGGCAACGATCGTCTCCGCCTTCTCGACATCTTCATTGAACTGCGGGAGCACTTTATGCAGCGAGACTCCTTCAGCTTTCGCCCGTTCGGTCGTGATCCCGTGAATCCTTGCAGAGTCCATCGGGATCGTGAAGTCCGTGGGGTAGATGATGAAACTGTTCCGGCTCTTTTGGTTACCTTCGGCATCGTAGAGCGACCAGGCCAGCTGGACAACCCGGGGCCATTTCTCTGTCGGGTCTGTGGCGGAGTACCGGGGGAGACCGGTGGTTTCGGTGTCGATGAAGAGAAGCATTACTAGTATTTTGGGGGGATGCTATTTGGGGTTGGGGGTTTGTGGAGGGGGGCTTCTTGAGCTGACTGAGGGAGGGCTGTACCCCTTCACCCGCCCATCCGGGCCCGCAGCAGGCTCGGATCACCTCTTTTGATGGGACCCCAACCGGCCTGTTTTGGGGTATTTTGCGGGAAGTCTCAGGGAAAAACGCCAAACTTCGTCCGATAGGGAAACGGGCGATTTTCCATGGAGAAAAACCGGCCTGTTTAGAACCTGTTTCCTTTGAGGAAAGGTTGCTGCCGCAGGGTTCAGCACATGAGCGGGGAATTACGTGGGCGATCACGTTTATCCGACACGCCACGATCTCCTCATGAGACCTGCATTCCCTTCATCGAATCCGGCCCTGTTACGGCCCCGGATGTACCCCTTTTCCGGATCCAGAGGGAATAATTCTCAGAAATGAGGGAATAAATCCCGCATTTTACTCGTTTTTACGTCGGCAAACCAGAGGTCATATGTAGTCGAGTTACAGCGGCCAAAAAGGAAGGGTCGCGGGTTCCAGGAGGTTTTGGGAGGTGATCCGGGACGTGAGGGGGTGCTATGGGCGTTTTAGTGGGGGTCGGGTTTCTACGACGGAGAACTGGGGGGGTGTCATCAACTATCGTCGATGATTGAAGGTCGTGATCCCTCATGGGGAGATGTGATCACGGATCTCTCGCTCTCCGTCGGAGAACTCCTGCCCGAACTCACCCCGACCCGCCCGGGAGACATAGTTCCTCAAAAAAGAGACAGGGTTAAGCAGATTTTCTTTCATTTTTACGTCAGCGGGCCAGAGACAGAGTAGGGCAGAGTTACCGTGGCCGAAAAGGAGGGGTCACGGGTTCCAAGAGGTTTTGGAGGTGATCTGTGAAATGAGGGGTGCTATGGCTGAAATAGAGGAGGATGGATTTCTACGACGTGAATCAGGGTAAATACATAGGATTGCCGCAGGGGCCGGAGTGTGTGCTTGGCTATTGCCGGGACATGACGGGCACCGGGTCGGATATGTACTGGAGCATTTGGGAACGTGAGCGGTACCGGAAAATGGCTCATATACTCCGGAACCGGAAGGCAGGCCATGTTTCCCGGTTCTAATGAAGCCCGGGGCTGGATCACCAACTATGGTGCAATCACCGAGATACAATCGACCCGGGAAAAATCACGATCATTTGTGATGATATGATCAAGAGCATAATGCGTGCAGCTCGCTGCATGGAGAGCATCGGAGAAGAGGAGACCGTACTTCCGTGAGAGGGCGAGGGCTTCATCCATAAGTGGAGCGGAATCAAGGATGACAATCCCATAATCGTGGAGCACTTCCCGCGTCACATCAAACGGGAGAGCAAAATCTGCTATCCGCTCCGGGTTCTGTTTCAGGAATGCGATTGCCTCCTTCGGCTGCATACCTTTTTCGGCATATACCTGCATGAGCAGAACCTTGTGGAAGAATTCATCAATAACGGTGCTATTGATATGGCCCTTCACCACACCATTTCGCACATTTTCGAGAAGCTCTTCACAGGCTGGTGTGAACCGGGTGGTGGTGAATGCATAGATGAGAATATTTGTGTCGATGAATACGGAGCGGTCCTGAAGGCTGGAGATTTTCATCAATAGAACTCTTCAATATCGGTTTCTGCGATCATCATGGCAAATTGTTCCGGGACGGGGATTCTGGTCCGTCCGGTCTTCTTTTTCAACCGTACGAGGACTTCGCTCTGACCGTTTGCCAGCGGGTGATCGAGGATGATCGTGCGACCGTCAACCATTTTTCCTTCGACTGTAACCGGCATGTCCGCTCCTTTTGTATTTCATATATTACTGCTCTGGTATATCTGCTTCTCTCTCTCTATGGATGCAATCGTGCGTCATCAGCCCGGGCCCCCCGCTCCAACTGACACTCGGAGACCGGCCATCCCCCACAAAACAATGCAGCCGCGATCCGGGAGGCACCCCCACTACCGAAGCGGAGGGGCGGCCCGGTTTTTTTGTGGCAGATTCCCGCTGAACATTTTCAAACGGTTGGATCACCGGATTATGTTCACGGCGCCCGGCCGGTTGTGATCCCGTGAATGCGGGCAGAGGACATGGGGATGATGGAACTGTTTTGGATTTCCCGGTTGCCTTCGGTGTTGTTGAGCGACCAGACTTTTATTAATGAAAATCCACTCGAAAAACTAAAAAAAACGGTGAGAAATTTTTCGCACCGGGTCCGGCCGGAAAATTTACGTGCCGGCATTACACGGACCGGTATGTTGGGATGGATCCGGGATGAGCGTACATAAGAAAAAATAAAATCAGGGAGTGATCGGATCGTTTTCCCCACCGGTTTTCTGGTTAGTCCATACATTGGATCGTAAGAGTACTAAAGCGAAAACTCCCAAAAGGACAAGAAGGGGCAGGAATGGAACAATCGTATCTGTACCAGAAATGTATACCCGGCCAGCATTTACGATCATGTCGGTCAGGCCATGTAACAGGACTGCAATCCATATGCTCCCGGTCTTTAGTACGGCATAGCCGAATATGACACTCATGAAGATGGTATAAATAAGGTACACGATATTTGCCGTCAGGAAGGATTCGCGGGGAAAATTCAGGCCAATCAGCATCATGGGTGCGTGCCATAACCCCCATATCAGGCCAACCAGTACCACGCCGGTATACCCACCGAAGAGTGCAAACATCCGGTCCTGGAGATAAAACCGCCAGCCGTACTCTTCTCCGAAATATATCGGCCAGGATATGGCTAAGGTGACCAGAGAAAAACCCACGGTCGTGAAGAACAGGGTCAGGTTGAATTCTGTTAGGGGCAGGCTGAGCCCCAGGCGGTAACTGAGAAGAAGTCCGATAATAAATGTCAACGAGAAGATAACGGGCAGAATACCATAGAACCGAGCGTTTTTTCCAAAGGATAATTTTGCGGATTCCAGTTTTACCCGCCAGGTATTCTTCAGGTTCAGGATAACTACCAGTACCAGGCTTCCAAAACTGGTAACCACGGAGAGTATCGGGTAGGGACCTGCGGTCCCGAGAATCGGATAGAAGACCATTTCAAAAATAAGTATTCCGGCGGTTACCACAAAACAGGCAAGAACCAGCTTTGTTTCCCGGGTCAGGGCTGTAGATTTAAAATAAACCAGGCAGATTATCGCCGCGATTGCCGGGATAAACATTGCAACTGAAGGTATCCTGCTCGACAACATGTTCGAGCCGTACATGCCAATACCCGCAAATTCAAGAAGGAAGGTGGCGCCAAAAACGATGAGCAGAAAAAAAGATAATTCTGATATAAGGCGTCCCCGTTCGGATAGTGCTATCGCCATACGTTACACTCCCTTGTGATGCAATGAACCCGGTAAAAAAGACAACGTAAAAATCCCCTGTTTCTTCATATAACCACCATGTATTTCGGGAACGGTTAATTCTTTTTTATTTCATCTGGTGTTGGTGAAACATGGTACGGGGTTGTGACTGCAAAACTATTTCGCAGTGCCTTTGAGTTTTCTGATGAGTGACGGCCGGGTAAAGGTAATTACGGTATCAAGGGCTGCTCAAAAAAGCCGCTCCCAAGCGGCTGCCGAAACTGCTAGCAGTTTCAGGCATTATCAATCAAGGTCCGGTTAAAAAATTTTATGAAATGTCCGGTTGATCCGTAAATAATTTTCAATCGGTATCCGGATCGCGAAGAAAAAATTCCAGGTAACGTCTGCCTGAAATTTTTCGGTCAGGGTCCGGCCGGGAAATTTCCGGTAAGGCCCACCCGCTCCCGCAAAACCCGACGGCCATCCCACGCAAAACAATGCAGCCGCGATCCGGGAGGCACCCCCAATGCTGATGCGGAGGGGCGGCCCGGTTATTTTTGTGGCAGATTCCCGCGGAATATTTTCAAACGGTTGCATCACCGGTTCATGATCCGGGCGCCCTGGCGTGATTACGGGAATGCGGGCAGAGGACCGGGGGATGATGAAACTGTTCTGGCTTTTCCGGTTGCCTTTGGTATTGTGGAGCGACCGGGCCGGCCGGGTTACTCGAGACTATTTTCTGTGGGATCTTTTGAGTTGTGAGTTTGCGGAGTATTGTCCGGATTCTGCGATTGTGAAAATATGATGACGTAGCGAGGGGGGAACCTTTACCGGATGAGGATGCCTCATCACGGGGATAACCGGGGAGTAGTGAAAGAAATTCCCGTATGAACGCGATTTCAATGTTGAAAAAAACTAATCCGGCTTAAAATTGATCCAGACTTACAAGAGTCGATTGTTTTTTCCCGCCCCCACGGGCAGAAGCTGGGAAAGATGGCATCTGTTTGAGACAGTAGATCACATCATCCGCATAGTCGATGGGAATTGCACCTCGGTTACATAATTCGGCAAAACCTTTCGCTGCTTCCGCATTATCATCATGAGGCCTGCACACAAACACGGGTTTACCCTGGGACTGGGCCGTTGTCACCTGCCGTAATGTCCCGCCACCACCATGAGATTCAACTGCAATAACGCATTGAGATATTCCGCTTGTAAGCCGGTTCCGGGAGATGAACCTGCCTTTATGCGTTTTGACGAACGCAGATACCTCAGAAATTATTGCACCCGATTGCATGATTTCCCGGGCAAGGGAATAATTCGCTCTCGGGTAAATGTCGTCAATGTGACCGGCAAGAATGGCAATGGTTTTTCCCCCGGCATCAAGAGCTCCACGATGTGCTTCAGTATCGATTCCCGATGCGAGCCCGCTGACTATTGTATATCCCATTTTAACAAAGGAACTGCTCAACTGGTGGGCAAGTTGCTTCCCATATTCTGAAGGAGTGCGTGTTCCGATGATTGCAACACAGTTACTGAAATCCACCAGGTTTCCTTTGTGATACAACAATAACGGGGGATCTGACAGATCCCGGAGTTGACCGGGATACCGATCAGCGTCATAGGGTATGAGTTGCGTCCCGGACATCCGGATCCGTGCGACTTCATCGGCATACATTGAAAGATCTGCGTTTGAAAGTGATTCCCGGATTTTCTGGTATGCTTTGAATAATTGCGGATTCTTTTCGGAGTGGAGTGAATCCGGGGAACTGGGGATCAGTCCTGCGAGAAAATCCTGTACTTTTGCATTCCTGAAATACTCATTGGCAAAGCCGGCATTCCGGGAAGTTTCCTTATCGTTGACACAGACAAGTAGGGACGTCCGGTCATACATGATGTGCATCCTCCCGCTCCAGAAATTCAAGTCGTTTGCGATCGATACCACGTCCCACAACAAGCCCGTATACCCTGCCAGCTCCACTTTCCTTCAGGACCCGGGCACATTCACGCATAGTACAACCACTGATTACCGTATCGTCAATCAGTAGTACGGACTCCCCATCAATTAATCTCTTTGGTCGAATCTTTCCCACAATATCTACGCATTTCCTGTCGGCCGGTTGTTCATGCTGTAAGGGGCTGCCGGGATCCTTGGTCAGAATATTTTCGGTGGGAACACCGATTGCAAGGGAAATATATTCCGCAAGGAGTGTTGCCGGGTTATATCCGCGGGTACTGTTTGAGGAAGGGACAGGCACGATCAGGTCAACATCACGGAGATGCGGGTACCGGTGCGTGATGACATGTACCATGCATTCGCCCAGCTTTCCGGCAAGGGTCCGGTCGTGTTTGAATTCCCGGATCTCCCGGTTGATTGCAGATAATCTTTCTACAGGATCTTTAAGGATATATTCCGTGACCCCGTATATGATGAGTTCCAGCTCACGGTCTTTCTGATCCTTGCAGTCCATACAATACCCGTAGTCCTTGTAGTTCAAAGGAATGGGTTTGCTGCATACTTTACAATGGGACTCCCGGATAAGATCGACTTTAACACCATCGGACCTTGTGAAAGAGAGAGTCATGATTCCTTCTTAGTTCACCTTCGGAATCAGGAGTATTAACCTTGTGCTGAGCGGTGTGAAAATGATTTTATAAAATTGTATTTTCATTCTTTATTCGATACTTCTGGACGGGCTGGATGAAAAAGCATATGGGCAGGTTATTTGTTACCACCAAAATTTCAATCCGGATCGCGAAGAAAAAATCCCAGGCAACGTCTGCCTGAAATTTTCCGGTCAGGGTCCGGCCGGAAAATTTCCATCCGCCCCACCATCCCCCGCAAAAACCCGGCGGCCATCCACCCCCCACAAAACAATGCAGCCGCAAACCGGCACCCCCAACACCGAAGCGGAGGGGCGGCCCGGCACATTTTTGCGGCAGATTCCCGCTGAACATTTTCAAACGGTTGGATCACCGGGTTATGTTCACGGCGCCCGGCCGGTTGTGATCCCGGGAATGCGGGCTGAGGACATGGGGATGATTATTTTCACTCCGCGCCGGCATACTATAAGTGCCATTACTTACGGGTTATATCTGTAGAGAATATACACTCACGTCAGGAAACGGGAAATGAAACCAGCACTCATCAGACGCCTTCACAAAAATTTTGAAGATTACGTTCACGTACAGGATGGCGTAGAGTTCTGGTTTGCCCGAAACTTACAGAACCTCCTTGGTTATACCGAATGGAGAAATTTTTTTAAAAGTTATCGAAAAAGCCCGGGAATCCTGCGAAAATGCAAACAACCCGATTTTAGATCATTTTGTTGACGCCAACAAATCGATACCGGTTCCTAAAGGCGGGCTAAAGGTCATTGAAGATATCCTTCTGCCACGTCAATGCATTAATAATAAGAACCGACCAACCACTCACATAGTGGAATGATATGGATGCACTCGTACTCCTCCGTCAGCACGAACCGGAACTGAAGAAACGGTTCGGCGTTCTGAAGATTGGTATCTTCGGCTCGTTCATTCGGGGAGAGGAGCGGCCGGAGAGCGACGTGGACGTTCTTGTTACCTTCCGGACGGGAGAGGAGACCTTCGACAACTACATGGACTGCAAGTTCTATCTGGAAGATCTCTTTGGGCGAAAGGTTGATCTCGTCATGAACGGTGCGATAAAGAAGCGGCTGAAACCCTATATTCTCAGCGAGGTTGTCTATGCGTAGGACTGCCCTCCAGTATCTTGACGACATCCTTGAAGCGATCGGCAATATTGAAGAGGACACCCGGAGGATTCATCCTGAAAGTCCGTGAGATTATCAAGATGATCGAAACCGATGGATGGTACCTTGTTACAACAAAAGGAAGCCATCGCCAGTTCAAACACCCGGTGAAGGCCGGCAGGATTACCATTGCCGGACACCTGACCGAGGACCTTGCTCCCGGCACCATGAACAGTATCTTTAAGCAGGCACAATTCAAGGAATGATCATACAATGCACAGGTTCCTTATCGTAATCGAAAAAGCCGGAAAGAATTATTCTGCATACTCCCCCGATCTTCCCGGTTGTGTTGCCACCGGAAAGACCCGCGAAGAGACGGAAGAACGGATGCACGAAGCCATCGAGATGCACATCCGCGGACTCATTGAGGATGGAATGCCGGTTCCGAAATCCCATTCATCAGCAACGTTTGTCGCAGTGCAAGCGGAATAGAATCATTTTTCAGAAATTTTCATCAAAGGCTGATTGAAAATCTCCGGGCAAGGTCCGGTTAAATTTGTCTATCAAGATCTGTTTGAAATTTTTCATTCAATGTCCGGCCGGGAAATTTCCGGTAAGGCCCACCCGCTCCCGCAAAAACCCGGCGGCCATCCCCCCCCACAAAACAATGCAGCCGCGAACCGGTACTCGGGAGGCGGCACATAACGGACGTAACGCGGGTGAAAGTGGGGGCCGTCACCGGTGCGAGAGTGGGGGTGGGCTGCACCCCCTCCCCCACCCATCCGGGCCCGCTACAGGCCCGGATCGCCACTTCCGGAGGTCGCCCGACCGGCCTGTTTGGGGGTATTTTGCAGGGAGTCTCATGGAAAAACGCCAATCTTCCCCGGATTGGCGAATGGGCAGTTTTGCATGGAGAAAAACCGGCCTGTTAGAAACCTGTTTCTTTTGAGGATCGATGGCTGTCGCAGGGTTTGGTGCAGGGGCGGGGGTTTACGTCACCGGCCGTCTTTATCCGACATGCCATGATCCCCATGAGAGACCTGCATTCACCTATGCGAATCCGGCCCTGCTACTGCCCCGGATGTACCACTTTTCCGGGTCCAGAGGGAATAATGTTCATAAATGAGGGAATAAATTCCACATTTTTCTCATTTTTACGTCGGCAGACATGAGGTCACATGTAGCCGAGTTACAGCGGCCGAAACGGAAGAGTTGCGGGTTCCAGGAGGTTTTGACACGTGATCCGGGGAATGAGGGGGCGCTATGACCGAAATTGAGGGGGTCGAGTTTTTACGACGTGAAAATAGTGAGTTCAGATCAAAGATTTAGGGTTCCCGAAGTTGCGGTCCATCTGACCCGTGACGGGTAAATGACCCGTGACAGGTCAAGTGCTCCGGCCGGGTAAGATACCCGTCACAGGTATTTTGCAGGAGTCCGGATCTGCACTATATAATAGGGGGATTTGAGGGATGTTCGGGAAACGAGATGATGTGTTTTTTATGGCAGGATTCTCCGCTCAAAAAAGCCGCTCCCAAGCGGCTGCCGAAACTGCATAACAGTTTCAGGCATTTTCATTCAAAGTCCGGTTAAAAATTTCCGGGCAAGGTCCGGTTGATCGGTACGCAGCTTTCACGCAGGGGCCGAGGGGTCGATTGAAATTTTTTGAGCAAGGTCTGCTCAAAATTTTTCGTTCAAGGTCCGGTTAAAAAATTTCAGGCAGGGTCTGATACAGTTTTCCCGCACGTCCACACGTCGCAGAGGCAGACACGCACGCACGTTTCAATCAAGGTCTGATTATTTTTTTTCAAGCAGGGTCTGCTTAAAATATTTTAATCAAGATCTGCTTGAAAAATTTCGTGCAAGGTACGGTTGATCCGGAATCAAATTTCAATCGGGATCCGGATCGCGATGAAAAAATTCCGGGCAAGGTCTGCTTGAAATTTTCCAGGCAAGGTCCGGTTGAAAATGCTAAAAACTGCAAACAGTCCCGGCAGGAGGGTATGCGAATACCCACCGTTTCCCGGCAGGGTCCGACCGTAATCCCATCAGGCCCCCACCCACCCCAGCCGAACATTTTCAAACGGTTGCATCACCGCTCCACGTTCACGGCGCCCGCCCGGGCGTGATACCGGGAATGCGGGCGGAGGACATGGGGATGAAGGAATTGTTCCGGCTTACGGGGTGCCTTCGGTGTTGTTGAGCGATCAGGCCGGCCGAGCGAGTCGGGGCTTTGTTTTATATCGAATTGTTACCGCCCAGCAACTACACCCGGCCCTTTCAAAATGCTCCTGCCCCCGGTTTTCCTCTCAACAACAATCTGAGTCGTGATACGCTCCTTTATTGCCGGCACATGCGAAATTACACCGATAAGTTTTCCTTCCTGCTGTAAACCAGAAAGTGTAACAAGAGCCGTGTCGAGCGCGTCATCATCAAGAGTTCCAAACCCTTCATCAAGGAAGAATGAATCAATCCGGACATTATTACTCGCCATACCAGACAATCCGAGAGCAAGTGCCAAACTGACGATAAAACTCTCACCCCCAGAAAGATTCTTCGTTGAACGTATTTCTCCCGCTTGGTAATTATCAACAACATTCAGGTCGAGGGGGAGAATATTGTTGCGGATAAGCAGATACCTATCATTCATTTTCTGCAAATGCTGATTTGCATGAGCGATTAAAACCTCGAACGTTAACCCCTGAGCAAAGTTCCGGAACTTTTTCCCATCGGAGGATCCAATTAAAGAATGTAAACGATCCCAGCGATTACATTCAGATTTTTGTTTTTCAAAAATTGTTAGTTTTCCCTGTTGTTTTATTTTCTCTTCAGAATTTATCGTTAGCTTACCATCAATTGTTCCGATTTCATTCTGGACATCTATCAGCTGCAAACCGACAATTTGATCCTCTTCGATTAACTGTTCAAGAGATAGTTCAGTGAGATTTTTCTTAAGTTCAATGTCCAGATCCTTTTCCTTTTCTTTTATTCTGATCTGGAGTCCATCTCCTTCAGTTTTCAGAGATTCTTCAAGCTTTTTCAAATCTTCAAATTTTTCTGGCTCTAATCTTGCTATTAAGAAAGAGTCTTCGTTCGCGAAGCCAGCGTTTTGTAATAATAACTGAAATTTCGTTTCCTGCGATTGAAGATCATTTCCGCCATTCGCTATCGTTTCATTAAGTCTACAGATCTGACTTTCTGCTGATTGTACCGATGAAAGGATCTCATATTTTTTCGCAGAAGATTCCTTCAAAGAGTTCTCTGCACCTATGATCGATGTTTTTATCCGCTCCTCTTCTTCATCAGGTTTTTTATCCCCATAAAGTTGGACTCGCTCATCTCTAAATTCCTTAATGATCTTTTCTTTTCCTAGTATCTGATTAGTAATTGATCCGACCTGTTCTTCGGAAGCGATGAGCCCTAACTTGTGAGCATCGATTTGAGTGTTTAGTTTCAAAATTTGTTTTTCGAGTTGTTGTTTTTTGATGGAGTATTGTTGGTAATTCTGATATCGTTCTGTTAATTTTTTCAGGATACCTGGCCATTGTTTTGGTTCAGAATCGGGATAACCATATTTTTCAAAAATTTGATCGATATTAGCAATTGGTTCACTGAGATCATTTGTATCCGTCCGGAGTTCTTCCTCCAACCTTAATTTGTTCTCCATTAACCTTCTATTCTCAGAAATTGCAGATTGAAGAGCAAGATCCATTTGTGATATTTCTTCCATACGCCGGCTACTATCACGTTCTAAACCTTTGATCTCTTTCTCTCTCTTTTCAGACTGTTTTACAATAGAATTGCATGATATTTTTTCACGTTCATGGGCTACAAGTTTTTTTACAACAGCTGCACTTTTATCGGAGGGATGGAAACTAAGATCAAATTCTTTGTATCCCGCTTCCCAAATTTTATCTGCAGCCAATAACAGGTTCTTCTGTTTTGTCAGTTCCTGTTCATTATGCCCGATTTCAGATTTAATTCTGGCAATCTCACTCGATGCAAAGGAAATTTTTTCTGAAAGTTCGTTCAGTGATTTTTTGAATCGCTTTAATTCCGCGACTTTTTTATCAACCACTGGAAGATTACCCTTTGCAAACGGATGTTCATAAGATCCACAAAGAGGGCAGGGCTTGTCATCAGATAGAAGCGGCCTTTCTAACTCATAGGCTTGGATTTTATTCTGTAATGCGGCACATTCCTCTAATGTTTCGATGAGGATCTCTTTATCTTGCTTTTCCTTCAGAAATTTTGTAAGATTCCTTGTTGGTTTGAGATGTTCCTTAACAAGATCCCCGTGTTTTTTCTCAAGGGCTTTAATTTCAATAGTAAGATTACGAGAATTATCAGCGCTCTCTTTCAAATGGGTTAACTTGTCACATGCGAGACCAAGATTGGATTCTCTTTCACGCCAAGTCGAAATCTCCTGCTGCTGTAGGAGTTCCGAAAGGCTGACCTGGAGGGTTTTTATTTTTTTATCCGCAGTTGATTGAAATTCTTTTGCTTTATCTAACAAACTTTTTTGATCGGTCACCGTTCTTTCAAATTTGACAAAAGTTTGTGTGATTTTTTTAAGATCTGCATTTTTATTTTTTATTTTTTCCATTAGAGAGCGATATGATTTAAAATATTGATCTAGAACTGCTCTCGATTCCTTAAGATCTCCGTCATCAGGGTAATTGGACAAATATTCTTCAGATTCTAGATGATTTTTTGTTGCAATTTTGTGTAATTCAATATCTTGATCGAGATTTTGTTTATGCGAATCTCGAGTTGTAGTAATTTTCCCCAGATCCGTTTGCAGAGTTTTAACGTGTACTTCGGATTCTTCCAACTTCGTATCTATTTTTCGAACCTTGGTAATAATCAGATTTTCTTCATTCCAAGTACGCTTAAGGGCATCTAAGTTATCTGATATGATTTGTTCATCCCGGATCGCTTTTTCATATTGTTCCTTAAATTGTGGTAACTGACTATTGAGATTTTGTAGATCCGCAAGATTTTTCTTTTGTTGTTGCCGATTTGTGTCAAGTTTGGAGAAATCTTTTTCAATTTTATCTGCCATCTTTGCCAGTTCTAAACGAGCTAGATCGGTTACAGATCCATCTTTCTTTATTTTAAATTGCTCAATTTCTGAAGTCAGGATTTGGATGTCGTTCTTGAGAGTTTCTAAACGCCCCCTCCATCCAATAGATTCCTGAAATCCTTTGATTTTTTTTGATAATTCTGCAGATTGATTTTGTTTTACTGTTTTTTCGAAAATGAGCTGCTCTTCTACCTCAGGCAATAGAACATTAATCATTCCGAGTTCAGTCTGCAGGTCTTCAAGTTTTCTTCTCTCATCTGATGTGCGTTCATGAACTTTTTTTGAGATATCGCTGTAAATATCGGTGCCGGTGATCTGTTCAAGAATTTGTGAACGATCGTCAATTTTGGCCTCTAAAAATGCTGCAAATCCACCTTGGGCCAAAAGAATAGAACGAGTGAATTGATTAAAATCCAGTCCAGTTACTTTGATTACTTCTTCTAGGACTTCCCTCTTTTTATTTGCAATAACTTTCTTCGTTATCGCATCAGAGATTTCATGCTTTGGCTGTTGAAGTTCGCCATTTGGGCGTTTATCTGCCCGGTGTTGGCTCCAGAAACAGCGATAAGTTCCGTTGGATGTTTCTATTACAACTTCAGAAGAACATTCCCCGGTCTGACGTGACATAATCTCATTCGTCGCCTTTGTGATATCCGGGAGGCGAGGTGTTTTACCATAAAGAGCGAGGGAGATAGCATCAAGTATTGTTGTCTTCCCTGATCCGGTCGGTCCGATTATCGCAAAAATTGCACCAGATGTGTAAGCCGGGTCAGTAAAATTTATTGTCCATTCTCCGTTAAGGGAATTCAGATTTTTGAACCGTAAGTTCAAAAATTTCATTTTGAATTTCCCTCCATAAGAAGATCTGATTGATGAATATCAAGGAGAATTTCATTAAACGATACTAACAATTCCGGTCTTTGATCCACCGGTACTTCATGAACATCAAGACACCGGTGAAAAACGTCAGTCTCATTCAGATCACTCAGAGACTCATCGATCTTCATCTGTTGAAGGATCTGGTTGATTACCCGAGTATTCGTGATCTTCAATATTTCAATCTTCGAGCCTCGGATAATTGAATTAATAGTTTCCTGGACATCGGGGATTATCTGGTTATCATTCAGGGTAATTTCAAGCCAAATTGATTTATCGGTTTTCTTCAATTCTCTGATCTTTGATGTAACCAAATTAAAATCCCCCGTTATAGACATAATTTCCTGGAAACGGGGAATTGCGATCTCTTTAATAATTGGTTTTCTTTCATCAGAAAATTCCACCACGACAACGCTTTTCTTTTGTTCGGCTTCCCCAAAACTCATAGGTAATGGGGCTCCGCTGTATCGGATCGTTTCGGAGTTACCGATAATTTGAGGAGAATGAAGGTGACCGAGAGCGATGTAATCAATACCGGAGGTAAAAATATCCGTTCGTACCCTTGCGAGGTTCCCCACATATAGATCCCTGACACCGTCACCGGGTGTCGTCTGGCCTCCAGCGGCGAAAAGATGACCCATGACAATGATTGGAATGTTTTCACCGGTCTTGCTGCGTTTAAGTTCAGCTTGATCACAGACTGCCTGATAGTGATCCTGAATGCCCTTCAGAAGTTTTCGGTTTTTGTCATCAAGATCTTCTCCGGGTTCAACGGTTCGAATCTCCCGGTCGTGAAGGAATGGGACCGCACAAACGATTGAGACCGGTTTATTTTGGGAATCCTTCAATACCAGAACTTCATCTTCGATATTTTCTGAAATAGATCCAATCGCGAAAATATCCAAATATCGGAGTAATTCTTTTGGGGCGTTGAGAAGCGAAGGGGAATCGTGATTCCCTGCCGTTACGATAACATATCGACATCGCGATTTAGCCACACGACCAAGAAAATTAAAATAAAATTCTATTGCTTTGGTACTGGGATTGCTATTATCGAAAATATCCCCGCTGATCAAAACTGCATCAATCTCTTCCGTTTCGATGCAGTCAAGCAACCAGTCCAAAAATTGTTCTAATTCATCATATCGTTTTTTCCCGTGAAGGGCTTTACCCAAATGCCAATCAGATGTATGAAGGAATTTCATCGAGGATCTTTCCAATAGTAGAAATGAGAGAGTTCAGGTTGTAGGTTTTATTCAAATACGATTTTACAATGAAGATTTTTATTTACTTTTACGATGGCGAGTATGAGGAATTGTTCCTGATCCATTACAAGCAGCGTGATCTATCATCTCAATTGACAGCGCAGATTTGGGGATTCTACCAGATCCACCACATCCGTAACAGGTTATATCTTGGCCACAAACAGGGCAAATATGTTTTTGAACCATATTATAATATGATCTTGTCATTATTCCTTAAATCTTGCGAGATGTATTAATGAACAAATTTAGAAAATTTTACTAGCTCATACTAATTAATATTCGATCTAAAAAAAATTTAAATAATAAAATTCATCTCCTCGGGGCAATCAATAGAAAATATGACAGGTGCTGCCAATTCTCAGGTTTTTCATGAAGATCCCGTTGTCAGAACAAAAATCGACAAAATAAAAGAACTTATTTCAAATACAAACTTGGCAGTATTACTTGGAGCGGGCTGCAGTAAATGTGCAGGCTTGCCTTTAATGCCAGAATTAACAAAAAATATTTGCGATTGTAAAGAATTATCACAAGGAACAATTGGAATTCTTATCTTTTTGCAGGAGAAATACAAATTATCAACTAAATCTAATATTGAAGACTATATTAGTGAACTCATCGATTATCTTTCGATTATAGAAAGAAGACCGTGGAAAGAAGGGGAAGTAAAGAAAATAAAAGTCGACGATTCAGAGTTCACTGAACATCAAATATCAGTTGCTTTGTCTGAAATAAAGTATAAAATTGCTACCTATATCGATGAAAATAAGATTTCGATAGAGGTCCATAAACGATTCACTAATCATATTCATAAGTCTCTGCAAAAAGGTAAACCACGTGAAAATTTCAAGATTGACTACTATATTTTGAATTACGACACGTTAATCGAAGATGCATTATCCTTGGAACAAATCCAATATTCCGATGGTTTTCTTGGAGGTGCAACAGGTTGGTGGGATCCAGAAACACTAAAAAAACCTGAAAGTTGTGTTAGAGTTTTAAAAATTCATGGATCCATTGATTGGTGTTTGTTTAAAGGTGAAATTTATCCTCGGAGAGTTCGTAAGTGTGTTTTGCCAGAGGATCCGATTGAAAAAGTAATGATTTGGCCAGCCAGTACGAAATATCGCGAAACGCAACGTGATCCGTATGCTCAATTATTGGCTATTATGAGGGAAAATTTTCGACCTTCATCACATCAACATCTCGTTTTAATAATCGGGGGGTATAGTTTCGGAGATTCCCACGTGAATTATGAAGTTGATAAAGCCTTGAGAGAATCAGATCATCTCTCAATTATCGTTCTCTCAAGCGATGATGAGCCGAAAGGATTGTTAAAACAATGGTTAAATGATCCAAGTATTGCAGATCAAATAATCGTTCTCGCAAATAAGGGATTTTACCATGGCTCTGAAAAATATATTGCAAGCGTCGAATTGCCATGGTGGCAATTTGAATTTTTTACAAAAATAATCCGGGGTGAGTTGTAATGTCAATGACGAATCCTACAGAACCAAATGAAAATTTGGCAATCGGCTCTATCATTGAGGTAGACGGAACTCATGTTGTTGCCGAATTAAAAACGGAAATTAAAGAATTACTACGTGTTTATGCCGGAGAAACGTACTACATTGGTCAATTTGGTTCAATTGTAAAAATTCTTCACGGCCCTCACACAATCTATGGATATGTAAGTCGTTTGAGAATGAAATCCGAATACGAACGCGATCTCGGTATTGTCTCAACAGCATCAAATACTAGAATTGTCGAGGTGGATTTATTTGGAGAAGGTCTTTGGGACTTTGAAAACTCAATCACCCCACCAAAATGGGAATTAAAATTTGAAAGAGGCGTTTCACATTATCCACTCCCCCAACAAACAATGTATCTAACTCCAAAAAATGAATTACGATCAATCTATAACAAAACCGGTGATTCGGTTTTATCAATTGGGGAACATGTAGGTTCAAGCGGTGCCCCTTGTTATGTTGACATTAACGAATTACTAGGGAAGCACACAGCAATTCTTGGTTCAACCGGATCTGGAAAATCGGCGACCGTTGCTGCAATTCTTCATTCAATCGTTAATAGAAAAACCGAACGCAAATATGAAAAATGGAATCCTAAAATTGTAATTTTGGATCCGCATGGGGAATATAGCAATTCATTCCAAGAGCATGTAAGATTCTCGACTGAAGACTCCTCTATTAAACTACCGTACTGGCTGTTTAATTACCAAGAATCATTGTCACTCTTTGTTGGAAAAAGTGAAAGAGCCGCGACATCCCAAACTAACATACTCAAGACTGCATTATTTGAATCCAGAAAAGCCGGTGCAGAAATTTTAAAAATTGATAGTGAAAAAATAACTGTTGACTCTCCCATCCCATATTCGTGTCATGATCTAATTGAGAGAATTAATTCTCAAAAACCAAAAGCAGCATCAGACCAAAAGAGTCACAATTCAATTATTGAAAAGATAGAAAAAATTTCAGAAGATCCACGGATGAATTTTTTAATGGAGAACTGGGATGGAGCAACCGATCCCACTGAATCCATCATCGCCCAATTTTTTGGAAATGGGCCAGCGATACGAATTATCGATCTGTCTGGAGTACCAAATGAAGTGGCAGGAATTGCCAGCGCCGTTATATCTCGCTTGATCTTCTCATTTAAATTATGGCAAACGATTGAGGAACGTGCATCTAATCCGATCCTATTGGTTTGTGAAGAAGCTCATCGCTACGTCCCAAATCGAGGGGATGCTCAATACGGCGATGCACAAGAAGGGATTCGCAGATTAGCAAAAGAAGGAAGAAAATACGGAATAGGATTATTTCTCGTATCGCAACGGCCTAGCGAAGTAGAGGCAACTGTTCTATCTCAGTGTAATTCCTGGATAGTGTTACGAATTACTAACGAAAATGACCGAGAATACGTTAAAGCAATGTTACCCGATTCTCTTTCAGGACTATCGAGAATTCTTTCTGGGTTGCGAAGAAGGGAAGCAATAATTGTAGGACTTGCAACGATGCTCCCCTCTCGGATTCTTATTAGAGAATTGGAAGCATCCGAATTACCCGCTTCACAAGATATTAATTTCGACAAGGGATGGCAAAAGGACAATATCTCCGCCGATGAAATTCACAGAGTCATGAATAGGTGGCGGTTACAAACAAGAACAGATCCCACTCAATAATTTTCCGATATTACTTTTAGTTAAAATTTCAATTTTCACATTTACATAAAATGCTATTCAATTATTTTTTTTATCGCCCAAATCTTTTCAATCTCTTGGAAGTAAAAATATCCATGAACCTCCTTCCGTACGATCTGCCGGCCCGCCTCACAATAAACCGCCATCGAAAGAGCATACTCCTCTGCTAAAGAAATATAATCCGCAGATGCTTCCGACTTGTAATCGATCACAACCCACGACCCATCATCCATCTCACACAACCGGTCGATCTTCCCGGTTACCGGCCCGCCCTCAAACGTAACAACGAACGGCACTTCGCAATACGACCGCTTCACCCGCTTCATCAGGTCGGATGAAAAGAACCGGGTAACGATCTCTCCGAGCTGCCGGAGATGCTCCTCCGAAAATTCCCCATACTCCTTCAGCACGGTCGCCGCATCCCGGCCCCGTAGCACTTCATGAATGATCGTGCCCTTCTTCGTTCCTTCAACGCCCGGCAGATATTTCGAGACAACCGGTTCCCGGGCCGGTCCCGGTCCTTTCCCCTTCGTCTCGTTCTCAATCTCCGAAACGGATCTCGCCTTCACCCGCTCCGGCCCGGTGGCATAGACCGGCGCAGCCCGGGTCCCGCTCTTCCCCGCACATTCCGCCGGCACAGCGATAAGTTCCGGTTCAACCCGACCGGTCTCTGCGGGAATTGTTTCCGGATCAGAAACAATCCTTAAACGGATCGCGCCGGCCCCCCCGGGAAGTTCGAGCACGAGACCCCCGGCCACGATCGCATTCCCGGTCACGTTAAGCGCCGCAAAGATCCACTCGATCCGGGACTTCCCGAGATCGAACGAGAGACTGGCATCCTCCGGCGCCGTCCCGCTCATGAAGAGATGATCCCGGGCCCGGGTCAGGGCCACGTAGAGCAATCGTTTCTTCTCGGCCCGCTCCTTCTGCCGCTGCTGCTCCCGCAGCGTGAGGAGGACAGCGCTCTCGGTCAGGGCGAAATTATCCGCGGGATTTGGGACCTTCACGCCCACCACCAGCGGATTGTCGCCGATCATGATCGGGGGATACTTCTCGCGGAAACTCATGCCCATGTCCGGCACAAAGACAATCGGGAACTCGAGTCCCTTTGCCGCATGCACGGTCATGATGTTGACCGCGTTCTCAGCGAGGGCATCGAGCGGGGCCTCACCTTCCCGCTCATCCTCGTCCATCGCCATCCGGAGATCCGCGGTGAAGTCACAAAGCGCATAATTCCCGGACTCTTCGAGGGCCCGGGCCATCGCCACCAGCTTCTCGATATTTGCCAGGACCTGCTCCCCGGCCGGGAGAGCGGCATAGACCGTGTACACGCCGGACTCCGATAAAATCCGGCGCAGGAGGAAAGCGAGACCGGACCGGCCGGCGTACTGCTGCCATGAACTGAGCAGCGCAAACGCACGGGATGCCGGCCCGGGACCGGTCCGCTCGGCATATTTGCCGAGTTTGTCCCACAGCGTCCGGCCATTCTCCTGCGCAATGGCGAAGAGTTCTGTATCCGGGAGGCCAAAGTACGGCGACCGCAGGATGCCGGCAAGGCTGACATTGTCGTGCCGGTGTTCCAGGAACGCAAGGATGCCCGCGAGATCGTACACCTCCTGCCGGTGGTAGAACCCGGTGCCCCCGTGGACATAGAAGGGGATCCCGTACTCGGCAAGCGCAGAAAGATATTGCGAAAGGTTGGTCCGCTGTTCGAGCAGGATGGCAATGTCCCCGTACCGGGCCGGTCGCTCCGTGAATGTATGATCCGGCAGTTCCTCGTACACCGTGAGCGGCTCGGCATTCACAATGCTGTGGATCCTTCGGGCGATCATCTCCGCCTCGTTCCGCTTCGTCCCGGCCGCATCGCTGCCTCGCGGGGGGAGGAGGAGTTCCACGGAACCCGTGTGAGCGGCACGGCTGTCGGAAATGTTCACCGGCGCGTACCCGAACTCCCAGGGTTTCTCTGCGGACGCGAGCAGCCGGGAGAAGATGAAGTTGGAGAGCCCGATCACCTCCTTCGTGCTCCGGAAACTGGTGTCGAGGTCCACGACCCGGCCATTGCAGGCGGAAGTAATAATCTCCTGCGCCTCCTTGAAGCGTGTCACGTCTGCATCGCGGAAGAGATAGATCGACTGCTTGGGGTCGCCGACAATGAAGAGGCAGTCGGTCGCGGGTGTCGGCGTCCCGACAATCGCACGGATGATCTCGAACTGCGAGAGGTCCGTGTCCTGGAACTCATCGACAAGGATGTACCGGAACCGGGGCATGAAGTGCGTGGCAACAAGCGAGCGCTGCGCAACAAAAAGTTCCCGGGCATGGTGGATCAGGTCCGAGAAGTCAAGACCGCCGGCCAGGGCCTTCCCGTTTTCGGCCAGCTCCGCGTACCGGGAAAAGACAATGGCGAGATCCCGCAGGAACCGGACCGATCCGGTGATCACCGGGTCGGCAGGGTCCATGGTCATCCGGAACAGTGAGTGCTTCCGCTCCAAAATCTCCATCAGGTTCTTACGGGCCCGCTTGAAGTCATCGAGATTATTCCCAATCCAGTTCTTCTTGCTCCCGATATTCCCGGGCTTCCGGCCCGCAATCTCAAGCGCTGCGGAACAGAACTCCTGCGGATCTGCCGGGGCGGCAAGCTGCTGAAGGAACGGGCGAATCTCCTGCAGGAAGATTGCAGCCCGGTCGTTGACCGTCTCGTACACGGAGGCAAACGAGAGCAGGGCACGCAGCGGGGAGACAAACGAGGGATCGCGTTGCAGGGTCGCGATCTCCGCGTCCCGAAACAGGGAAACTTCACGCTGCCACACCGCGAGCACGTGGCTCTCATCGGAACGGAGCGCAGTAAAGAACTCGTCATACCGCTCCCGCTTCCCGTACATGGCAGAGAGTATTGTCTTCAGGTTCGACTGGTCCGTGATCGAGAGGACGTGGACCAGCGCCGCATTCACCGTCTCTTCCTGCCGGGTGTGGATCAGGTCCTCGAATGCTGCACGGTGAATGCGGGAGGTCTGCTGTTCGTCAAGCACTGCAAAGCCGGGTTCGAGACCCGCCTCGATGGGAAACTCCCGGAGCACCTGCGCACAGAACGAGTGGAAGGTCTGGACCGGCGCGATCATGAAATCCTCGCTCGCCCGCTCCCACTGCGGACCGTCCTGTTTGAGGATCTCGGCGCGGATCCGCTCCTTCATCTCGGCCGCGGCCTTGTCGGTGAAGGTCAGGGCAAGGATCTGTGGCACGCTCACCCCCTGAGTTTTCAGAAGATCGATATATTTCTGGACGAGCACGTAGGTCTTGCCCGTGCCGGCGCCGGCTGTCACCACCATGCTCTTGTCGTGCAGGGTGATCGCCTCTCCCTGCCGTTCGGTTGCGCCCATCAGGTCTCCTCCCCGGTCTCTAAGATACGGTACGGATCGAAACGGCAGATCCGTTTGAAGTCGCAGTACTCGTTCGGGCATTTCTCAACCGGGGGAAGCGGGAACTGCCCGGTTCGGATCCCGTTGATATACGCAAAGGTGCAGTCCCGTGCGTGCCGGATCATACCGGCAAAATCCGCGGAGACCCGGGGTTTGGAGACCATCAGCTCCTTTGCAGCAGAATCCGCGAGCACGATGCTCCGGCCCACCTCGCGCCGGATCGTGTAGTATCCCCCGCCGATCCCGTGGTTACCGGAGATCTTCTCGAACGCGAGCAGGTAGAGCGGCAGTTGCAACGCGGTTCCCGCCTCGATATCCTTTGCTTTGGGATGCGTCAGGCCGGACTTGTAATCATAGATCAAAAAGTCTCCGGAGGGAGTGAGATCGATCCGGTCGATCCGGCCCCGGATGAAAACCTTCTCGCCACCCGGTGATACCAGTTCGACCGGTGCGGGAGATGACGCGGGATCGTCCGTTGCGTCCGTTCCCATACCAAACGAGAACTCGAACCGGGACGGAACGAGCGGTGAATCCTCTTCCTCGGTCTCACTCGCCAGGAACCGTTCAAAGTACCCGGGACCGGTATGGGAATCCCCGAGCATCAGGATCCGGGTCGCATCCCAGAGCGGGCTCTGGAACGAGAACGTGTCCAGTTCAGTCTTCGCAAGCCGGAGAATCAGCGCGGTGGCTCCCTCGAGCGATGCAAGGCTGACCCGGGTCTGACCGGCTGCACGCCACTCCCGGTAAAAAGTACTCAGGACATTGTGGATGGCTGTTCCGCGATCCCCCGGCGAGAGATTCGGCTCCACCTCCGGCAGTGCCTCAAGATGGATCACCCGGTTCAGGAAATAGGCAAACGGGCAGTTCGCATAGGTCTCAAGGCTGGTCGGGGAGTACACGTGATCCGGCCCGTACCGTCCGGCAAGGGCTGCCTGGATCGATTCGTTCCCGGAAAGGATTCCGTCATAGAACGAATCACACGCCCCCTTCCGGTAGAACCGCTCCATGTTGATCCGCTCCACGAGATCGTTAATACCGGACGTCTCCGGGATCAGATCGACTGCAGCACACGCATCGTCATCGCGAATCACGGCTCCGGCCCGGACCGCAGCGGTGCGCCGGGACGCGGGAGGAACAATGCCGGAGGAATCAGGCCACGGCCGATCGCCGGTCCTCATCCGGATCCGCTCGAAGAATGCGGAGGTGAGGAGCGGCTTCTCCCCATCAGCCTGCGGGGCACTGACGTATACGGCTTTCTGCCCGGCAAGCAGGGCCGCGATGAAATAATATTGTTCTTCCCGGAGGATCTCGGAGAGCGTACGGGTGCCCATGCGCTTGTTTTCGAGCGCGTTGGTGAAGGGAAGCCGGGTGGTCAGCCGGGGAAATATTCCTTCCACAAGTCCGCCGATGAAGACCACCGGGAACCGGATGTGCTGGCATTCCTTGTGACCGATGACCGTGACACCATTGGAATCGAGAAGGCCGCTCTCGTCCCGTTCTTCAGCAATGGCTGCAACAAACCGGGAAAATTCCTGTGCATCGATGGATTCGTCCGCAGGGATCCACGGAGCATTGGCAAGAGCCTCAAGCCGGGAGATAAACTTCCGGTATGCCTGGATCTCCCGGTCTCTGGTCGGTTCATCCGGTGCAGCATACAGGTACGGAATCTTCCAGGCATCCAGGAAGAGCTGGAAATCGCGGACATGATTCCGGAGACTCTTCTTTCCGGAGAGGCGGTTCAGGTCGCGGGTGAGCGCCCCGATCCCTTCCTGTACCCGTTCAACCGTACGAACCGAGATGCCGGGATAGTTCTTTGCGCTCTCCGGCTTCTGCATCTCACCATGGAGCCAGCCAAGTTGTTTCTCCCAATCAGGATGAGGGCCGTCAATCCCGGCATACCGGGATACGAGATCCACATCCGCAGCACTCATGCGGGAGGTCTCGCCGGGCGCGGCGATATTTCGGAAATAGGGGCTGCCAACGATCCTGACAATATCTTCCCGGGCATATCCGTGGGCAGCGAGTCCGGCAATACCCGTCAGGAACTGGATGACCGGTGCCTGGGAAAGCCGGGGGCTGACCGCAGCGTTCCACGGGATCCCAAACTCCCTGAACGTTTCGTCAATGAGACCATAGTCCGCGCCATGGAGATCCGGAAAGACCACCGCGATATCGGAAAGCAGAGTGCCGGCGGCATTCAGCCGGGCAATCTCCGCGGCGATATCATATACTTCCGCAGACCGGGAAGGAAACGACCGGACATGGAAAAAACCGGGAGCGGCACGTGTCCCGGTCTCTGAAAAAAGACCGGTGATCGCTGCCCGAGAAGTGGATGGATCGAATGCAGGTTGTTTCCCTGCCCCGGCCCGGCTCCGGAAAATATCCGGATCGATTCCATCGGGAACAAAGATGTATGCTTCTCTAGCAAGCTCCCGCACGGTCTCGAAGAGATCCTGTTCGAGCGGCAGGGGCTCATAAAATCCATAGAGGAAAACCGTGCCAAGAGGGGACGATTCACAGCAGCCAAGGTGATCGATCGTCCATTCAAGGATCGTATCGTCATCAACAAGGTCCAGCTCCCGCAGGCAGGAACGGTATTCCGTGATGATCGTATCAAGCTGATCGCTCTTCGCACTCTGGAGATCCAGGAGGCATTCAGGGAATGCCACTTTCCACATCCGGATGATGTTCATGAATATTCTGAGATCGCCAATGGTGCCGGATGCGGGGCGATCGCGTGAGATGAATAACGGAACAGGGACGGTTGGATCCTCAAGAATTTTTGCAAGCAGCAGTTTCGATTCGCTCTCGGACAACATCCGCTCTGTGGTCCGGTTCTCGTCAAATATTGTTTTGCAGAACCCATCCAGCGTACAGATGCGTGACGGAATGAAGGGAATATTCTTCCCGGTAAGGTAATCCGTGACATACACAACCAGTCGTTGTGTAGGAAGAATCAGCCAGCTCGTGAAGGGATCTTGCGTTGCGGCCGTGGCAAAACGGGTGATGACCGTTTCCAGCGCTTCCCCGGGAAGTCCGTACTCAAAAGAAACGTCCCGATTGATGGAGTCTGGGGAAGACGGTGCGGGCATGATAGGAGATCAACCTGCCGGGAGAAAAAATGGAGGGATTTATTCAAGGAACTTATCGAGCGGGATCGTCTCGATCGTCTCCCGGGTCACGGCAGAGACATCGATCTCGTGGGCCTCCGCCTCCTTGGTGATCTTCTTGATGTCGTGCTCAAGCTCCTTGATCGGGATGAGTTTCTTCCTCTTCTCCATCGGGGGATTCATCTTCTCGGCTTTCTCGTAATCCACGACCTTCTGGAGGATATCATCCGGCAGGGATTCGCAACTCTTGAGAAGACCCAGGAACTCGTTGAAGAAGTACGTATCAATCTGCATCCGGCGTTTTGTGGCATGGGCGAACTTGCCGATCACGTGGCAGATATTCTCGCGGTCTTCGGGGCTTAACTGATCAACGAACTGGTAGTCCTCGATCTTCTTAAGGGCGAGAACCACCGGCTCCAGGCATTCATGCGTGACAACATACACCCGGTAATCGGCCATGTCAAGGCAGAAATCATCCAGGTATGCAAGCGTGTTGGCCGGTACAACCAGGAAGATCTCCTTCTTGACATTCTCTTCCTTTGCATACTTTTTCGCGGCCTCGGCCTGGTTCTTGATATACAGGGGAAAATTCCCGAGTTCATCGGAGTTCTTCGGGCTCTTGGCATCGAAGATCACGTACTGGTCAGCGATGATGACTGCATTGTCCGGTTTTTTGGTGGAGAACGGGAATTTTTCCTTGTCGCAATATTCCATGGTGTGCCGCTGGCAGATCGAACGCAGGGATTGCTCGACCACCTCCTCGTGCTTCTTCCAGGTCTGCTCCATTGAGGCAAATTCATCCCGGATCTCCGCGTCCCGCTCGGTCTGGACCCTGAGCCGGTCATCTTCAAGCTGCTTTTTGAGAGAGACCAGTTCGGTGACCCGCCCATCGTGTTCGCGGATACGTTCTTCCTCACGCTGCCGGAGTTCGGCAAGTGTTTTCTGGGCCTCGATAAACTGGGAGTTCAGCTGATCGTATTTGGCCTGTGAAGCACTGAGATCTTCTTTTAACTGGCTCATTGCCTGCTGGTTCTTCTTGTCTGCGGCAATCAGTCCCCCCGCAATATTCTCCCGTTCATTGATCCTTCCCTGCAGTTCCTCGTTCTTTGCTGCAAGCGTGATCATATCTCCCTTAAGCCGGAGGATGTGATCTTCGCCATTCGCCTGCGCCTCCGCAATGGTTGCCCGTTCACGTTCTTTCTCCGTGATCTTCTCATTGAGGGACTGGGAACGCAGCTGTTCAGAAGAAAAATTCTGCTCCAGTTTTTTTACCTGCTGCTGCCGGTATTCAAGCGTCTGGGAGAGATCCCGGTTCTTTGAATTGAGTTCTGCAATCTCCCGGTCCTTTTCCTGCACAAGTCCCTGGAGTTGTTGGAACTCTCCGAACGCATCATACCCTTGTGACACGACGCCCTGCCATGAGAGAAGGCGTTCGAAAAAACCAACATTTTTAATGCGTTCAAAGAACCTGCGGAGATGTTCAAAGGGGGGAGCGTCCATGGATTACACCGTGTAAATTTTATTCTCTAAAGCGGTTGAGGATTTTAGGAGGATTCTGCTTATTAACATTCTGTGCGACACGTGAAAATGAGACTTTCCAAATTACTCCATCGGATCTGAAAATATCCTCCCTTGATTTTTGGATAACGTTGTCACCCTCCGGATTAAATTCTCCCTGATCATATCTTCATTAAGTCCATGAATGCACAGATCGTCCATCCGCACAATGTCATCCCAATAAACCGGGGAGACACCGTGATAGAAACGATCTCTTCATTCTCCATAATCATGTTCCTGATCTCCCGGCAGAGATCCGGGGCGGGTTTACGAACACGCGGATGGTCGGGATGGGACCGGACAACGCGGAGCCGGGTAAAGGAAGTCGAGTGACACACACGAGCCGGCCCTGCGTTCCTGTGCCGGGATGACGAGCAATGCCAACCTGTCCGTTCTGTTCCAGTGAGATGGTGTACCCCCTGCTCAATACCTGGCGGTGCAAGCGGTGCAAGAATATCTGGAAAGAGAAGGAGCAGGATCCCTCAATCGCCTTCAGTTCCGAGGGAAAGTCATTACGGATCAGGAAACGATCCGATTCCCTTGAAACACGGATGGAGAAGAGACTCAGCGTGTACCTCGCCCGGTCCAGCGGGAAATTCTGTCTTGCCACCATCACCTGGCAGGCCGGGGATATTTCTTTGGAACTGTTCAGCAGGTACCTGAAGCAGTGCGTGAAAGACCGGACCCTGTCGGAAGAGAGGGATCGCTACGGGCGGATCTGGTATCTGCGGCCCGACACGAAGAAATAAAAAAGAAATTCACCGGGTAATCCCGGTTTCCAGCGGTACACCGTCAAATTGGATTAAGGTGCTGCCAGAGGTCGACGTTCAAGGGAGATCGGACCGGCGCCCACCCGTTCAGGACGGGCACCGGGTGGTAATGATATTCACAAAACTCTTGGGGATCTTCGCTTCAAGGGACTGCTTCATCGCATCGATAATGTCCTGCACATCGCTCATCCGCATATCCCCGTCAAATTCCAAAAAGATCTCAATGTAGATGCTCCCCCCGCTCCGCCGCGACCTGACCGCATGTACCTGTTCGTACCGGTCAAAATGATCGGCCAGTTCTTTGATCACCACCAGCTGGAGTTCCTCTTCCAGCGTGCGATCGAGAAGATCCGGCAGAGACTGCCGGATCATCCCGTATCCCGACCGGAAGAGGATACCGATGATCACAAGGGATGCAATCGGGTCGATGTATACTGCCCACGGAAAGCCGGTGCAAAGAACCGAAAGGACCAGCGCAAGGAGGACCACGATGTTCGAGAAAGCCTTGAGCCTGAAGAGCCGCCACTGGGAGTCCATCAGGGGCGAGGGTTCCCGTTCTGCGATCCGCAAATTCCGGACCCAGAACCAGGTATCGATGACGATCATGATGGCTGCAATGCCCACGCCGACGGCGATCCCGCTGCTGCCAAGCACGGCCGGGACAAGGAGCCGGAAGGCTGCAATGACAACAAGGATCAGTACGGATATGATGAGGATGCCGCCCGTGATGATCCGGGCAATGTTCTCAAACTTTCCCATCCCGTAATCGTAGGTGCCGGGATCGCCCCGGGCAATCGTGCGGGCAATCATCCAGGAGACGATGATGCCCAGGGCCTCGTTGATCGTCTTTAAGGCAGACGCGTAGAGGGTGACCGAGCCGGAGAGGAACGCTGCAATGAGTTTGGGGATGACGGACGCGACCCCGGCAAGGATGTTGTAAAAGAGGGCCCGCTCCCGCTCCAGTTCTCCCCGGTGGATCAGTTCCCTTTGCTCGTCCGAGAGCCCCGCGGTTCTGCTCATGGTGTCACTATCTGTTGCATGCCGGATCTAAAAACACTGCCCGTCAGGGAAGACGGCAGAAAAACCACCCCTCATAACGACCACCAGAACATCCGGTTTTAATAATCCCGTCATCCAATGACCATTACGAGTATTACCATGACCGCCCCGGCCATCCCGGATCACCATTTCATCCCCAAGGAACGGATCGGCAATGTCATCGACGCCATCTACGCATTCTCCATGACGCTGCTCGTCACCACCATCAGCGTCCCACCCAAGTACGATCGCAACTCCGTGGCCGAACCGGTCCAGACCATCATGGCGAATGTCCTGCCCGATCTGCTCCACTACTTCATCGCGTTCATCATCCTCGCGCTCTTCTGGTACTTCGAGCACCAGCGCTTCCGCCACCTCATTCACCTCGACCGCCCGCTCCTCACCCTCAACATTGCGAGCCTTGCTTTCGTCTGCCTCATCCCATTCACAACGAACGTTGCCGGCGACTATCCTTTCGACACCTTCGGCTCCATGCTCTTTGAAGTCAATATCTTCATCATCGGCATCATTGCATTCGCCCAGTGGCACTATATCCGGCACCACAGGGCCGAACTTGTCCCGGATCTCGCTGAGAACCGGATCCGGCGCGAGATCCGCTGGTCCCTGGTCTATCCCATTCTTGCTGTGATCGGATTTTTTATCGCGATCTTCAGTATCCCGGGCAGTGCAACAGTCTTCATCCTCTCCCCGTTCATCATGGCCTGGCTCTTCTGGAAAGACCCGGTCAAAGAATAAGGGGGGCATCTTTTTTTGCTGTAACAGAGTTCTGCGCCATCGGAGCCAGGCTCCCCTGAAAAAATTCCAAATGCTGACTACTAAATGTAAACGATCGAACTCCCCCCAGTCTGAAGAAAAGCTTCGGTTCCTGAAGAAAAGAGATACAACGGATCTACCGTACCGGAATAACGTGGAGAATGCAGCCATTCACCGGTATTCCGGTACCGCGTATCGTTCGAGATTGAGGTTTCCTTTCCTTGTATTGACAAAAATTGTGGGGACTTGGGTTACCACCAGGTCTCGGGGAATGCCATGTTGGTATAGATATCCTCAAGTCGTGCCTTGTGGCCCCGTTCCATGTTTGCCAGCTGGGAGAAGAGCAACTGTGTCTCTGTGTCTGCAGCTGCATTCGCAAACTGGGTGTACATCTGCATGGCCTCAAGTTCTTTCTTGATGGCAAGGACCAGGCCGTCGAGCGGCTTTAAGTCCGTGGTCAGCTTCGGTGATGGGAGTGCATCCCCGACCTTGTAGTCGTGGCCGTCAGTGAACTTCATCTTGCTGACATCCTTTGCCAGGAATCCCTGGAGGAACTCGCGGTGCTTCTTCTCTTCCCCGGCAAGTTCGTCAAAGAGTGCGTTTAAGGCCTTGTCTTTTGTCTTATCCGCAATGGTGCGGTAAAACGTGTAGGCTTCCACTTCCCTGTCAATAGCCAGAGAAATTATCTTTTTTGCATTTTCGGGTTTCATACTCACACCTCTGTTAAAAATTTGTAAGATTATTTCTTTGCAACCGGGTTGAACACGTTCTGGTAGATCATGTCGCTACCGGTGTTGTTCAGCCGTGCACGTTCTTCCTTCTCCTCAACATAGGCCATGAGCGGAAGTTCCATGTTTACACCGGGGGTGTGGCCGAACATCTTCTCGAGTTCGACCTGCTGGGAGTGCATGATGAGCGCATTCGGGATCTCGGCTGGACAGATCTCCTCGCACTGCCCGCAGTTGACGCAGGAATCAGCAATGTGCGAGTACCGGATCAGGTGGAACATGAAGCTGACCGGCAGCTCACCGGGCGGGACCATGAACGGGTTCTTGGTCGTGCAATCCACGCAATAACAGATCGGGCAGGCCTCAATGCACCCATAACACTTGATGCACCGGGATGTCTCGGACATGATCTTCTTTAACCGGTCCTTGCCTTCGCCCAGTGCCTCGAAGTCGTGCTTGCGCCACTTGTCGCCGAGCTTGAACATCGCACCTTCGATCTTTCCCCGGATATCGAGCCCCTTCGGGTTCGCGGGTTCCGTTGCAATGATCCCTTTCTTGATGGCACCGGCCATGAGTTCGGCTCCCTTCTCGGAGCAGACCTCGACAAAGGTTGCCTTGCCGGCACGCGGGCCGATAACGCCCCAGTTCCCGCAGGCAATGTCAGCCTGCCGGGGGATCTTCATCTTGCAGCGGCGGCAGTTGCTTCTGCGGCCATAGCCGGCCTCTTCGAGTTCGTCGATAGAGATCCCCTTGTGACCTCCCTCGTACTCGATGATGAACTGGCCCTTGTCGATCTCTTCCTTGTGCACCTTCTCGGGGTCGACACCGAACTTGTCGGTGATCATCTTACGGGCAAGTACCGGGCTGACCGATCCCCCGCAGTTGACACCGATCATGATGATATTGTCGAGGTTGATCTGCTTGCGCTTTGCAAGTTCATAGAACCCCATGGCATCGCAGCCCTTGACCGTGACACCAATCTTCTTGTCCTTTGCACCGTCCAGGTACTTCTTGACAAGCTTAGGCATCAGGAGCGTTCCGCAGTGGAGCGAGCCGGCCGTGTTGGCAAGATCCTTGGAATCGGTGACAAAGACCGGGACTGCATCATAGAGGTCCACACCGCGGGTGACCACGAGGACCGCATCCACGACCTTGTTGTCGAGGGCATATTTCCACAGGGCAGTTACTGCGCCTCCGAGTTCTGCCTTCTTCTGGATCTCTGCATCGTTCGTCCAGGCATAGAGCATGTCGCCTTTCTTGGTCATGTTCAGGCCTCCTTAATCTTCTCAACCTTGACAGCACAGTGCTTGAGCTCCGGCATCTTGGAGAGCGGGTCGAGCGCCGTGTTGGTAAGGTCATTTGCACCATGGACAAAGTGCATCGGCATGTACAGCACTTTCGGGGCCACATCATCCGTCACACGTGCAACGGCGATGGATTCACCACGGCGACTCGTCACCTTGATCTTTTCGTGCTGCCTGATACCGAGCTCCTTTGCATCCAGCGTGTTGAGCTGGACATAGTTTTCAGGCACTTCGCGGTGAAGGTCCGGACAGCGGTCGGTCTGGGTTCTCGTGTGGTAGTGGAAGATACAACGTCCGGTCATGAGCGTGTACGGGTATTCTGCATCCGCAACTTCCGCTGGCGGGCGGTACTCAAGACCGAACATGGTACCCTTGCCATCCGCTGCGGCGAATTTGCCGATGTGGAGGATCGGGGTTCCCGGGTGCTCGATGGTCGGGCAGGGCCAATGAACGGACTCGGGCTTCTCGATCTTCTCGTAGGTTACACCGAACTGGCCAGGGGTTACTGAGCGCATGTCGTCCCAGACATCTTTTGAAGTCTTCCAGTCAAAGCCCTTGAGGCCCATCTTCCTTGCCATCATACCAATGATATCCCAGTCGGCTTTTGACTCCCCGGGGCCATCTACGGCCTTCCGGACACGGTTGACACGCCGCTCGCCGCTGGTGAATGTCCCGTCCTTCTCGGCAAAACAGGTGCCAGGCAGGACAACGTCTGCATATTCGCAGCTCTCGTTCCAGTAGATATCCTGCATGACGAGGAAGTCGAGCTTCTCAAGGGATCTCCTGACATGGTTGGAGTCGGGATAGGATACCACGGGGTTCAGTCCAAGAACATACAGAGCCTTGATCGGGTCACCGCACTGGGTGATCTGCTCGGTTAAGGTAACACCGTACCAGTCAGGCAGGGAACCTTCCTTCATGAACCAGGCCTTCTCCATCTTGGCGCGGTTCTCGGGTACTGCGACTGCCTGGTAACCGGAGAAGACGTTCGGGTATGCACCCATGTCGCAGGCGCCCTGGACATTGTTCTGGCCACGGAGCGGGTTGACACCGACACCCGGGCGGCCGATGTTGCCGGTTAAGAGTGCGAGGTTCCCCATTGAACGGACATTGTCGGTACCAGTAGTTAACTCGGTGATGCCGAGGCAGTAGATGATGACCGCGTTCTTTGCATTCGCGTACTGGCGGGCGAACTCCTTGACCGTTTCAAGGGGGACACCGTGAATCTTCTCACAGTCAGCATAGTTCTCGACGGTTTTCTTGAGGTCGTCGAAGCCTTTCGTGCGCTCCTTGATAAATTCCTTGTCCTCAAGTCCTTCCTTGATGATCCAGTACATCATGGAGTTGGCGAGCGCGATGTGGGTTGACGGGGTGAACCGGATCCACTTGTCGGCCAGCCGTGCCGTTGGGCTGAGACGGGGGTCGACAACGACAATCGGGATTCCCTTCTTCTTAGCCTGCATGACACGGCGGCCGGCAAGAGGATGGGCTTCGACAGCATTGGAACCCCACATGACGATAAGGTCGGAGTTCAGGACATCTTCGAACGGGTTGGTGGCTGCACCGGACCCAAAGGAGAGCGAGAGACCGGCAACAGAAGGCCCGTGACAGATACGTGCGCAGTTGTCTACGTTGTTGGTCTGGAAGGCGACACGTGCCCATTTCTGCAGGGCATAGCAGTCCTCGTTGACGGTACGGCACGAAGTATGGAACCCGAGGGCCCGGGGGCCGTTCTTATCGGAGATCTCCTTGAACTTCTTCGTAACAAGGTCGATGGCTTCGTCCCACGAGGCTTCCTCGAACTTGTCGCCCTTCTTGATCAGGGGCTTCGTAAGCCGGCCGGGCTTCTGGACAGATTCCCAGCAGGTTGTGCCTTTCGGACATAGCTTGCCTTCGTTGATCGGGCTGCGCTTGTAGGGTTCTACACCGACAAGCTTGCCATCATTAACCACGAGATTCAGACCGCAGCCTACGCCACAGTATGGACAAGTCGTGGGTACATACTTAAGAGTACTCGAATTATCACGCATTTTCTCACCATACACTCACGGATGCCCCGGCCAAAAGACCGGAACGCCCATGCATACACACCTCTGATGATGATTAAGCAAAATTGAAAAAGCAATTTTGCGTGATAGGGAATCTTGATAAAATCATATTTATATCTTATGAGTTTAACGTGAAAACTGGTGATTGGTTTGGGGTGTGAGGATGGTATCCGATAAAACATGCAGAAATTGTGAGCAGATCTACCCGATTTTTTATGCACAACCTGTGCCGCGCAGGACAGTGATGCCCCGATGAGATCCCCTCCGATTCCCCCGATACTCATCAACATTGTCAATACCGCACTCGATGCCTGCGATGGCGTAAAATTCCATCCGGGCAGTACCTGCAGCAGGTGTGGCGGCACGCTGTCCGGGTATGATGAGCGGGAAAAACGGTTTGCCGTACTGGTGGAAGACGATAAAACCCGCCCGGTAACGGTGATTATTCAGCGTTCCTACTGCCGCACCTGTAAGATGGTCTTCAACCCGCCGGAACCGTTCTACCCGGGTACCCGGGTTGGATCGCCGGTAGTTGATCTCTGCCGTTACCTATCAAAAGTGATGCCATACTCCCAGGCTTCCACCTATGTTGGGCGCCTGGGCGTGCACCTGGATCGCTGGAGTGCCCGTAATTATGCCATGATGCGGTTACCCGAGGTACCTTCCGTAGACATATTCGGTATGCCGATCCCGGTATCAATCATTGACTTATCCACGATTGCCGGGACCCGACATGATACGGGCAGTCTCACCATGGATGATGTGCTCACGGCATGCCACTATCCGTCAGGAATCACTCCCCATACAAAACGATCCGATCGCGAGAATGCAGAGAGTCGTTCATGAGATGAACGGTAAGGGATATCATCTCTGCCCACGGGCGCCAAGAGCGATGGTTGTGATAGCCGGATAGTCACCAGCAGTTACCAATCATAAAAAGTTTATCAGATGTAATGCTACCGGATACCTATGACAGGTAACCATGAGAATTCAGAACGAACACTCGCATCAATGATGGATGACCATCACATCAGCCCCCGTTTGCAGGGCCAGATACAGCAACTGTCGGCATTCCATACCTACCCTGCACCCGGCATTCTCATCGGGGCTTTCATGGTGGACTATGCTCTCGATTTGCTCAAAGCTGATCCTGCCCAGAAACTCTATGGGGTCTGCGAGACGCCCAAGTGCCTTCCGGATGCGCTGCAGGTGATTGCACACTGCACCACCGGCAATAACCGTCTCCGGGTCATCCCGATCGGCAAGTTTGCTATCTCACTCAACGGCCCTTCAGAGACGGAAACAACGGAAGCGGTACGGGTGTACGTGGACTTGAAGAAACTTAAAAAATATCCCGTCATCGACATCTGGTATGCGAACAGCCCGACCTATGACAAACATACCATGAAATACCAGCTCCTGGATGAGATCTTCCAGGCCGGACGGGAGATTCTCTCGTTTGAACGGGTACAGATCAGTGTCAAGACCAAAAAGAAGTGGAAATCGGTTACCTGTCCGTCCTGCGGAGAAACGGTGCCTGATTACCTGATCGAAGGCGACCACTGCGGTGCCTGCGGCTCAATGAAGTATTTTGAACGGTTATCCTGATATTTCGATACAGGGATGCCGGTTTTTTTACATCACTTTTCCCGTCATAACGGACCCGACACATCACCGGGTAAAAAAGATGGACGCAGATGCCTTGTCCGGAATACCAACTACACCGGACAACAGAGCCAGATGTATCAGGTGACCCGGGTCAGTGCGCCGGTCCCCAGGTCATAATAGAGACCATGGACCGCAATCCGTTTCTCATCAACCGCCTTCTTCAGGAGCGGATACGTGTACAAGTGTTCAATCTGGAGGCGCACGTTTTCCTGCTCTATAAGACGGTACCGCTCATCTCTCTCAAGTACCGTTTCCGGAACGGCGATTGTCCGGTCAACGCGTTCTTTTGCATCGCGGGCATTGTTCAGCCAGAGCGGGATGTACGAATCCGAGCTCTCCTTGTCAAGGGCACGGATTGCCCCGCAGTTCGAGTGCCCGCAGATCACCACATCTTTTACTTTCAGATGGACAACCGCGTATTCCAGTACGGTCGCAAAATTCCAGTCATGAATCGGCACGATGTTGCCGATATTGCGCTGGATGAAGAGTTCACCGGCCCGGGCCTGCGTGATGTGCCCGGTCTGGAGTCGTGAGTCCGAGCACCCGATCCAGAGCGTCTCTGGATGCTGGCTGCCGGCCAGTTCTTTGTAATAGTCAATGTTCGGGGTGAAATCGGATTCCCGAAACCTCAGGTTACCTAATAAGAGCTTATCGATCAATACCACACACCTCTGACAGTGTACATATGCCAGCGCATGCCGGCTTATGCGTAACTGATACTGGAAGGAAGAGAGAAAGAATGTTTCGGAATGATCCTGCCGGGGGGATACAGCGCCGGGGGTCAGGATGAGGTAATTCTCCTGCTCTGGCCAGGGACATCTGGATTTATCTGATTGTAACAATAACGAATAAAGCACAACAGCCCGTTCACCGGGTATGTCCCTGTAACAGAGGGCACCCCGCACGGACCCGAATCCAACGGTGTAAAAGATGCCGACAATTTCCGCTCCGGCCGAAAGCGACCACTATAACGAAGATCTGACACTTCTTACCCTGTATACACTTGCAGGGGAGGAGAGCAGCAGGTTCATGTCAGTCCACCCCCGGTTCATCAAACAGATCGGGAAATTCATCTTCTCTGAAAGTTCATCCACCACCCACGGCAGGGTGATGGAGGCCGTAGATGTCCGCGAACTCACGGCGGATGAGATGGCGCGTGCCGAGAAGGAACTCTGGATCCACTATCACCAGCAGAAAGCAGACCGAAACCACGACCGGCTCTTTGCAGTCTTTTCAGGCAAGAGAATCATCGGCGTTGCCCGGTGTTCCCGTCACCAGGACGGCCTTGAAGTAGATGCGGTATATGTCCTTGACGAATACCGGCTCAGGGGATTTGCCCGTTCGGTCATGATCCTGTTGATTGAGGAGTGCGGCCGTAACGAGACGCTCTATATGCACTCCAAATCAGAACTGGTAAATTTTTATGGCAGCCTTGGCTTCCGGCCGATCCCGGAAGCGGAACTCCCCAAATCAATCCGCGACCGTTTCGATTTCGTCTTAGGGAATCTCGATGGGATCAGTGTCTGCCCGATGCGGCGGGAAGCGGGTCTCCCTGAACCGGTAACTGGCATATCTTCATAAGCAGGGTGCCGTTATTCTCCAGAGAATTCTGGTAAAATCAGCACCGGTCGAAAGGCCGTAGCGCTGAAAGGCAGGCGTTATGTCTGGACCACAAACTGTCTTTTCGTCTTGTCGGTGACATCTTCAACCGTTTCCATGGCGCCGGTGACATTACCAAACGTATCGCGGATGAGCGAGGCGGTGATATGCAGCCATTTCCCCCCGGCCCCGATGTCCGGGAAGAAATTTGTGTATTCGTACAACCCCTCAGCAGAGTGGGTGTGCGTGCCGGCTTCCGCGAGCATGCGGGAGATCGTCTCCCGATTACCATTGATGAGAAGGTCGGCAAGACTGGGACGGGGCTGGGAATAGAATGCCCGCCAGTGGCCGCTGGTTCCGACCACCTCTTCAGCTTTAATTCCGGTCATAATTTCCAGTGCCCGGTCCCAGTACACGACCTTATGGTTGCGGTCGATGTAGAACTGAGGTGATGTCGGGATCTGGAAGATCGTACGGAGGAGTCGGTCACGTTCGGTTGCGGCTTTCTCCGCATGCATGCGCTCGGTAGTGTCCTCTAAGATCAGTGTGATACCGGACATGCCGTTTTCCAGGACGGACGAGATGAACCGCCCCTCAAAAAATATCTCGTTCCCGTTCCGGACCACCCGGATCTGTTTTTTCCATGACGGCCCGCCATTGAGAAGTGCTGCCATCTCCAGTTCTTCTGCAGAAGATAAGAGCGGGAGGGGCAGGGCGCTCAAGCGCGCATACAGGACTTTTTCCCGGGGCAGCCCATTAAACCCAAAGAACGAACTGCTGGCCTGGACAACCCGCAGGTCGTTGTCCAGAACGATGATAATTTCCTTTGCGTGGTTAAGAAGGTCACCGACCGGGACCCGGTGGGAGAGCATGTAGAGTTTGGCATTTCCCACATGACGGAGTTCGAGTTGTCCGGAGGCCGTAAGCACCTCAAGATACTTTGCAACAGAATTCCGGCTCATTGAAACCGCTGCGGCAATCTCTTTGATGCTCAGGCCAAGGGGATGATCCTTAAGCACTGCCCGGATCTGCCCGGACTCGGCAGTGTCCTGGAGGTCAGCCATAGAATGTCTCCTTTAAGGGACGAAAATATCCCGGGTATGTTGTCATGATAGCAATGCAGGTTTCTGTATTCGTTCCTTCGGAGTTCCGGATGGGGCTGGTGCCAATGCTTAATTAGGAGATGTGTTATACATATGTATTGTGCATAGTGTTTGTGCACTAGTGCACAGCATAGCCACACGATGTGAGACTGGGTCCTGCCCAACGTGGATGATATACACACCTCTGACAAATATCACCATACATCAGGGCTTCCTCACATTATTCTTCTTAGTTACACGTAGTGTTTTTCGTTTTGATTTTTTGGCATGTCCTATTCAGCTTACTATTCCGGCACGAGCCGGAGCCTGACCCATACATCAAATGGTAACCACCTGTATCTTATATCACGGGGCGAATAGTTTCAGGGCAAAACCCTGGCCGACAAGCAGGGCCGCGCGATCCTTTTCCGATGCAGTCCATGCAGCAGCAAACAAAAGGAGCAGGGCATTGTCGAGCGACACTTCAAAACGGTCATTGAGCCGGTCGGACCGGGGCAGGGATTTTGCTAAAAGACCGGTATCCGATGCAGAGAATTCAATGAATTGCTCCGGCCGGTCTGCGGACTCTTCAAGAGACAGGGCCTGTTCCCGGACAATGTTAAACGCGGTTATTAATAGCGGCCAGGACTGCGCATTCGCGAGATCTGCTAATGCCGCACCGGCAACCTGTGCCGCTTCCCGGTAGTCTCCTCTAGCAAACCGGGCAAACGCGACTGCTGCATAATGCGCTACTTCTGGATCCAGACCGGTTGCCTGCCCGTGTATTGTTTCGCAGTACGTTTTTAATGGCTCTTCAAGAGATCTCTCCCGGAACATACCGGACTCCGTGGCAGGACCAAACCGTAATTTCAGCCGTATGAGCAGGATCGTCAGGCTCACGGCATATAGCAGTTCAAGGATAAAGTTGACCGCAAAATCCGAGGGCACAACAAAGAAGAGAACGGAATAGATCGGAGTTGTCAGCGCCACGATATCCTTACGGGGCCGGATCCATGCAAGGTATGCCAAGGCAAAGGATCCCAGGACACAACCGATAGCAAAATACCGGATATCAAATGCGCTTTCCGGGCCCGAAAAAAGCAGGGCAAGTATAACGCCGCCAAAGGAGAGGACCGGTACTGCCAGTTCGAGGAGCAGGAGCAGGCAACTGAATTTCTGGAGGGTCGGAAGAGTGGTTTCATCGGACATGGGCATCATCACGCATTTCGTCAATTAGTGTACAGTGTAAAGAAAGATCCAGAATACCCGATGAAATTTACGTTCATCAGTTCCCGGATTTTTTTATTTTCCTGATTGATACGCAGTTGATCACCGGATCGCCGACAACTATATACCGGCGGATGACCTGGCCGAGTACCTCAACAACATCGTTCACTTTTACGTCCTCATCGGGGCTGGTAAACATCTTAACCGAGATCACACCGGACCGGTCAGCCACCAGGTACTGGGGACGGTTCAGGATCTGAAAATGTACCCGTTCAACAATGCCTTCAATCCGTACCGGTTTACCGATCATATTCTCGTTGATCAGTCTCACCCGCACGGTCTTTGCCTCTGCTTCATACTGGGGTGCAAGATCCGCATACTGACTTCGGCTCATGTAATTGAGTGCAACGGGGATGACAAGGAGCATGAACAGGCAGGGGATCAGCCAGATGAGCTGTGACCGTACTTCAGGACTATTGATCGATGCAACAAGTAACAAAAACGTGAAAATCACAAACACCGCAATTGAGAGAATTGAGGGTTTCACTTCGACCTTTCCGATCTTCATCGAAATGATAGTTTGCGGTTCACCTACTTCAGTGCTGCGATTTTTCTTCGGCTACTCTTCAAGGTACATACCGCGGTGTCATAGCGCTGAACGCTCTATGAAATTAATGACGTAAAAATTAGCCCCGGGTTTATCCGGGTGAGATGGGCCCGGACCACGGAACTGAAAAGTGAGGCGACAATGAGCAGGATTGTATGAATACAACTCCCGCTATTGCGATTACGGAAATGTTGAGATGGATATCTCGGTTTTTCATAAAAAAATGATTGGGGTGAACCAGTTTACTTCAGTGCTGCAATCTCTTTCCGGAATGCAACCCAGTAGATAATACCGACGAAGAACAATCCTCCTACGATGTTCCCGAGCGTTACCGGGATGAGGTTCGAGGTCCACATCGTAACCCAGTTGACACTGGCAACGATCTTTGTGGGATCGGTAACGAATCCCTGCGTGATGATTCCTGCAGGAATGAAGTACATGTTCGCAACACAGTGTTCGAATCCGCTGGAAACGAAGGCCATGATCGGGAACCAGATCCCAAAGAACTTGCCAACTGCATCATCCGCACAGATTCCAAGCAGGATAGCGAGGTTGACAAGCCAGTTGCAGGCAATACCCTTGAGGAATGCAGAATAGAATCCCATCAGGCCCACATAACTGGTCTTCGCCGCAGCAATGGCAATCGCCCGCGAACCAAATGCACTCACCGTTCCAACTCCTGCTGCATCGAACGAGACGAACGGGCCGTATGCACAGATATACGCGAATACGAGCGACCCGATCAGGTTGCCGATATATACGAAAACCCACAGGTTGATGACCTGCATCCAGGTAACCTTGTGAATGAATGCAGCCATCGGGGCAAGCATTGCATCACCCGTGAAAAGCTCAGCACCGGTAAGAACGGTGATAATAAGCCCAACCGGGAACACGGCTCCCAGAACCAGCTGTGCCATACCAGCGGATGCAAAACCACCCGGAACTGCACCTGCAGTGATCTGTGCTGCGGAATAAGCGATACCCGTACTGCAGACTGTTGCAAGGGCAGCACCCATGGCGATATATGCGCCAGACATGAATCCACGAAGGACCATGTTCCAAGCCGGTAAACCGACTTTATACTTTCCGGCGTCTCCTGCCTTTGCAGTGATAGCTACCGGTGGATGAAATACCATTTTTTTACACACCTCTGAATCAATCACCTATACCAGCAACTGACATTGCGGGTCTCGTATAGGTCATTCAAATTCTCTTGTATGTTGTTATTAATAATTTTCGAATTGTTCGCCGATCGGCGCGAGTTTCTAACGAAAAACCCGATGATACGATTCATGCACAATAAAAAAGAGATTAATTTCTCTTAAAAAACTATCATTTTTAATAACGACAAAAAAATTGCAACAGCCAACATTGGTTTTTCCGGGCATTCCGGTCCGATTTATCATGCGCGGTTTTGAATTGATGGAAATTTACGACGCAGGAAATACCGTTCAGATCGGTATCGTTTGCCCGGGTCGTAACGGACACTTCACAAACTGAGATCAGTTCCACAATATTCATGCATGCAAAAAGGAATAGTATGTCATCAGATTTTCCAGGATGTCTTCATGAAATGTTCAGCAATAACCGGTGATATTTTCGGTAATCATGACTGTAAGGGACACAGGGAGTGCCATGACCGCCTGGTCACCATAATCAACAACCTGCCGGATAACTTAACGATTCACAAACCGGTACCTGCTTCGTTTGAAGACCTTCAGCGGGTGCATGTCCCGGGATACCTCACGTGGCTCCAGAGACAGTGCGTAAAACATGTCGATTTCTGCACGCTTGACAACTATATCTATACCGGGGGATACCTTGAAAACAACCAGATCGTGCAGGGTTTTCTGGACCCCAATACCTATATCAATCCCAGTTCCTACGAGGTGGCTACCTATGCAGCAGGATCCGCCATCGATGCAGTAAACCGCTCCCTCAATGGGGAGGCCTGTTTTGCGCTGGTACGGCCCCCTGGTCATCATGCAGAGGCGGATCGCGCCATGGGGTTCTGCCTCATGAATAATGCCGCTGTTGCGGCAGCGCAGGCTCTCGATCATGTTGACCGTGTCGCCATTATTGATTGGGACGCCCACCACGGGAACGGAACGCAGAGCATCTTTTACAATACTGACCAGGTGCTCTACTGCTCAGTACACCAGAAGGACGCCTTTCCCCATACCGGGTTCATTGGCGAGACCGGGAGGCACGCGGGGGAGGGCTTCACGATCAATGCCCCGCTGCTCCAGAATTCAGGTATCGCTGATTTTTTTTCCGTTTTCACAGAGATCTTTATACCGGCACTCCAACGATTCCGGCCGGACCTGATCCTTGTCTCCGCAGGACAGGATGTGCTCTCCGATGACCCTGTCGAGAGCATGAACCTGAGTCCTGCCGACATCGGCTGTCTCACCGCGCTGGTCCGGGATGCTGCGGGGGATAGTGCCCTGGCCCTCGTGCTCGAGGGTGGATATGGGCCTTCCCACCCTGAAGCCATCCGCACGATCTTCGACACACTTTGGATGAACACCTCTGCAAAAATCCCTGCAGGTTCACCGCATAAAACAACAACAGAAACGGTACATCTCTTAAAAAAGTTACATCATCTCTCCTAAAAAATCTGATCTGTCCCCCTGTCGATCAATCTGCGGTTGATCAACGTCCCCAACCCCCAAATTCTGCACGAGCGGGCATTAGAGAAAACCGTTAAACACAATACCTGCACAGGACAATGTTCTGTATGGACCGTAAGATACAGCTCCTGCTGGTGTCAGGAATCGTTCTCACCGTAATTGTTTTTTTTATCAATATCTACGCTGCCGGTATTGTCTTCATCACCGTTGTTGCCCTGCTGATGTCCCTGTTCATCATGCAGGACAGCACATCTCTGCCGGATGTGGTTGCAGAGATCCGGGAGGATGCAAAAGCGATCATCATCAGGAATTCCGGTAATGCCGATGCCCTGAAAGTTCATGTGGCCCTCATCCCCGTGGATCTCGAGTTTGATATCTCTGTTCTCGCACCTGATCAGGTCAACGAATATCCGCTGGAGAAGATGATCAAGGATGTCAAGGCAGTCATCACATTTGAGAATGTGATGGGAGAGGCATTCTCCCGGTCATACAAATTATCTGCAGATGGCAGCGAATATGATCCGTTGAGACCTATGATACCACTCTTCCGTCAGAAGTGATGGCTTCAGAAGATCACCTTTTTAACCGGTCATGAGGCGATATTTCACATTATAATCCGGCGCCACGGCGCATCGGCTGGACATCGGCCCCCTCAAGATTCCCTGCTGCCCAGGTATAGCGCTCGCGAATTACCGGGGGAAGTGAGCTCTCGGGAATCGGCTCAAACCCAAACTGAGAATAAAAGCCGGTCAGGTGCAAAACTGCATACATGTACAGGTTATCGTTATGGCAGGCTTCTACAAGCGCACCAACTGCAAGGCGGGAGTACCCTTTTTTCCGGAACTGATCGGGGGTAAAAATTCCATCGACCTCAAGCCCATCCGGATAACGTCGGCAACGGGCAATAGAACATATCTCACCATCAAAGAATACTGCAAAGATCCGGTCTGTGACAGGATCACCGGTCGTCTCGTGATACTCACGCCAGACCTTGTTGGCAAGAGGGAACTCAGATACACGAAGTTCACGGACAATCGGCTGGGTGCCTGATTTTGCAGAGAGGTCCGGTATATCCGGTCGAACGGGATCCATATCCATCATTGTTCCATGCCCTCCACGCGATATCCTTGTGGAGGAATCAGAATCTCAAACCGTGCACCATTCCGGTACACGCCGGTCTCACGAATGCTCATCCCGCTGAGGGAGACAATCTCGGAGGATAGGAAGAGCCCCCGCCCGTAACTGTCTTCTTTCTGGATAAACAAGGAGTCTTTCTCTGCATCGGGAATACCGATCCCATCATCCTCGATGATAATAGCGCAACCAGACTCCCGGATATGGTAGGTGATGATGATCTTTGTTGCACCTGTTGTCTCTTTCAGGGCATTATGAAGGATATGGTAAAAGACCGTGGAGAGTTGGGGATCCGAGAAGATGCACAGCCGCTCTGTCCACGCATGGAAGATTACCTTGCCGAAGTCAAGACGTTTGGCAGCGGTATTAATGGAATCCTGCACCGCGATCCAGGCAGGCGGGAGGGCACCAAGATCACGGAACTCGCGGGAGATATCGATCTGGCGCGTGATACCATTTGCCGATTCTTTGAGATTGGCGATAAATGAGATTACCTCCGGATCCTTAAATTTTATGACACCAATCTGGAGTTGACCGTACAGGACCGCAAGCTTCCGCGACATATCATGGCGGAGGATTCCGGCAAGGGTATTGAGCCGTTGGCTGGTATTCTCAAGCGCAGATTTTGTCATCACCTGTTCGGTAATGTCACGTATGGATTCGATTGCCCCGGTCACATTCCCGTTTGCATCTACCAGTGCCGAAGCAGAGAAACGGAGGTGTGCTCCCCGGCTCCCGTGAAAATGGGGGAGGTATACCTCGGATACATATTTACCGGACTCCTGCCGGATCTGCGGGTATCGCCCACCAATATCATTCCGGTTGCTGACAATCAGGCCTGCCATCATTGGCCGACGCTCTCCATAAAACGCGAGCGCATACTCATAATTGCCCCGATTGAGCATCGTCGCCTTCGACTGCCCGGTCATCAATTCGACAGCCCGGTTCCATGCAATGATCCGGCCGTTACGGTCAATGGCAAAGGTTGCATCAGGAAGGAATTCTATGATCTCCAGGAGCTGCTGCTCGGATTTTGAGAGGTTCCAGGACAGGGCTGATACGACACCCCCAATCATAATGAGGAGTGCAATCCGCGAAAGGGTGACAATCCCTTCCATCAGGTCCTGGGGTACATTAAGGAAGAGCAGGATGCCGTATAATACGGATATTCCAACAGAGAACGCAAGGCCCTTTCGGGGGTACCAGTATGAGGCGAGGATGACCGGGAAACAGAGCAGCGGATAGAGGACTGCATTCAAACCGACCATGACACCAAAGATGTTCACCCCGAACATGAGCACGGTTAAAACAGCGATGAGCAGGATGCGTCTGCGGTGAACAGGATGGGCAATTATGGTCATGCCAGAAAGATGCATAAAGGATACACTTTTGTTCGATGTTCACGTGCAAAAAGATTCCCCCGTCGGCTAAGGGGAGCCTGAAGTGCATTTACAGACATACGGGTAATAGTAATGATACCCCCTCATAGGGAAGACGGGTCGTCATTGCGGACGGTAGCAGCAGGACAATAGATCTCAAAGCGTGCGCCAGCCCCGTTTGCCCCGGTCTCACGGAGAGTTATACCGGTGATGGCAAGAATTTCGCGGGCCAGGAAGAGACCAAGCCCCGTGTTCATCCCGTCTTCATAACTGAAGATCTTCTCTTTTCTTCCCTCCGGGATGCCAATACCATTGTCTTCATAGACAATGATCGTATCAGCTCCCCGGGTCTGTCGGTTAATCCGGATGGTGGTGATCTTTCCCCCATATTTTACCGAATTTTCGATCAGATTGGAGAATACTTTTCCAATGAGCGGGTCTGCAAAAATTTCCATTCCCTCTGGGATCTCGTTTATAATCTTCAGGTTATCGGGGAGGTTCTCATTTGTAGCCGCTTGAATAAGGACATGGACATCCTGCCACTGAGGAGACTTCACCCCGACTTTCTGGTAATCACCGGTGAATTTTACCGAGTTAAGGGCCCGTGTGGCAATCGCCGTTGCACTGGTCACATGCTCCCATGCTTTATTAGGATCCTTCTCACGCAGGGAGAGAGCATATTCAAGGGATTCGTGCTGGGAAGTGAGCTGGTTGATCACATCATGACGGGTGATGCTTGCCATCAGGTTGAGTTTTTTATTCGCTTCATCAAGAGCTTTCTCAACTTTTCTGCGCTCATTGTTCTCTGATTCCAGGCAGGTGTTTGATGATTTGAGATCAGCAACCGCGTGCTGGAGCTGTTCGTTCACCGCATTGAGTTGTTCACGCGCCTCTTCGAGTTCTACGTTCTTCTTGACCGCCACTTCATAGGTAGAGAGCAGGATGCGGAGAATCTTGGACCTCCCTGCGGTGACATGATATGTTTTATCTAAAACCGAGATCTCCATGGAGGGGGTCGTGCTCTCCGGGTCGGGATTAGTTATTGCCGCGAGTATGGTGCTGATCCGCAGCCGGATATACTCTGGATCATACGGTTTAATGATGAAATCATCTGCCCCGGACTCAAGCCCCCGTATTACATCAACCGGGTCAAAGAGTTGGGAGACAAGGATCACCGGGATGGCCGCGGTTGCCGAGTCCTGCTTGATCCTACGGGATAACTCATACCCGTCCATCTCTGGCATGATGATATCCGACAGGATAATGGAGGGGCGGTCTACAGCAGTCTCCTCCAATGCCTCAATCCCATTCTCCGCCAGTGTGACCCGATACCCTTCAGTCTCCAGTATATGACGGAGATATTCGGCCTGTGTCCGGCTATCTTCAACTACGAGAATCTTTATCATTTTCTTCAATGGCTTCTCCATCAGGTATCACCTGTTGTGCCGGACCCGGACCGTCTCCGCCCACTCATAAGGTCACGGACCACGGCAAGCAGACCTCCTTTTTCAAAACTGCTCTTTACGATATAGGCATCCGCCCCGACGGCAATCCCATGTTTCTGGTCATCCGCAGAGTCGAGGGAGGTCACGAGCACCACCGGAAGGTCAGCGAGCCGGTTGTCGGCACGGATCTTCTCTGCCAGGACGAATCCGTTCATACGGGGCATATCAACATCTGAAACGACCATATCAAATTCATGTTCTTTAAGCATTGCGAATGCCTGCATACCGTCAATGGCAGTCCGGACCTGAAAACCGTCCCGTTCGAGAAGCATCTGCAGGTATGCCCGTGATGTAACGGAATCTTCCACCACCAGGATCTCCGGGGAGGTTTTGTCTACATACACTGGGGACCATGCGACTCCGGATTTCAATGCTTGCTGGATCAACTCCGGGGGATCGAGGACAATGGCTAGCGTCCCGTCACCAAGGATCGCAGCACCAGCGACACGTTTCACCCGCAGGAGCTGGCTCCCGAGGGGCCGTACCACAATCTCCTGGACGCGGACTACCTCGTCAACGTGACATGCAACCTGTCCCGCCCCATACGCAATGATAACAAGAGAGACAGATTCATCCCCCGTGGGTGCAGGGGCAGACGGAGGCATCCCCAGGATATCGGACAACCGGAGCACTGTGATCAATTCCTCGTTAAACCGGATCACCATCCGGTCCCCGTCATTAAGAATGAGATCCTGCCTGACACGGAGGACCTGACGAACCTGTTGCATGGGTAGAACATACACTGACGTGCCCGAACGGACCACGACACCCCTGAATGTCACCAGTCTCACCGGTACCCGCATCGTGATGCTGGTCCCCTTGTCAATTTCGGATGAAATTGTGACGTCCCCACCAAGCCGCGTGACCGTGTCTTCGACAATTGCAAGGCCGAGGCCCCGACCCGAGATCTCGGTGATGACCGCACTGGTCGACAGACCGGACCGGAAGATCAGCCAGATCGCCTCGGCATCGGTCAGCTGTGCCTCCTCTTTGGCAGGGATCAAACCGGTCCGGACCGCGGCCTTTCTGATGATGCTTCCATCGATCCCGGCTCCATCATCGCATACCTCAATTCCCACCTTGCCCCCGGATAATGGAAAGACCTTGATCCGCACATGTCCACGAGGGGGTTTGTTCCGGGCCGCTCGTATATCCGGATACTCGATGCCATGATCGATGCTGTTATAGATAAGGTGCATCAGCGGGTCCTTGAGCGCGTCAAGAATACGCCGATCTACCTCGATCTCTCCGCCTTCGATCAGCAACTCGACCTGTTTTCCGGTGTTCCGTGAATACTGCCTGACAAGTCCCGGAAACATGGTTAGACTGCTCGAGACCGGGAGCAGGACGGCATCATGGATCAGGTCAGATATCTCTGAGGTACTGGCCTCCAGTGCGGAGCGGTCGCGTTCTGTTGCATGGATATGCTCAGTCAGGTCGTGCTGGAGATAGGTGACAAACTCGCGATCATAATCAATGAACTCTATCATGCGCCGTAGGGGGAGGATCAGATCTTCTGGCAGGTTTGTCTTCCCTTCACCAAACGATCGTTCGCGGATAAGGCGGATATCAGACGACATAGTTGCCTGATTCCATCGCCAGATCGTAAATCGGGCCATCATGTCTTCCAGTTCCCGCATACGGTGGGTCATAAAGAGACGGGTGGTGAGGAGGTCATCCGATCCAGCAATGAGACGGTCGAGCTTGTGCGCTGCGATCCGTACGGTCCCGCTGTCCGTACGGTCCCGCCCGGGGGCTCCCGTAGTGATAGTCGTCGGGACTTCCATTGTACCATGCTCCCGAAGTGTATCAGAAACAGGGGGGTGGATCGTCATAGTAGGAGAGAGGACAACTCGGTTATCAACGCCCCCGTTTCCTGATTGCACCGTTGGTGCTGGAATGGTGGCAGTCCCCCCTGATGGAGCGGAACCAGTCCCTTCTTTTGCGGCAATCGAACGGATAGCAGCAACGATATCCCCTAGCGAAGGACCCGGGCGCTTCTCTCCGGTTAAGATAGACTGGATTACTCGTATTGCCTGGTGAAAGATGTCGTAGGCATCGGCATCTGGCACAAATGTGCCTTTTTTCATTCGGGAAAACACATTTTCAAGATTCTGGCAGACAGATTCGATCTCATTCTGGCTGACGGCACGGGCCGCTCCTTTCAAGCTGTGTGTATTCCGGTAGATACGTTCTACCAGGGCGGGATCGGCCGCAGGACCGGCCTTCTCCAATTCCAGAAGCATGACTACGATCCCGGTGAGGTGCTCTTCCGCCTCTTCCCGGAATGTGGCGAGAAGCCGCTTTTTGAACTCATCATCCATTCCGGTCATGGAGGATGCACTTCAGACATGGTACTGGACGGTGAGTTTCTTTAAGCGGAGACCCAGTTCGTGAAGATCTTCTGCAGTCTTTT
>Ga0265296_1000643_pt1 | contig 49413 bp, 52 predicted proteins | sample MunlanPumphouse1_FD_189073 | JGI IMG/M metagenome (GOLD analysis project Ga0265296, IMG submission 189073) | Groundwater microbial communities from a municipal landfill in Southern Ontario, Canada - Pumphouse #1 | ecosystem: Environmental > Aquatic > Deep subsurface > Groundwater | place... | reverse complement strand
ATGACTTCCATTGATCCGTGTCGCATTTGCCGAGGCATCAGCGTGTCGTGATCGCGCTATCCGTGCATATTTTGCGGACGGGCGTCACCCGTTGTTCCGACGTCCGCGTTGATGTGCCGGAAATCCGTCTCGCTCTTCGTTGCCTGTTGCCGCATTGCCCCGAGAAGTGGCCACTCACCTTGTTTTGGGACGCAGCCGCGCAGGACAACGAAATTGGCCGGGCTCAGGGCGTCACTGCTGCGCTCAACGGGATCATTCGCCAGCTTCGTCGGGCCGGCTGCTACGAGGAAGTCACGCCGCCATGACCCGCGATATGAAACAGGCGGGACAAAGAGGATGAGACTGTCTCAATCTCTTTGTCAGAGTCTCACCCACTTTGTCCGTTGCCAGTGCCGGCGCTGAACCAATCCAAATTCACCAGCCTTGGTGAATGGGCGTCAGCGCGCGAGGACATGCGAATTACGTGCCCGTGCGGCCGGACGATCAATCTCCCGGCTGTGAAAATCGTATGCATTCGGTGAGCGCCCTCTAGTTTGGCGCGACTGATGCTACGCTGCTTGCGCGATGGCTTCGGGGCGCTGTTGTCGAGCTTTCCATTCCCACGGCAATAGCTCGTGAAGTCGGTTCTGCGGGTGGTCGGAGATCCGCGCGATAACATCGCGGAGCCAGGCATGCGGGTCGACGTCGTTGAGGCGGCAGGTCTGGATCAGCGTGTACATGGCGGCCGCGCGGTCACCGCCGCGGTCGGAGCCGCAGAAGGTCCAGTTCCGGCGCCCGACCGCGACGGTTCGGACCCGGCGTTCCGCCGCATTGTTGGTCATGCAGATCCTGCCGTCAGACACGAAGCGGGCAAAGCTGTCCCAGCGTGACAGCATGTAGTTGATGGCCTTGGCCAGATCGCCCTTGCGCGACAGGCGGCCATATTGCTGGCGCAGGAACTGTTCGAGCTCGCCTACGAGCGGGGCCACGTGGACCTGCCGCGACGCGAGCCGTTCGCTTGCGTTCCGACCCCAGATCACGCGTTCGGCAGCGAAGATCGCATCCATGCGGGTGACGACGTCGACCGCGAGCGGTGTCCGGCTCAGGCGAGCCTCCTTTAAGAACGGGCAACGGGCGTGTGCCCAGCACGCTGCCTCCAGGATGGGCCCTGGTTTGCGGCCTGCAGCGTAGAGCGCGTCATAGCCGCTATAGGCATCAGCCTGCAGGATGCCGGCATACCGAGCGAGCTGTCGCTGCGGATGGGCGCCTGTGCGGTCGCGGGTGTAGTAATAGCAGACGGCGGGCGGGTCGGTGCCGCCAAAGGGGCGGTCGTCGCGAACGGATGCCCAGATCCTGCCCGTTATGGTCTTGCCGGCTGCCATGACCGGCACGGTCGTATCGTCATGATGGATGCGCTCGCCGGCGAGGATGTGCGCCTCGATGAGATCGACCAGGCCGCGCAGCAGGACGGTGCCGTGGCCGACATAGTCGGCAAGCGTCGACACGCTGATGCTCATGCCTTCCGCGGCATAGGTCTCGCTCTGGCGGTTGAGCGGCTGGTGCAGGCCGAACTTGTTGAACAGGACCATCGCCAGCAGGTTGGGGCCAGCGGATGCACGCGGAATGGGGTGGAAGGGCGCTGGTGGCTGCGTGATGGTTTCGCAGGTCTTGCAGATGAACTTCTCACGGACCGTCTGCACGATGATCCACTGGCGGGGAACGACCTCACGGCTTTCCGTGATGGTCTCGCCAATCTTCTTGAGCTCTGCACCGTGGCAGCATGGGCAGCTCTCTGGGGCGGGCACGACGACGCGGTGCCGGGGAAGATCGGCAGATAGCGGAGCGCGGGTCGGCTTCTTGCGGGTAAATGGCACCACGGGAACGCCGGCTGCACTGGCTTTGGCGACGGCTATCTCAGCGGCGAGCTCATCCTCGGTTGCGGTAGTGACGACGTCCTCAAGCTGCATCTCAAGCTGGTCGAGCAACTGCCTGTGCCGCTCGGACGACTGCCCCCATTTGTCCTGACGCGCCTTGGCGATGCGCAGCTTGAGATCTTCGATAATGGCATGTGCGTCGGCGACCTGAGCCTGAGCGATGGCGGCGAGTGCCTCGGCCTCGAATAGAGCTGCACGAGCGATGATGACGGTGTGACGCTCGGCAATTAGCAGCGCTTTGAGCGCCTCGATATCATCGGGAAGAGCCTCGGCACCGGTGTCCATCGAAGCTCATTTTACAGCAGAAAACCGCCAATTTGTCGAGGCGTTTGGTGCCAAAAGCCTAGGAAAACCAAGCGTTTTAGCCCGCCAGTTCGGGCCTGAACGTGTATTGTGGATTCCGCCAGTCGACGCCTTCCAGCAGGAAGCCGAGTTGCCCCGCCGAGATCGAAATGACGCCGTCAGATGTCGCCGGCCAGGTGAACCGACCGCGCTCCAGCCGTTTTGCGTAGAGCGACATTCCGAGGCCATCGTGCCACAGAATCTTCAGCAGATCGCCGCGGCGACCTCTGAAAACATAAAGGTCGCCGGCATGCGGGTTGCGTCCGAAACCCTGCTGGATCTGCATCGCCAGCGACGACATCCCCTTGCGCATGTCCGTCTTGCCGGTGGCTATCCAGACCCGGGCCCCGCCCGGAACAGGAATCATGCTTTGAGCTCGCGCAACGCCGCCGCCAGCAAGCTCGCAGACACGCCGCCAGCCGCACGGATGGTCACACCGCGGAGCTCGATGACCAGCATGTCGGACGCACCGTGGTCGATCTCGGGCGGATCCGCATGAACGGCCACGGCCGCAAAGCCGGTCGGCTGCGCAAGCTTGCTGCACAGGTTGCGCCGCCAACGATAGATCGACGACGGCGAGACGTCGGCATCGCGCGCGATGGCGGCAACCGACGCGCCAGGCGCAATGGCTGCCTCCACCAGGGCAAGCTTGCGCTCGTCGCTCCAATGGCGACGCCGCTCAACGCCGGACAGTACAGTGATCTGGGTCATCGCCACGTCTCTAGCCACGGTGCAAACCACGGTGCTTGCACTGTGGCTAACATCTCAGCTCAGACCGTCACCCGCCAGATGCCCCTCACCGGAGGCAGACTGAAAATCGTCGAGCGCTTTCGATCGGACGGTCCAGTTACCCAAGCGATTACCCGTTTGCGTTGCACTACCTGCCGGCGCCGCGGGCACGCCACGGTCACGCCTGTTTCGGTCCTTAGGCTTTAGTCTAAGATGGCATGCGATGGCTCAGGACAAACCGACCACAGTGGACGAGATGCAGGACCTTCTCGCCCATCTGCTCGAGGGGGCGGTTGGCCTGACCGAGGCGTACTGGAAAAACCTCATCGGCCCCGTCATTGCCCTTCCGATTGTGATTCATCCCAGGTCAAACTGGCGGATCAATCCAAAGGGTAAGCCAGCGGAGATTGAGGCGATCGAGAAAGCTGCGGCAGTGGTCCGCGCAGCTCATCCCTATGTCCCATCGCCCCGAACAAACGACGTGTTGAAGGGAGAGGGCAGCCTTTCGGGATCAAGACGAGGACGGCAGCGAGCCACATGACAAATAGCGAAAGCCAGATCGCGATCTGACCGAAGATGTGGAGGACGAGGCCCATCCAGGAATAGCGTCGGCGAAGCAGGACAGTGCTTCCAACCGCAACGAAGAACGCGATCGTCGTTGGCATGGTAATGGAGGGTGAACGAGATAGCGAAGCCTCTGCTATAGGCATAAGACCGATCGCCATAACCAACAGCCACGAGAAGCCAAAAATGAGTGTCCCGGGTAGATCGCTGAGCGCCGGCGGACGGTGCTGAGAGGCCACAAATCGACTTTGATCTAGCGTTGCCAAGATGTTCATTTCGCTCTACCTTTTTGAGCGAGGTGCGCCATGCAAACTGATACGAGCCAGCCGATCATGTTCGATACGGATGCTATGCCAGGGAAAGGTGCAGGCACGTGGCAGCTGCACCCAAGCACGGGTGTGGAACGGCGGGTTGATGTCAATCAAGCTACCGACCGGGTTTCCGTAATCGCGAGGCTTACCGTCGCTATCCTCATCGGAGGCGGGTTGGTCGTCGCTTCGATTACCAATCTCTTTCTGTAGCATCAGTCGACCTTCGGTCCTGCCGGTGCACCATGCAATGACTGGCGAAAGTCGATCTTTCGCCGATGCTCGTCCCCAAGCAACTCTTCGGCACCAGCTATGATTTGACTGTCGGCAGCGACAGTCGAAGGGGCTCCCGTGGAAACAGGGTGTGCAGCAGTGACAGACCCGCCACCGGAATAGCGGGCAGCAACGCTGTTTTCGGTAGCAACAGCCGGAATGGTCATACCTGCAAGGGCTGGATTGCTAAGTGCGGACTGAATGTCGCGCTCAATACCCGAAGATCGTTCACCGGCCCACTTTTCGATGACCGCGTTGCGAGCGTGTTCCTGCGGGTAAGAAAGGTTCGTATCCCAAAGTCCAGGGAGAACGCCACGAGGCGCGTTGCCCACTTCCTTATCGTAAAACTGCGCGAGGTCCTGACGAAGATCTTGTGACATATTGAAGCCATGGCTTTCCGCATAACTTGCGTGCTGCTCTAGGGACTGAGACAGCTCTCGGTAATGGCGGGCCTGTTCGTTATACGACTGGATACGGCTCAGCGACTCCTCAATCGCCTTACTCCTGGACTCTGAGTTTTGTGACCGGGCAAACTCTCCATTCTGATGGAACGTACCGTCGCTAACACTGACTGTGCCACTAGAAGAATGGTCACGGCCGGTCTGGTCGGAGGCGGCAACCGACTGATCTCTGCTAGAATTTGAGGAGTCGCTGACTGACGTCGTGTCGGAGTTCGTTTTGCTCCGCGTATATGCGACGCTCGCGTCGCCTTGGAGACCCACAGCGCTAGCAATCTTTCCAACCACGCCCCCGCCGCCTTTGCCGCCGCCTACACTTACACCGGCGCGGATCTGACCAGAGCGCTGCCCGGAGTCGTTCGTATTACTACCGCTCTCATTTTGGTGCCGAGTACCGCTGCCAACTGCGTCACGGTTCTGCACACTCGACCCGCTGCTAACAGTGTTGCGGTCACTAAGTTCGGAATTGCTACCTCCTCGAATGCCGGAGCTTGAGTCAAAGCCGGACGAGTTCTCGCTGGACCACGAATGACCATTCCGAAGTGAGTTCAAATGTGAGATTTCACGCCGACTGGCTTGTTCGAAACCATCAGCCACACGGGCGGCCATGGCGGACTGACGGCTTTCTGTCGCCACCGAGCCTGACGTCATCGAAGCACTGAATGGCAGGTTCGATATTGCCTTCGAGGTATCGTAGACGTTCTGGCCGTTCCCGAAGGAGTTGGTCGTTGCGCCGTTGTCATGGCGGAAACTCGATCCCATCCCTCCTGTCGAGAAGGTAGGTGCATCCGACCACTGATTGCTCTGCCGCATGTTCGACGTCGAGTTGGCAAAGCTGGTGTTGCCGTAGCTGTAATTCCCGGTCGTCTGCTCGGCTGCCGCAGCCTCGGCCGCATTCTGCGCTGGACTGAGGACCGACGTTGCCTGGCCGGAGATGCTCATGGCACCCTTAGCGAGACCGGCCGCGAGGAACGGCACTGACATCAGCATGAAGCCTGCGATTGTCGCAGTTTCCGCGTTGACCGCACCGATGCCGGCATAGGTCCCCAGCGACATCCCACGTTCCGCGACGCCCTGCGCCGCGCTGGTCGCCCGCGTCATGCAGATCATGTGGAGGATCACGTAAAGCGGCCCCCACGCAGCGAGATAGAAAAACCCGGTCAAATACCCCTTGAGGGCGGCGACGCCGGTCTGCGGCATCAGAAACAGAGGGAAGATGACCGGGAACATCGCATAAAAGACGACGGTGAGGACGATGTTGAGGATCGGGACCCAGCTCATCGCTTGCTGCGCGATGGAATTGTACGTGTTGCGCGCCTGGATGTCCGCGCGCGTGGTCGCGAACGTATCGATCGACGCCGCGCCCGGACCACCTGCCATGCCGTCACGCGCCTGCATAAAGGCATTGATGGCTGTGTTTTGGCGCAAGATCGTCTCGTAGTTCGCGCTGGACGCCGTGAAGGCCTGATTGACGATCGGCACATCGCTGCGGAGCTTGGCAGAGGCGACCGAGGTGGACAGCTTGGGATAGGTTTCCTTGGCCCAAAGCGACGTGTGCGCCTCGATCATGGTATGCCAAAGGCCGTCGAGCATGCCGTAGGCCTGACGGCAGGGAACGATGCTGCTGGTGGTCGCGGCGCCCGAACGCTCAACCCAGGGTTGGGAGCGCGCAGCCGACCCAGGGCCCATAGCCGCCCAGAGATCTTTGGCCGAGGCGAGGTCCGTCATGGACTTCTGGCCGAGCATGATGTCGCCGAAGACGCAGTTTTTGAAGTGCGCCGACAGGTTCGTCGCAAACTCCGCGTCACGGATCTGGAAGCTGCGTGTGGCATCAAGCAGCCGTGCGCCATAGACCATGCCGTTCGTCGAGTAGCTGAGCTGGCTTGGCATCGTGAAAACCGTTTCCGCGGTGCGCGTCAGCCAGTCACCGACCTGGCTGGTAAAGCTGGCGATGACACCAAGGCCAAGGGGCACGTTTGCCACGACGGCAGGGGCAAGCGACGGATTTACGCGGTCGGTAACCTTCACGGTGACGGTTGGCACCATCAGGCACGTGTAGATAAGCGACGAGCCGAGAAACCAGTTTAGCCATGCACGCACGTTCATCGTGAAGGCGACAGCGAGCAAAGCGTAAATCAAGCCGAGGACCATCACCACGCGTAGAAGCGAGCGGTAACCCCCGCCTCCAGTCCATGCTGCTACCGCGTTGAACGTGTTGACGATGTATTCGCCACCGCCAATCGTGAAGACCTCGAGCATCGCCAATCGTCCTTAGTTGAGGCCCTGCGCGCTCAGCCCGCGCGAGAAATTGAGCGAGGCTGCCATCGCCGGCGACATGCTGTTTTGCAGGGTCGACTCCACCATCACCGACTGGTTGATGAGCGCGAGCGTCTGGTTGAGCACCGCCTTCAACTCGACGTTGCGCTGCGCATAGCGGTTGCGCGCCTCGCTCAGCTGGTCGCGCCACATTTTACCCATCTCGGCATCGGCGGGCTGCACCTGCACGGTCGACTGGCTGATCCGGTCGAGCATGTTCTCGATCATCGCGGACAGAAGGTTGACCGAGACGATCTCGGCAAGCGCGTTGGTCTCACCGGGCGAGAAGCTCTGGTGCGCCATCGCCTGAACCGCGAGCATCTTGTAAAGCGGCAGCGTCGTCATGTTGAGGAGCTGCTGCTCCTGCGCATCCAGTGCCGCATCGGTACGGATCTTGCCGTTGATCGAGTCGATCATCGCCTTGATCTTGGAGCGCAGACCAGGCCCCGGACGGAGTGTCTGCTCGGTCATGTTCAGGCACTTCTCGTCGTCGTCGCAGTGCAGGATCTTCACCGGCGTTCCGGTGCCGGGACCGTCGAGGAGAGCTGTTACGACGGCATCCTCGGCCGGACCGACAAAGCCGACGATCTTTCCTTCCGCAGCCTTCGGGTTGATAACGATCGTGCCAACCAACGTCATCAGAAACTCGGAGAACTCCTTGTCGCTGCCGAATTTGTTCGACTTCTTGATCGCATCCCAGGTGTAGTTACGCGGCGCGCCCGGGATCTTGTCGGCCATCGTCGGATCGGTGTTTCCCTCGAGCGTGGCATCCTGCTCCCCGCCGGCACCGCAGCCTTGCCGCGACCGCGCCCAGTCGGAAAACTTACCCTGCGAATTGCCGACCGCTGCGCAGACCGTCGAGCGTGCGCCCGCCATTTTCGGCCAGACCGACCCGACCAGACCTTGCGCCGCTTCACACGACGAGATGTTCATCTGGTTCATCTGCTGCGCTTTGTTGGCCATGCTATCCATGACCTTGCCGATCTCGGGCGAGACGCTGTCAATCGCGAGCTGGAAGGCAAAGCCCAACGCGTTGTTGGCGGTCGCCTTCAGCATGGCGACCATCTCCGCGCCATTGATGAAGCTGAATGAGCCGGTGAACAGATCGATACCGCCACAACCCGCCGACACCTTTGGCATCTGCAGATTGAAGGGCTGCACGCTCTTCTGTGGGAAGCGGCTCCAGACGTTGCCCATCGAGTAATAGCCGGCCGTCTGACCCTGATAGGCGCTTGGACCGGTGACGTTGGCGGCCCCACCTGCGTCCTGGAAGAAGTCATTCATCTGCCCGGCAACGTCGGCCCGGGCCATACCAGCGGGGATCACGCTGGCAGCCCCAAGACTCATAGCGACCGCCGCGGTTCGGCGAAGGAAGGCGCGGAGGGGTGAGGGGCGAGGGGAGGGGGTGTGCGTCATTAGAAGTCACCTCCCGGCTTGGAGTTGGTCAGCATGAAAATGCGCTCCATGACTTCGTCGGCCGACATGACGCCGAACCCGACCGGGACCGTCTTGCGCGTCACAGTGTCGAACAGGACGAGCGCCGGCGTGGCCAACGGCACGCCCATGCGCTGACGCTGCCCGCTGTCGACTACGTAATTGGGAAACTGGCGGCTTGGACCGCCGTCCGTCGACACAGCCATGACGGTAATGCGGTGGCTGTCGGCAACCGAGCGCAGGATCGGCGAGAAGACCTCGCAGGCAGCACAGGACTGCGCAAAGAAATAGAACATGCCGTAGCGCTGGCCGAGCCGGGAAAGGATCTGGTCACGCGTAGCAGCACGGTTGTCCGTCCATGCGCGCTTGCCCACGGTCGAGACCGGCCGCTGCAGCGTGTAGTCGATATCCGGGTTCTGCCAGAGCGCTCGCTGCCAGGTATCGGAGAACGTCGACGCGCGATCGAGCTGTTCGCGCTGGTAGCGAACATAGGCGATCACATTCGTTTCGCTCGGCTCGAGGATGGCGCGTGCCTTCAGTTCGTCGAGCTGCTTGGTGATCGCCTTCAGCTGCGCCGCGGACGACTGCTGCGGTTGTGCGGACGCCTGGGGAACGGACGGCTTGGCCTTGGGCCGCTCGCAGTAGAACCACTGGCCGAGTTTTCGCTCGCCACAATAGAAGTCGCCGGCTTGCTGCTGTTCCGCAGCCTCAGACGTACGATCAAATTGAGGCTCGACCATAGCGTCGGTTGCCTGCGCATCGTCGTCATCGATCGCCTCAGCCATCGACGCGCTCTGCAGGTCGACCGCCTGAGCGAGCGCTGGGGTTGCAACAGGCGCGGTCGCGGCCAGCAGCATAAGAACGGTAGCGGTCAGCCGACCGGCACGCTTAGTCTTGATCGTCGTCATCATCATGCTCCCCGTCGAGCTCAATCATTGCGAGTTTGAGAACTGACATCATCGCGGCGACGTCGAGCATCCTAGTGCCCTGATCGAGCATCCGGACGATGCCGCGAAGGTGGCTGCGGCCGTGCTTTCGCCCCTTGATGGTCGCGCGCATTCCGGTCGCGCGGCGGACAAGCCAGCCCTTGTCGGCCATGCGGGGAAAAGCCTGCTCGACCTCATGCGGATCGATGTCGCACTGAAACCAATGCGAGATGGTCTGCGCGACCTCGCCAGCCGAGGTGCCCCGGCCGGACCGGTGGATGCGGAGGAAAATGGCAAGATCGAGCACCGACATGTCGATCGAACATGGCCCCCCCGGACCGCTTGCATCATTTGCTCCCGTGAAGGTCATAGTACCCCTGAATTTTGGTTTGAATGTCGGCCATCACGGAGACCTCACTGGGTAGCTTTGCTGCGTCCATGAACTCCGCATAGACCTCGGAAAAATCCATCTGGCTCAGGTCGAGGCGCTGAAACTCCTCGAGTCCGAAGCCCTTGCAGGTCTCGTCTTTGGGTTTGCCCCAAGCCTTGCCGATCTGCTGGCGACCCTGTTCCTGGAGGATGCGCGAGAGCTTGCTACCGAAGCAGCAATAGGCGTCCTTCGACGTGACACAGATGCCAAGCACCTTGTCCGAACAGTACGACCCGACCTTATGGCAGAGCCCCTTGTCGTCCTTCTCGTCGAGCTGCTTTTCGGCCGAGCTACACAGCCACGGCGTCAAAAGCGGGACGCCGCTCCCTGAGCAGCAATTCGACGCACCGAATATCTTCTTATTGCAGGTGCCCCGCTCGCCCGAAAACACGGTCAGATTGGCTGGGTCGAACTGCTTGCCGGCATCGCCGATCGAGTGAAGCGCGACCAGCGCGTCCTTGAACTCAGTCGAGGCCTCGCGCTCGATTGTCTCGCAGCTGCCGTTGAGGCAATAAACGTCGCCGCCACAGACATATTGCTTGTCGGTCGGCGCCTTATCGTCGGGCAGGGGGCAGCTATAGACGCGCTGCGACACCTTGCATGCGCCGCTTTGCGGCTCGTCGAGACACTCGTCGCGGAGGAATTTGCACAGCTTGTTGCCGTCGAGCGAGCTGCAATCGCTGGCCGGCGTGAGACGCTGACAGGTGAAGGAACGCGACCAGGCCCAGCATGCCTGCGTGACCGGCACGCCTTCGATGATGCGGGTTTCAGGGCCTTCGGTGCAGACCTCTGTCGCTTGCGGGACACACGTCGTGTCGGCCGCCAGCGCCGGGCAGGTGCCCTCGTTGCGGGCGAGGGTAACGCTAAGCGTCCCTTCCTTTTTCAGATAGACAGTCCCGGTAGCAAAATTCTGATGATACGGGATTTCGGAGGCCGCGATCTCGGAAGAGCACGAGTAGAGCTGCGCGGTCGCGTTGAGATTCCGTTTGCAGTATTTGCGGTAGTCCTCGACGTTGCCTCCGCCTGCGCCAAGTTCGATCTGTGCGTCGCAAATATGCTTTGAGACGGGTTCAGCCCGACAGATACCGGATGCGGCCTTGGCCTGCATGACCGTAGTCCGGGCAAAGCCGTTCCCTTCGTTTTTGTCAGGCGCACCATAGTAGAACCAGCGAGCGGTGTTGATGACGGTCGGTACGAGGTTCTCGCGGCAGGCCTCGACCGTGTCGGTGACCTTAGAACCCTTGTTGCAGGTGGCCTCATAATACCCCTTTGAGCCTACCGACGGCGGAAGGGCAGTGCAGGTTCCTTCGGCACCGCCCAGGCTCTGACCGCCCAGATAGGTGTCAGGGTCCTTCTCGATCGCAGTGCCGCGCGACGTCGCCGCCAAGATCTCCGCATTGCTGAAGGTCGCCCGCGTGCGCGCGCGATCGGTCACGGTGCCGAACGCCTCGTCGGTGCCGGCCTTCGAACCACCATCGACCACCAGCCGGTCGGGGTCGTCGAAATAGACCTTCTCCGCCAAATCGGTGCCGCCATAGCCCGGCAGTTGTGAGAGCTTGGCGTCGTTCGGCCCGAGGCTTTCGTCAGCGCGCATCGTTTTGCCGAGATCGGCGCCCTGCTTGCGTGCTTCCTCGATCGTCGTCTGCGCGACCACGCCACTGGTGGCGCCCGCGAGGACGGCGAGCAGCAAGGAGAGAGCGACGCGCTTCACTAAAGACCCTTGCCGAGATTGCGCCGCGCGACCGACGCCACGCCGGCACCGGGGCCGTGCGCCGCAACAAAGGTGTCGAGCACGTAGCGAACCGAGACATTGCCCGTGATCTTGTCGTGGGTCGGCACCGAAGTGGTGCAATTCAGGCCCGAGCAGAGATCGAAGTCGGTCGATACGGCGACATAGGTCGGGACTGCCTCGACGTTGAACGCGCGAAAGAGGCGGGGATCGATGCCGACATTGGACAGCTGATCCTTGTCGGTGACGACCTTGCCCAGCATGGCGCTGAAGGCCTTCATCGAGTTGTTCGGGAAGCCCCGGAAGACAACCACACCGCCCGCCTTGGCCGTGTCAGCAATGAGCTGACGCAAGGCTGCTGGCGGCATCGACAAGCTCGCAAAGGCGATGAACTGCGGCGCGTCACCCCTGGTGCCAGCGACATTCTGGCTTGCGCCCTTGATGATTTCGTCGAAATCGAATGCGCCATCACCGTTCACCCGTAGATCCGCTTTTGCGAGCGATGCGAGATTTGCGCCGCTTTTCGCCTGGATGGCCACGGCTTCTTCGCGAAAGGCATCGCCGCGGTTACGGACGTGTTCGGCAAAGATGTCGGCGTCACCCTGCATGGCGGCCGAGCGGCGCTTGATGGCCTCAAGGTCGAGCCCGTCGACGGTCTGTGCGATCGCCTGAATGCCGGCGAGACCGGCAAGTGCAGCAATGACGATGGTGATGCGGCGCATGATTGTCTCTCCTCAGAGCACGCAGCAGTTGCGCTTGCGCCAGACGAGGTAGCCCATGTCCTCGCCCTTCACGGGGAAGGACCGGCCTGCCTGTGGTGGCATGGTCGAGGCCCCAAGCGGCGAGCAGGCCATCTTGCCGCTGACCATCGGGATCGGATTAACCATCTGGACGCGGTATTGCTGCTTGCGCAGCACCGGCATCGGGTACTTGTTGCACAGGCCCTTGGAGCCCATCGTGCCCCAGGCTAGACCTTCGCGGTGTATCTTGAAGGCGAAGCGGGCAAGCGCGAGACGCGACGCCTGCACATGGCCGATCGAGGCGGCGATGTTGCCGTTGACCGGGTACATCGGTCCCTGACAGCCAGCGCACCAGAAGGTCGCATCGAGCGGCAGCTTGGCCGTTGCCGCGATGCAGTCGCCTGCGCACGCAGCCTGCGCGATCGGCGACGAGAAGAGCACGGCTTCGGGATTGATAAGCGCGGTCAGCGAGTCATCCTGCCAGAGCGGGTCGACCTCGGTCATGTAGGCAATATCGAACGACGCCTGCTCGAAGCACAGGAAATCGGTCAGGATCTCCATCCAGTAGAGCAGCGGATAGACGTACCAGTGGACGTGCCACTTGGACGTGTTCTGCCCGTTTCCGCCGGTCTGCGATGGTCCGGATAGCTGGCCCTGGCCGATGTCGAAGCCGGGCGCGATCTTCGTGCCACCCAGATTGACGAAGCACCACGGCTTGGTGGTGACGTCGGCAAGACGAACGGGCTCCCAGAAGCCGGCCGAAATGCCGATGCGCGGCACCGGACTGCCACACGCACAGACGGGGAGGGACGGGTTTTCCGTGTCGGCGCGATTGCTCGGCCAGATCTTCAGGCCACCCACGGAGAGCGGGAACAGGCACGACCAGCAGACGTCAGTGATCGGGTTCACGAATTTGCCCGAGCACTTCGATTGTGCCTCCGCGCGCGGGCTAAGTGTCGTCGAAAGCACGAACGCACCCAGCAACAACGTCAGGAAGCGCAAGAGCTTCATGCGTGCTCTTCTGACGACTGGGCGGCATCGAGGAACGCGTTGTCGGCGCGGTTCTTCCGGAAAACGTAGAGCGCGGTATGCAACGCGGTCGTGGCCAGGATCGCCGCTACGACGAACGAGGCGGGACGGCCGAACAGGGCAACAAGCGGCGAGATTGCTATCACACCGATACCCGACAGCACGCAGAGCACCTGGAAGGTCCGGCGCATGGTGCGCAGGTCGTCGGTTTCAGGTGCAGCCATCGGCGTGCGCAGGAGGTCGAGCCACAACGGCATCAGCTTATCCCTTCAGCTTGATTTCGGAGAGCTTCAGGACGCGGCCGTTCTGGACGGCGACGGCCGGCGTGTGCCGGATCCCGAGTTTGCCGGTGAGTCGACCTTCCTGATCGAAATAGAAGCGCCGCTTGCGGTTGGTCATCTCCTCGATCGGCGAGCCGTTCACGAGGATGATCTTGGCTTTCAGGTCGCTGTATTGCGACGTCGCCCATTCCATCTGTGCGGCGTCATCGCCGTCGACGAAAACCAGCGCCTGATGGACCGCCACGAAATCGAGAGGATTCACGGTCTGGCCGGCACGAGCGATGTAGTTGCCCTTCTGGTCCTGAACGTCGCGCTCGATGACGATCGTCGGATCATAGGCCCAGCTGCGTGGCTCCGTCGTCGCATTGATACCGGCGACGGGCTTCGGCCGACGCACGCGCGCCTCGGACCGTTTGGCGAACTCGGCGTTCATGCGGTCGATCCCGCCGGTGGCTTGGAGACGCTGCAGGCGGGCCTCGATCGTCGCCAGCAGATCCGGCTCGATAATCGGAAAGACCTGGCCGACGACGCCGTGATCGCTCGCGCGCGTTGCCGAGGTCAGCGAAATCGATAGCAGGGCGACGATCGCGAAGGACTCGATCGCTCGCTTCACAGGATGGGCTGCCCGACACCGACGATCTTGTTCGAGCAGGCGTAGCCGATTGCGGCATAGCGGCTGTCAAAACCGTCCTTGTGGGGGCTGCCGACATAGTAGCAGCCCTGCGGGATCACGCCTGTCGGGCCGGCCACCAGCGGCTCGCCCAGTTTAGTGACAGGCTTCATGTGGCTGACGAGCTTGCCGGCGACGAACACGTCCGCGCCGCGGTGCACGACCGTGTCACCCGGCATGCCGTAGACAATCTTGCCGAACATCTGCTTCTTCGCACCGAAATGCTTGATGACGAGCGGCACGGCAGGCGGCACGAAAAAGACGTACTCGGCACGCTTGGGCACTGCCGTCTTGTGGATCACGAATGCCCAGTTCGGCAGCGATTCCGATGCATTGATGAGCAGCCCGTGCGTGTCCCGCCACTCGGCGATCGCGTTCAGCGAGATCCCACCGGCGACGAACAAGCCAAGCGCTGCCCAGAGGCGTTTGCGGGGACGGAAGCCCTCGGGCGCTGCTGGCGCCGCAATTGCCTTACTGGCCACCGGGACCACCAAAGCTCGAGACCATCGCGCCGGCAACCGACGGATCAACCGTGGCGGCTTCCTGCGCTGTCGCGGGGGCAGGCACTGCGGCAAAGGGGTTTGGCGCGGCGGGTACGGGGGCGACATGCGCCATTTCGACAGGCGCGATCGCCGGCGCGGCAGGCACCTGACCCCGCATCATCGACCCCATCTGCGCGGGCGTCGCCGGCATCGGTGCCTTCACGCCGGAGGCATAGACGGCTCTCGCCACGTCGGCCGTGATGTCGGGCACGCTCTTGGACAGAACTGCCTCACCCACGAGAACAACCTGACCAGCTGCACCGCGACGCTGCAACTCCGTATCGAGCGATGCCATGAACGTGCGCATCTGCGCCTGTACCTGGTCGGGCGGGGTCGCGCTACGGGCCTGCGCCTGCACATACTCGCCAACGATACGGGACAGGTCTGCCTTGACGATGTGCTGCGGCTTATCAGCCATCACCAACTTGGTGACCCACATGCCCCATACCAGCGCCAGGACGAGGGCGGCAGCGATTAGCAGCTGCGCGGCGGTATAGCCGGCGAACACCGTCTTGCGTCGGACAGCAACAGCTACAGGTGAGGCAACGGGCTCAATCGTTGCGGTTTTGACGGCCCCGGTCATGCGTGACGCTCCCGGCGACCGGTATCACGCGGCAAAATTGCGTGACGGCGGAAGAACAGACACGCGCCGGAGATCACCATGTGGACCACGCCCACGATCATTTTGAACTGGCTCACTCGGGGCCCATCGGCCGCGAGGTAGCGGCTGGTCATGTTCTGGAGATGGTTCATCATGCCATCGAGCGAGAAGCTGCCGATGAGCAGGAAAAACAGGACGAAGACGCCCCACGTCATCAGCAGCGTCGTGGCCATGAAGCCGGCGAAGTGCAGTCCGAAATAGAGGAGGTAGCCGTAGTCGATTTTGCGCTCGACGTGGAGGGGCTGAAGAACGGTTGCCATGGTGGTCACTCCGCTGCGATCGCCAGCGCGTCATCGGCGCTCGGATCGGTCCATTTCTCGGGATTGTCGGGGTAGGCGACCCGTTCGATCGACTCTTCCATCGTCAGCCCCTGCGCGAGCAGGTCATGGATGGCCGCGAAGGTGCGGGGCGAAGACGAGTAGACCGTCGCAGAATAGGGATCGAGGACGAGCCGGCCGACCGCCAGCGTCTCTGGCCCCTTGATCATCACGTCGGAGTATTCTGAGCCGTTGCGCTTCAACGAGCGGAGCAGCGCATCGGTGTAATCGTCCATCTCGAAGCGATCGTGCTTCTTGAAGTCGGCGATCGTCTCCGCCTTCTGCTGCAGGATGACGAACCAGTCGCTGTTCTCGAGTGCCGCCTTCGACCCATCCGACTTGTAATAGTCGTTGAGGCTCTGCGTGGCGGTCACCAGCGACGCGCCGTATTTGCGGCAGGTACGGGCATAGGCTTCGATGAAGTCGGCCATCGAGCCGCCCTTGAGCATCTGCCACGCCTCATCGAGCAGCAGCGCCTTTGGGACCGAGCGGTCCTCGCGGCGCATCGCCTGTGACGCCATGAACATGATCGCCGTCAGGGCGACCGAACGAAGCTCCTCGCGCGATGACAGATCCGACAGTTCGAACACCGTCAGGTTGTTCTTGAGCTGGAAGGACACCTCGCCCTCGAAGAAGCGGCCATAGGTGCCGTTGGTCGAGAAGGGGCGCATCGCGATCGCGAGATTGATGGCGAGAGGGTTTGTGGTTTCGTCGAGCGCTGCGATGACGTCGTTGACCGAGCCCTGCCGGCCTTTCTCGGCCCAGACCTTGTTGATCGCGCCATCGATCAGGCCGCGCTCGGTATCGTCGAGCTTGTCGATGTGCCGCGCCATCTGGTTCACGATCGATTTCAGCATGGCGAAGCAGTCCATGAGGTAATCCTCATCGGTCTCCGCCAGCACCGGATCGATCATCGAGAACGGGTTGATGCAGAAGCCCGATGACATCGTGAACTCGACGAACGCGCCGCCCTGCAGCTTGGCAGAATGCTCGAACGACCGGCCATCGTCGATCACGACGACCTTGGCTCCGGCGCCGACCATCGAGGCGCACAGCTCCTGCAGGGCCACCGACTTGCCCGAGCCGGACTTGCCGAAGACCGCCACGTTATGGTTGCCCGCCGTGTTCTCGAATGGCGACCAGAAGAAGGGCTGGCCGCGCCGACCGATCAGCATCAGATGCGGGTTGTTGCCGCCCAGATACTCACCCTGCAGCGGCATCAAGCTTGCGGCCGTCGTGGTCAGGACGGTGCGCAGCCGCTTCATGTTCTTGAGGTCGAACGACAGGCCATTGGCCATCGTCATCGGCATCGCCGCGAGCAGCCCCTGGATCTGCAGATATCGATCGTCGAGCAGGTCCCAGCCTGCCGCACGGTATACCGACTTCAGGATGCGCTCATTGGCGTCGCCCTTGCCCTTCGGGCTGAACGAGGTGACCGAGTAGAAGGCCTGCACGAGCTTGCGGCCCTGGCGCAGCTCGTCCTTCACGAAACGCCACTCTTCGGACTGGTCCTTCAGCTGTGGTAACATGCGGGCGGACTTGCTGTCGGCGAGACTGGTGGTGCGCATGAACTTCCGGCCGGCGCGCTGCCCGGAGGCTTCGGCGTCAGGGAAGTCGAGGCACAGGTTGGTCGACACGGGGCAGGGCATGCGCAGCTTGTCGGCGAACATGTCGCCGATCAGCTTGGCCATGTCCCACGGCGCCCAGCGCTGCGGCAGGTTACGGACCGAGAAGGAGCGGACATCAAATGTGTCCGGATAGATCTCGCCGATCTCCGGGGCATGGTCGACAGTCTTGCCAGTCGGACGAAACCGCTCGGTGCGTAGGAGGATGCGGTCCGGCTCGATCCTCATTTCGAGGTCGTGACGCACGGCCTGGTCTGCGATCGGGTCGAACGGATTGTAGGTGATCGTGTCGTCACCGGGTGCTGTCGTGGGCGAAGTGATGTCATCGATCCACGAGATGAGGCCCTTGGGATCAATTGCCCGTGCGTGGACGCCGAGCGACTCTAGCGCGGAGATCAGCCCCTCCATGACCGAGGTGATTTCCTCGTTCGACACGCGGCTCGATTCCGGAGTCGAGTAGGACAGGCCGAGACGATGATTACGCAGGCAGAAAGGCGCCGATGCCGACAGCGAGTTCCAGACGCCGCCCATCAGATACTCGGTGCGGTGCCGCGCCATGCGCTCGTAGATGCCCGATGCCGAATAGCGTGGCATGTACCACTGCGACAGCTTCTCGCTGATGCGCGGGCTCATCCAGCCATGCACCTGCAGGGCACCCGGCGTCGGAATGCCCTCGGACAGCAGCTGTGCCAACATCTCGTGGCTTTGCTCGGTCGCGCCGATCATCGGCGTTGCCTCGAGGAAAAAACCACGCGATGCGCTGTTGTAGTAGATCTGCGTCTTGGGGTCGTAGCCGCGGTAGGGCAGCCAATGGACGAACCGTGGGACGGCTGTGTCCGGACGGCCGTTCTCAGGCTTGGCGGAGTCTCCGAGGAGCGTGGAGAGCAGGCCTTTGAAGATGCTCACTGGACAACTCCGGGGAATGAGGATGCGCGCAGCACCGGCAGCGGGTTCACGCTCTTTGCCGCCTCCCGCGCTTCAGGCTCGGCACGTGCAAGGGCGCCACGAACGGCTGGGTTGGCGCCGACCGCGGCGATCGCGGTGCGACTGGCCGGGGTCACGTACTTCGGCGTGATAACCGCCGAGGTCGACGTGACGACCGGACGAACAGGCGCAGGTGACGGGAGAGGCTTGGCGTTGGCGGTCATGCCAACCGCTACCGGCGTGTTTGTCGTGGGGGCCGCTGGCTTCGAGCCATAGGTCAAAGCGGTAGGAGCGCGGAGAGCGGAAGGTGACACCGAAAGCCGGCGTGGCGTCTTCGAGAGCCGACGCGCGACCTGGTCCTTGATGTCACCGACCGGATCGGCCTGAACCCGTGCTGCGGCAACGGCAGCGGCGCTTGGCAGGTCCGGATCAACAGCCGCTTCATCGCTTGCGGATTGAGGCTGATCGGCGTGATCAATTGCAGCAAGCAGGGTGTCACCGCCGGTGGCTGCGCGGACCTGAGCCGGCGTTGTGGCGACCGTATTGCTCGCAAGGGCCTGCTGCCATTCACCACGCTCAACGACCGCATGTACGGCTGTCTGCTCATGCAACCGGCCCGCCGCATCGATCTGCGCTGGGAAAATGATGCGCAGCACGCGCTCCTGGCTGCGTGCAGGTACAGCAGCCGCGGTATCGAACCCACGGCCCTCGCTATGCGGCGCCGTGTACGGTCCCGCGGGAGTAATCAGGCGATCGCCATCTTGGCCGGAGATCAACGCCAGCGCGCGATCGTCGATGACCGAACTGGGCGCGCAGATACCGTCCGGCGCGACACAGCTGAAGCTGCCCTTCACATTTCCGCCGAGCGTCGTGCAGCCGGTCATCATAGTACCGGCTGCGAGCGTCACAGCGAGACAAACGTGGACCTTATTCACGACCGGCCTCCAGCGATGAAGGAAGCGAGTGCCTCCTTGGGACGATAGCCCTCGATCATCGCGCCATCGGCGCGGACGATGACGGGTGTTCCGTTGAGGCCATGCGACCGGGCAAAGCGCTCATTGGCATCGAGGCCCGAGGTGTCGCAGGTTGCGGCGTTGCGCAGCGGCTCGCCGGCATAGGCCTGATGAAGCGCGGTCTCGCGGTTCTTGGCGCAATACACCTGATTGGCGAGGTCGCGGCTGCCCAGTACCGAGATCGGACGTTCGACCACCCTGACGTTCATCGAGCGCAGCGTGTTCGACAGCGCACGGCAGTAGCCACAGCGAAAGTCACTGAAGACCGTAACCGTCTTGCCCGACGGATTGCCCCAGACGATTGCGCCATCCTTGGGGAGACCATCGAGCGAGATGCGCGACGGCGTCGCCGGCGTCGTAGGCTGCGAACCGGCACCGACCGCCTTGGCGATCGGGGGCTCGCCGCTGTCAGCCGCATTGTTTGCCTTGGCGGCCCCGCCAATCAGCGTGTCCGGATTGATCTCGAGAAGGCGGGTGGCTGTCAGATCCTGCCGCGTCTCCATGTCGTAGACCCGGCCGATGACAAGGTAGCGTCCCGAGCGATCGACGTAGAACAGATTGTTGCCCGCCGTCACTTCGCAGAGGCCGCCGACGACAGCGCAATCAACCTTGCTGACCTTCGTCTTGGGCAAGCGGGCCTTCAGGAGCTCGATCACGGACGCATCGGCAGGACGAAGCGCAGCAAAGGCATCCTTTGCCCCGATCATGGCTGCGAAGAACGCCGCCACGATCAGGAAAGCGATCAGTGCCAAGCCGGCGAGCTCGCGCCGACCGCCGCTGCTATCAATTGCGGACATAAACACCCTCCAGGAAGACGATTTCGACGTCGACGCCAGTCGGCATTTCGATGACCGGCTGGTACTGCTCGGCGCGCTCGATCAGATATTTCGACAAGTCTTTGCCGGACTCCTGGGCACCGCCACCCAGAGCCCGAAGACCAACGTTGCCGAGGTTTGGCGTCTGGTTGATGCCACTCCCGCCGTTGCCACTGATCGTCGCGACCGGCATGTTGAATGCGGAATTGAGGGCCGTGCCCGCCCCGCCAACTAGGCCGGCGAAGAATGCCTGCATGGCAAGCGAACCCTCGCGGCTTACAACACGACCACGGACACCCGTCTTGCCGCCAAAGGCTATGAAGCCCTTGACCTCGGACTCCGCGTACCGCCCGCCCGGCTGCGGGCATGTCATCTTCTGGAGCTTGATGTAGACCTTCTCACTCGACAGATCGCCGCGCGCCGCGCCGTTGATGAGGCAGCCCTGGATTTTAGTGGTGAGAAGCTTGCCGTTCTGTAGCACCGAGCGCGCTGGCCCGGTGATGCGTAACACCACGGGCAGCGGATCGCTCTGGCTGTTAACACCAGCCGAGGCATCGACACCCACGACGACCTTTGCCGAAGCGAAGCTGTTCGCAGGGAGGTAGTTCGGGCTGTCGGTATAGACCGTGTTACCCTTCGAAACCTTGGAGGCATTGCCAGTCTCAGCCGATCCGAACGAGACCATTTTAACTTCGCTGAGGCGGGCGGGCGCGGGCGCTGCACCAGGGCCGGTAGCGCCAGGGTTACCGTACAGCGCGGCACTGCCGGGGCCGTACATTGCCTGCGGCCCGGGCACCGGCGCGGGCGCGGCCGCGCGCTCATTGACCTGGCGGCGGAGCTGGTCGTTCTCAGCTTGATAGGCAGAGACCACACGCTGGCCGTCTGCCGACATCGACTGATTTTGCGCGCGCATCGCATCGAGCTGCTCGGCGAGCTGCGCGACGCGGGCGTTCGTGCCCTCGACACCCTTCAGCTGGTTCTCGTTGGACTGGAAGCGGTTTTCGGACTGCGCCATCCACTCCTGCTCGGACTTGGTCTTGTTGGTCATGTCGCTGACCGAGACCGTCTTCCTGTCCGCGCTATCGGGATCGATCTTCTTGGCCGCGTCGTCACCGCCGAAGATCCAGAACGAGGAGGCCACCAGGACCACACCGCACCCGACAGCGAGCTTCATCTGCTGCTTCTTGCGGGTCTCGACATTGCCATCCAGTTCCGATGCGATCGGGGACACACCGTCGCCGTCAGCGACTTCAGGAGCGTCGAGCGGCTTGCGCTCGCGAGAAAAGATATCTTTGATGCCCATGGCTTAGTTTCCGTTCCGCGAGACGAGGTAAGCGGTCGTGACCCGACCTGGCGCGAGCTTGGGTTCGGCGATCGACACCGCGAGCGCGCTCGATGGCGCCACGCTGGCCTCGGTGAGCACTGTTTCCTTGGTGCCTTTGTTTTCGATGCGCAGGACGCGGCCGGTGAGAGCGTCGCCGCGATATTCGGCGATCATCTGAACCTTGAGGTCGCCGACATAGACGGGCTTGAGCGAGCGCTGACGCATCTCAAAGCCGTCGACCGTCTTGTTGGCGTACATCGCCTGCACCAGCGTTACAGCGGCCTCTTCCGGGGAGGACGTCTGTGCAACCTTGGGGGTCGTGCCGGCTTCCGCGGCGTCGGCCTTGGCGATCGCGGGGTTCGAGACGAACACCTGTACCGCTTGGTCGCCGCTGATCCGGCACTGGAACTTGTAGACGTAGCCGCGCTTGCTGGTGCCGAAGAACGACAGAAGCTGGCGGCCAAAGCCCTCCGGAACCGACAAGTAGATGTCGCCACGGACCGGCTCGTTGACGACCGAGAAGTCGTCCGACGGGTTGCCCGTGTTGATCTTGGACACGCCGGCGAACTCATCGCCGACGAGGCTGATCCGGGTGAGATCCTTGGCGGACGCATTACATGAGACCTGCGCGCCGTCGTCGGCCATCAAGGTCTGGTCACCGGCCGCAAAGGCAGGCGCCGCGAAGACGAAGAGGGCGACGGCGATCAACGCCGCGCCGATGATGCGGCTCAGCCAGCAGAACGTGCGGGTGGAGAGGGCAGTACCGAGCGCGGCGCTACCGATGGCATAGATTGGGGTCACATCATGGCTCCCGGACGGGTCTTGGGCTGGACCATGCTGAAGCCGACGAGCTTCAGGGTCATGCCGGCATATTCCCAGTCGTAGACAAAGGTGCGCTGCTCGGACGAAACGACCTTCTGACCGATGACCGTGTTGAGCTTACCCGTCACGGTGGACTGGAGCGCCTTGGGGTCGATCTCCATGCCGTCGAGCGTGAAATACTGCGACATGCTGGAGCCGCGCTGCTCGTCAACGATCTTGAGGAGGTCGGCTTTGATCTTGCCCTGCGACTTGGGCGAGACGATCGCGAGGACCGACTTCATCCAATAGTCGAGGCTGCTCGGCGTGCGGTTGAGCGTCAGCACGGCCGTGTCGCGGGTCACGAGCTCCAGATACTCGCGCGAGACACCCGACGTGGACAGGGTGACCGGCGAACCCAGAACAGGCTGCAGCACGATTTCGCGACTGCGCGTTGCCGACATCAGAAGCAGAAGCGCGACAATTCCTGCGAGAACCAGCGCGGCGATGCCGAGGACATTGCGCTGGCGTAGGACGCGCTGCGACTGCGCGTGCTGATAGCTAAAATCCATGTCAGCCCACCATCAGTCGGAGGTAGGAAGGTGGCGTGGCGCGCAGCGACGGGAAACCGCCGGGAAGATGCCAATACGCCAGATGAATCAGCCACGAAGTCGCCCGCCCAGCTTTAGCCCTTCGCAAGGCCCACCAACCCAGAACGGCCAAGCCGATCCCGATGACGATGTGTTGAGACAGGATCCCCCAAACGAAGGGGATGACCATCGCTAGGAACTCGTCGAGCGTCCAAAACCCGATCAGCTCAGGGTCGTCGAGGTGCGATGGGATCACGTACTTATCGGCTGACATCACGCCACCTTCAAAGACGATGCCGGCGAGGCTGCTATCAACGCCGGCACCGGGTCGGGTCAGATGGTTGCGGTGACGGTCGAGGTGACGATCGGGATACCGGTGCCAGCACCGACGCCCACGCCGACCGGGATTGCGACCTGGCCGAGCGAGAAGCGACCCGAGGCCAGACCGACGACACCGCCAGCGAGCGACAGAACAGTGATGATCTTGCCGCCCGAACCTTCGAGGAAGCCGGTGAAGGCGTTGAGCGCCGTATTGAACGTAGCGTCCGCACCAGCGAATGCCGGCGAGGCGAGAACGGTTGCTGCTGCTGCCGCACCAATGACCGCCAGGGCGGTCGTCTCAGCACGACGGCCGATCTTGAGCATGGTCTTCATGATAAGGAGTCTCCTTCGATCGAGCGCATTTCAGCGCGCCCACAAAGAAGGCTGAGGCAGGGATTCTTTCGCAGCAATCGCCGGCTTACGGAACTTATTAGGAGGCCGTCGATTTAAGCGAAAATGCGACGAGTGGAGTTCCACGACGCATCCAAAAGACACCTCTGTCCGTCGTTACGGACGATTCGTCCGGCGTCACGGACAGATGTCCGCCCACGCGGACGACTGTCCGCCTACACGGACACTTGTCCGCACAGGCGGACAGGCGATATTCCGCTTCTGGAATGGCTACGAATCACGACCTGAGGTGTGGCATTAACGCGAAACCGAATGCAGATAGCCCATGCTGTTAGGAGGTTTAGCAATGCGGTGGTATCGGCGCGGATGAATACTGAAGACCAAGCAATGCAACGCGCATTCAGCGTCAAGATATCTGAGTCGCTATGGCGCTTGATGACAGAAAGTGTTCGCCTTTTTTCAAATAAAAGCATGCGCTTCGCTAGCATTAGCGATGTTGTAAACGACCGAGCTCTGGAGGCGTCTACTCTGCAGGCACATTATCGGCCCAGCTCGCTTACAGAACATTTGCGGATAATTCCCACCAATGGCGAAATCGGCGTAGAGCTGGAGATTCTAGAATCTAGCGTATCGGCGATTGACGGTAGTGTTCCGGGTCTTGAGAAAATGATAGGCTCGTCCGTTAGTTTCGCCTCTGCGGTCTCATTGGTACTTTTCGACTTTATTGTTGAGGAGGCCAGGACGGAAGCCATGACAAAGCTTGGTCTCAACGCCGAGGATGCCGCTGCATTTCGAGCGGCTGCCCGCCGAGTGGAAACGAATGTGATCCCATTCCGGTGATTGATCTGCATTAAATGACAAAAGGTTAATGAAGGGTTGCCTTCATCGGAGATTAATGCCTACCTGACGGGACACGGCTGGGGTCTGGGACGATGGAACCGTCAGAGCAGTTTGAACAAAGGGTTAGCGAAGACAATGCCACCCCAGAGTTGGTGGATTTCATTCGGATCCGCATGGTAGAGATGCGCTTCAGTATCCGAATGTTGAAAGCGGCGACCCCCAATATTCGCAAAAGTCGCCTTCACTCTATTGTGCATCCCGACCGATCGAAGCGCCGCCCAATGCGGATGGATGAGGGCAAGGCGATCTGCGCAGCGCTTGGAATAAGTCAGTGGGAAGCCGCGTTCGGCTGCGAGCTACTGGAGGGCGAGTTGAACGACCGCCCCGAGGAAGCGAGCAACCTCGCGGCATTTATGGCAACTCTTTTCGTAGGATTAGCACCTCGGTTGGCAACGGCCGTGGTTAGTATCAGCGGCCTCGACTTAAGCGACGTTAAGCCTGAGCATGGCCACCAGATCCAGGACCTTGTTTTGGACGGCTTTGAAAAGGGTTATGAGGACCTGGTCCGACGGAAGGGCCTTCGGCTTGGCCGTAACGAGGAATAGCAAAGCCGTAACCTGACGGAATCGAAGAAGCATGCTGTCTGGCATGGCGCCGACATCGGGCAGGCAGTCTATCGCCGCCAACCTCCTCCTATCGCGACCTCGATATTGAGCCGACGCTTTCAGTGCTGAATTGCACTTGCGATCGCGCTGACGTAGATCGGGCTATGACGAGCCCGCCATCCTCCAAATCCGCGGCCCGATCCATGCGCGCCCGAACGGCAAGTTTTCGGGAAAAGGGATGGGTTCGAAACAACTTCTGGCTTTCACCAGAGTCGGTAAGCGCCCTCGATCAGCTGAGGAGCGAGCTATCTGTTAGCAGCCGCGAACTGACCGTGAATGCCGTCATGGAGCTAATCAGCCGAAATCCAAGCCTGCTCCAGACGATCCGCGGGGCAACTCACGACCCGGTCGTCGGAGGCACCCAGGCTTTGAGTGGAGGGGGAAGGGGGTAGGAGGATGGGGGCAGCAAGTCGGGCCGGCAGCTGACTAGCTTCGACGAAGTGTCGTCGAAAGCACGAGGATCGGGCGAAAACGGAGCGCGGACGCCCGCTCAGCATAGGAAATCGAGCCTAGATTCGTGCTTTCGACGACACTCTTCGTGCTTTCGAAGACAGCTGATGACCGCATAGGATTTTTGCGGAAGCGAGCGTCCCACCGCCAAACGCTAGCCTCTGACCGGCCTCAGGAGATCAAGATGACCGACAAGAAAACCGGCCAGGGCGACCTGTTCACCTTTGATAGCCCGCTTCTGACCGGACTTCAGGGCGAGCGCTCGTTGATGGCATATCCATTCTTCGCGTTGGCGAAGACTGCTTGGACTAAACCACTCGTGTATAAGACGGACTCCGTCTCGATCGAGGTAGGTCCGGGGCCAAAAGGAATAGCGACCATCTATGACAAAGAGATACTTTTATATATCGCGAGTCTGATGGTTTCGAAACTGGAGGCAGGACTCCCAGTATCTCAAGAGTTCTATTTCACCGCAAATGATCTATTTCGGGTGACGGGAGTGAATGCGTCGTCGCGGTCGTATACTAGACTATCGGACGCTTTAGAGCGGCTTCAGGGAACCCAAATAAAGACCGATATACAAGCTGGCGGTGAAGGCGAGGCCGGGTTCTTCTCTTGGCTAGAGTCCGCTAGACTGCAATACACGACGAACAACAGCAACGAGAGACGTCTAAAGGCTGTCAGAGTTCGACTTTGTGACTGGCTCTTTCGAGCGATACTTAGGGATCGCCACGTGCTTGAATATACGTCGACTTACTTTCAACTAGGGCCTGTCGAGCGCCGTTTGTACGAGGTGGCTCGATCTTCCTGTATCGATGGGCCCGTGAGCATGACGTTGGAAGATCTCCGCCTTCAGCTGGGTTACCAAAGCTCCCCTCGGCATCTGAAATCCATTCTCAAAGATGTAATAGACGAGAACTCCATTCCTGGTTTTGTCTTCTCAATTGCCGAGCCATCTCCGACCGATGGACTAAGGTCGCGAAAAGTGGCGTTCGAGATCGTCCAGATAACACCCGAAGCCGGGATCCACCGGAAAGCGAATCAGGTGATCCATAAGCTTGATGAGCCTGACGTCGACTGAACACCCCCATTTTTTACGTTCTGACTGTCGTCAATAGCACGAAGACGAGCGCATACTGTCGTCGAAAGCACGAGCCGACGAGACTTAGTGTCGTCGAAAGCACGAATGTTTTCTGACGAACGTCGTCGAAAGCACGAATCGCCAAGGTTTTATTAACGGAATTTCTCAGCCACATTCCGAGCGAGAGTTTTCGCAATTTGCGAAGGCCAGATAGGACTTGGCTGTGACCACATAAACGAATGCCCGGCACGAAGCCGGGCACCCTGAAAGTTCGATGTCCGCGCCGGCAAGCGCGATCGAGATCACCACGATTTCTGACATAGGCCTTTCTGAGCTTCGGTTCAAGGATGCGCGTTTCGCGCCACGCTATCGCTTTGCCTGGTCCGGCCTCCATCGAGGGGGAAGGCAATGGAAGCTATTAACATCGGCGGAGCATTCACCAGTTTGCTCTCCGGCATGCCCGTCAGGCGCAAGCCTGCGCGGTCTGGAGCGCTGCGTCACACCGGTGCGCCGGTGCTTCGCAACAGCATCGAGGCGGGAACGTTCGAAGAGAGTTTCTTCACGCTGCCGGCCGCGGGCGAACTCCACAAAATATACGCAACCGCAAAAAGAGCCGTGGACGAAGCCAATAGGTTGCGCCGTGTCGCACGTAGCGGCGAGCGGACAATGACCGTCGCTGAGCGCATTCTGCTTGGTCTGACGGAAAAGGGACTGCGGGTGCTCGAGGAGCTGCTGACCCTTGCTCGATTGAACAAGGGGCAGGTCTACCCGAGCTACGAATATCTGATGGATAGGACCAGCATTGGCCGCGCGACCATAACACGAGCGCTGGCCACTCTGGAACGGTTAGGCTTCGTCATTCGCCAACGGCGCTTCAAGCGCGTGGCAGGCGAGGGAGCTGGGCCGCGATACCACCAGACGTCGAATGCCTATCGAATGCAGCTTCCTCAGCGTCTGGTGACGCTCGTTCCGCGCTGGTTGCGTCCTGCGCCGATCCCTGTGGATCTGGAGCAGCACCACCTCGAGCAAATTGGCGAGACGAAGGCAATGCTCGCTACCCTCTCTTGCAGGGAATTCGCCGAGGCCACCGTTGGAGGAGCTCTCGGGAAGATTCTTGCTCGCCTCGGTGCCGGTGTTGATCGGGCGGAGCGTGAGGCTCACAACGGAACGCAACCGCTATTGGAATCTATTAGATAAGGAATAATCGGAGTTGGCCTTAGACGGCCAACGCGCAAATTTTGGGAGGCCGCCGTCGACGACCGATCAAGCCAAAACCGATTTAACCAAGAGGATAAGACAGGAGTGTCGGCCAAGGCCGCCACAATGCTCCCGAGTGGAGCATGCGACTTCTGCTGTCTTTCCCCCTTAACGCGGAGGTGCTCGATCGGTTGAAATCAGAACTGCGCTAACGTCACCGCACGGGAATAACCCTTGGAAAGTGTCGACATCGTTGACGGCGAACCCATTGGAGAGGTGAGCCGCGACCAGTTGGCGATAATGTTCGTCACATAGGCCTGCGTCTCAGTGATTCGTGGCACCAACCCTCCGCGTACGCGCCCAGGTCCTGCATTGTACGCGGCAAGGGCAAGGTGGACTTGACCGAAATGGTCTAACTGCTGGCGGAGGTAGCGGGCTCCACCGCGCATATTCTGAAGGGGATCATACCGATTTACGCCTAGGCCGACCGCAGTCCCTGGCATCAACTGCGCGAGGCCGTAAGCGTTTGCGGTTGAAGTCGCGATCGGGTTGTACCCGCTCTCGCGAATTATCATGGCGTCAAACAATCCCGTCGGAATGCCATGCTCGCAAGCGACCGCGCTCATCATGCCATAATAGGCGGCGCGGCGTGCTTCTGCGCTACGCGCGAGAAACCCCGACGGACGATAAGCGAGCGGAGCGCAACCGGCTTTGAACGAGATCGGCTGGACAGTGGTCCCCCCGCGGAGCCAGCCCGGAACTTGGATCGACGAGAAGGCTGCGATACCAGCCGTTTGCTGATTCAATACAGGGGCAACCGCCGGGGTTGCTCCGGAGGCTGCCATCTCCTGCTGCATTCGGAACTGGACGTAGCGACGACTGAGATCATGTACCTGGAAAGCGTCGGGCAAAGGAGACGCCTCGTTCATCGAGGCCAAGACGTTGGGCGAGGATGCCGCTTCCGCGATCGGCAAGCTTCCTGTCATCGAGATAAGCTCGACCTTTCGGAGGGCTGCCCCTCTTGCCGCAGCACCGGCTTGCGAACCGACAATAAGACCGGCGCAAAGGCCAGCAACAACGAGTGGATAACGCACGGAAAACCCCAAGCGAAGTGATATCCAAGAGTTGAGATCATGCGATTTACGCTTGTCAAGACCACCAGACCTGCCGAAACTGCCTCGACTAAGCGCCTGAAGGGCACTCGAGCATGTGGTTGATCCACCGCGAAACCGACGGAAAAAGCAGGGACAGGATCCCGCTGCCAGCACCCCTGCACGAGGCGCTAGTGCGCTGGTATGTCGGTGAGGGTTCCTTCCATGACGAACAAGCGGGGGTCACTCTCGTCCAAAATGCCAGGATAGGTCATCGTTGGATCGCCTGCGGGTGCCTTGGCCCGGATAGAGCCCCTCCTATCCTGACGCCGGCTTACCTTTCCGAAGCCGAGACCTACTATTTGCGCCGGTTGACGAGCACCAGACGTCCCGAGCACCGCCCCGACTGTCCATTCTTCCGCGATCAGGCGACCAACCGTATTTCAGAGGTCAGGTCGCACAACACTCCGACTGATCCGCCATCAGGCTTTTTCGAGGTTCTTCGACCGGCGCCTGAGAAGCTCGCACAGCGACCTGAGGACGACAGCCTGGATGATCGGACCCGCAATGCCTCAACCCCGCGGCTCGCGCGGCTCCTTTGGCGTCTGCTGGACAGCGCGGGTTGCAACACGATCGCCCCGTTGGGAATGGCCTACGAATGGTCGATTAGGGAAGAGTTCGCAGCGCTGGGTCGCGCGGCCGGCAAGATCGAGATCGCGCCGGGAGTCGAGCTGGCTCGCGCTTTTTGGACACACGCCCGACCGCTCGAGACGAACACAGTCTACGGCACCCTTCGCGCGTTGGCGACAAAATGGCCCAAGACGCACGCGCCGCAAGGCTTCCTGGCGCTTTACGCGAAATCGATCAAAGGCAACGAAATCCATGTGCCTGACGGCGACCCAGTCGCTATCGCGACCAGGGTTCAGTCGCCGTCGATCCGGGGCAACCACATCACTGGACCCTACATCGTTCTGATTGTGGCCGGAGAGTATCCAGAGGCACGCGGCTATGCGCCGCTGCGGGCTTACGCTCAACCGATCTACAACGGCCGGATGTTCGTACCGGTGGAATCTGACTTCGAGCGGCGGGCGCTGCGCGCGATCCTGCATACCCAACGCGAGTTGCACACACGCGGCGTCGACCTCGCTATTAACAAGCCACTGTTCGACACCATGACGCCGCACGGTCCGTGTCGACCTGACTTTATCCTGGAGGCAAGGTCGCGAGTGACGGGAGAGCTACGGACAGTGGTGGTCGAAGCCATGGGTTTCGATAAGAAGGATTATGAGGCTGCAAAGGCCATCACTCACCCACGTATGGCTGTCCTCGGTGACCTTGTGACACTTGATAGATCGGAAATGGACCAGGATCTGGCATCGACCAAACTCCTCCAGGTTCTCAATATTTAAGCACTCAGCTCCAAGTCATTGTAGCCGCGAAATAGCTAACGATTCCAAGTGTTACCGGGGTCGACAGAAGATAAAGCTTTTGCCAGCGCCACCATGCCTTTGGCAGGAATAGAACGGCGCCACGAACACTCCGCACATCTTCCCAGGCCTTATCCCGGTACATGCCATGGATCGTCACGGATACCGACATCGCCATAGCGATGGCGCAGCACATAGCTGCCGCCAGATAAATGGCGATCCAGTTGGCAATCTCGCCTTCAGAAAACTGGTTCATCGACACCTCGGATGAAAAGGGCGCGGTCGACAAACCAGCGCAGAATGATTCTAGTTCCCAAGCTCCATAGCGATGACGTTTTAGCAGCGGGTAAACGCCGCGACGTCGCGGTGATTCCCTAAATACGGAGTGGAGAGAGAGGGGTGGAAAGGCGGGGTCATGAAGAGATGGCTCCAGCAACCCTTGAACTTTGGGCGGACCGTTAACGGCTCGCCTTCAAACGAGGCATTTCGCCATGGAACGCTATCTCCTGTTTATCAGAGATGCAGGTAAAACCGACCACACCGATATACATCCGAGCGAAAGGGACGCCCGAAAAGCGCTCGCTGCTTATGTCCGCCAGCGCTTGGGTCAGAAGGACGCTATCGCATCGCTCGAAGACGACGAGGCGATCGAAGTCTACTTTGAGCGCGAGGCGGCTGATTACGTCATCGCCCGGATGCGCAAGCCCGTACCGAGCAATGGTATTCCATCATGACGCTGATCGCTCGCCGCCCATCCCAGCAGCTGGTCGACCTGGTAGGAGCACTTGGGGGCTCTTGGCATGGGAACACCGCAATGTGCCGATGCCCTGCGCATGCCGACGGTACACCAAGCCTTTCGATCAGGCAGGGTGACCGGGGCTTGCTGGTCACCTGCTTTGCGGGATGCGATGCCGGTGACATCCTGCGCGAACTGGACCGGATACCGCTTGGTCGCCGCTATGATCCCCCGGCTCCGGCGCAGGCGATGGGCACGGCCAATATTGACCGGCTATGGAATGAGGCGGTCAGTGTGACCAGGACCATGGCGGAACGCTATCTCGCCTTCCGGGGACTGTTGCCGGTGCCGAGCGACGTTCGCTTCCACCCGCGCTGCCCGCTCGGCCCCAAACCGGTGACGGTGTTCAAGCCGGCGTTGCTGGTTGGGGTGCGTGAAGCACAGCGCTTGGTCGCCTTCCAACGAATATTCCTGAAGGCTGACGGTGGCTATTCCGAGAAGGCAACGCTCGGCACGCTGGGGAGCGGTGCATGGCGTGGCGGTGGAGTTGGTGCGACCATTGGCCTCGCCGAAGGATTCGAGACAGCGCGTGCCTGGTCGCAGATCCGTGGATTGCCGTGCTGGGCAACGCTCGGCTCGCGCCGTCTCGATCTTGTGACGATCCCTGACAGCGTTACCAAGCTGATCCTTGCCGGTGACAACGATGTGCCCGGACGTCGCGCGGTAGCGCGGAGCATCGCCCGCTACGCCAACGCCAACCGGGTGATCCGGGTTGACTATCCGCAAGGCCACAAGGACTGGGCCGAGGCCCTCGAGGCGGCAGAGAGAGGAGGGGGAGGGAGGCGGTGAGCTGTCGGATTGGCAGCCAACCGAAGGAACCCTGCCATGTACGATCTGCTCGATCTCCCGCCCGTCAACGATCACAGCGCAGCGCAACGCATTGCCGGATTACTGGCAGCCGGCACTTCGATCGCCCGCCGAAACCTAAATGAGGCGATGATAGCTGCGTTCGGCGGATCTGATGCCGACGGTCACTGGACCCAGCGCGACAGCTTCGAAATGCTTGAGCACGGCATTGCTCTCCACCTCGCGTCGCGGCCCTACCAACTCAAGGCCTTGGCGGACGTGGCACAGGCATCAGCGATCATGGCGCTGCTGCCGACGCAGACGGTACGCAGCGAGGAGCAGATCAACCTCCAGCAATTCTCGACCCCGGTCGATATCGCAGCGATCGCGGTCCTCACGGCGGCGATTGGTCCGAACGACATTGTGCTCGAACCCAGCGCCGGCAACGGTCTCCTGATCGTCCAGGCTCCGGTGTGCGCAAGCCTGCAGCTGAACGAGATCGATGCCAAACGGCGCGAACGTCTTGCCGGTATATTCCCCGACGCGATCGTCACTGGGCATGACGGCGCGGCACTGGTCAGTCTGCATGCGCGCATGCCGCGGCCGACGGTGGTGGTGATGAATCCACCCTTCTCGCGCAGTGTTGGCCGCGGTGAAGACGACCTTGCCGCGCTGCGCCATCTGCAGGCCGCGATCCGCCGCGTCGCGAAAGGCGGCCGGGTCGTGGCGATCATGCCCGACTGGTTCACGCCCAGCGCGCGGCTGAAGGCGGCGTATGAGGCGGTGCTGACGGGTTGCACCGTCCGGACGTCGCTGCGGCTGGAGCATTGCTACCGCAAGCATGGCACCGACATCGCAGTGCGGCTCTACGTCATCGACAAGGTGGCGGGCGGGACGTCACACGTCGTGATCCAGCGCAGCTCGGTCGGGGACTTCCTCGACGCCATCACCGTCCCACCGCGCGCCGCCCTAGTGGGCGATACCACGATAGCGATGGCGCCGATCGCCAAGCCCAGCCTGTTCGGCGCAGCGCGTCAGGCCAAGGCGACGGTAGCTCGGACCTATCATGCGCCGGTCCGCAACAACGTCCTGCCGGTCGCCTATCAGACGCTTCCGACGCCCGCGCCCCTAGCCGAACAGGTCGGCTGCTACCTGCCCTACCGGCCGAGCCGGATCGTATTCGACACGGCCGGTGACCACCCGACCGCCCTGGTCGAGTCCGTGGCGATGGGCTCGATCCCGGCACCAATCCCAACCCATGTCGCACACCTACCCGAACGGACCGTCACCGAGCGGATGTTGTCGTCGTCACAGCTCGAAACGGTCGTCTATGCGGGGCACGCCTGGAACCAGATGCTCCCCGGCACCTTCAAGCCTGCCGACAAAGGCGTGGGCATTACTATCGACGAGGCGGGAAGCCGCTACCGCAAGGGGTTCTTTCTCGGCGACGGCACTGGTGCTGGCAAAGGCCGGCAGGTCGCGGCCTGCATCCTCGACAACTGGTTGCAGGGCAGACGCCGGCATATCTGGGTCTCGAAGAACGAGCCATTGCTCGAAGACGCGCGACGCGACTGGACCGCGCTTGGCGGCATGTCCGGCGACGTGCAGCCGGTGTCGAACTGGAAAATCGATCAGCCGATCAAACTGACCGAGGGCGTCTTGTTCGTCACCTATCCGACGCTCCGTTCCATGCGTTCCGACAATAGCCGCCTTCAGCAGATCCTCGATTGGGCCGGCACCGATTTTGACGGCGTCATCGCGTTCGACGAAGCGCACGAGATGGGCGGCGTCGCGGGCGGCGAGGGTGCCATGGGCAAGAAGGAAGGCTCCCAGCAGGGCGTCTGCGGTGTCCTCCTCCAAAACAACCTGCCAGGTGCTCGCGTCCTCTACGCTTCGGCAACCGGCGCGTCCGACGTCAACAATCTCGCTTATGCCGTGCGGCTCGGCTTGTGGGGACCGGAGACGGCGTTTGCCGACTGCGAAGCGTTCATTGCCGAGATCCGAAAAGGTGGCATCGCAGCGATGGAGCTGGTCGCACGCGACCTCAAGGCGCTTGGCCTCTATACGTCGCGCGCACTCAGCTTCGCCGGCGTCGAGTACGATGTGCTGCGGCACGCGCTGACCCCGGCACAGATCGAGATCTACGACACCTATGCGAAAGCGTGGAGCGTCATTCACCAGAACATGGAAGAGGCGCTGGAACTGACCGGCGTCGTCGACGGCCTGGAAAAGGCTACTCTCAACAGCGGTGCAAAGGCGTCAGCTCGCTCACGACTGGAATCGACCAAGCAGCGCTTCTTTGGCCAGGTCCTGCTCTCGATGAAGCTGCCGACCGTCATTGCCGCGGTCGAACAGCATCTGAAGGCTGACCAGTCCGTGGTGCTGCAGCTGGTGACAACCGCAGAAGCGATCCTCGATCGCCGCCTTGCCCAGATGTCGGCTGAGGAGCGCGCGGACCCTGTCGTCGACCTCTCGCCCACCGAATACGTCGCAGACTACCTCACGCGTGCCTTCCCGACGCGACAGATGCAGACCTTCACGGACGACACCGGCACCGCCCGCTCGCTGCCGATGAGCGACGCCGACGGCAACCCGGTCCACAATCCCGATGCGATCGCCGCCCGTGACCAACTGCTCGAACACATTTGCGGACTGCCGCCTGTTAAATCGGCGCTCGATGCCCTGATCGAGCATTTTGGGACAGACATGGTCGCCGAGGTGACCGGCCGGTCACGGCGTCTGGTCCTGACATCGGACGGTCGCCAGAAGATCGAAACCCGCTCAGGCCGATCGTCACAAGTCGAGGCCGCGGCGTTCATGGCTGGCACCAAACGGGTCTTGGTCTTCTCTGACGCAGGCGGCACCGGGCGCTCCTACCATGCCAGCCTCGATGCCAAGAACCAGCAGCAGCGTGCGCACTTCCTGCTCGAACCGGGCTGGCGCGCCGATCGTGCGATCCAGGGCCTCGGGCGCACCCACCGCACCCATCAGGCGTCGACGCCACTATTCAGGCCGGTCACCACTGACTGCAAAGGCGAACTGCGCTTTACCTCAACGATCGCGCGACGGTTGGACAGTCTTGGTGCGCTAACTCGCGGGCAGCGTCAGACCGGCGGGCAGAACCTGTTCGACCCGGCCGATAATCTCGAAAGCGAATACGCCAAGGATGCGCTCCTGACCTGGTTCGCCCTGCTCGATGCAGGCAAGCTCACCAGCACGACGATGGATGACTTCTGTTCCCGCACCGGGCTCGAGCTCCATGACAGTGACGGCGTCCTGAAGGAGGACCTGCCGCCTATCCAGCGTTGGCTGAACCGCCTGCTGGCGCTGCCGATCGGCATCCAGAACCTGATCTTCGACGAATTTCTGTCGCTGGGGGAGACTCGCATCGCCGCTGCCCGCGAGGCTGGCACTCTTGATGTCGGCGTTGAGACGATCACAGCCGATACTGCGACCGTCATCGACGACACGCTTCTGCGGACCGATCCGCAGTCGGGTGCGACGTCGCATCTTTTGACGATCGAGATTGCCCGCCGTCGAAATCCGATCTCGCTCGAACGGATCCTCGACCTCGCAAAATGGCAGGACGACGTTGCGTTCGTAGTCAACGCCCGGTCTGGGCGCGTCGCTCTGCGCACACGTGCGCGGTCGTGGATGGACGACGACGGTCAGCCGATCGCGCGCATCGAGCTGCAGAGGCCCTGCCGTCGCGAGTATCTGCGCGAGGCAGACCTACTGGAGAGCGCGTGGGACGTCGTCGATGAAGCCTCTTTCACTGCCAAGTGGACCGAAGAGGTCACCGAAGCGGCCGACCAGATCGATACCGAGACGATCCGGCTGGCGACTGGCCTGTTGCTCCCGATCTGGTCGGCGCTGCCGTCTGATCACCTCGCGGTGAACCGGATCGCGGACGCTCATGGCAATTCTTGGCTCGGCCGCCTCGTTTTCGACAAGCACGTCGTCCAACTCTATACCAAGCTTGGGATCGCCAAGACCGATGATCTGCCGGTGGATGCGATTGCGAGCTCGGTCCTGTCCGGGCGGAGCGTCGATGTCGTGCGACCGTTCCCAATGACCATCAAACGGGCGATCGTGAACGGCAATCAGCGGGTCGAGATCGTAGACGCACCCGTCTCGCAGCTGCCCTGGCTGAAATCGCTTGGATGCTTTTCCGAAATCATCGCTTACCGGACCCGGGTCTTCGTGCCAGCGAGCGAGGCCGAGACCGTGCTGGGCCGGATCCTGAAAGCGGCCTGACGACAGCTATCAGGCTATCGCGCCAGTCCTGCCGCATGCGCTGGAGGCACCCAGTTATGTGGCTGAAATCCTTGAACGATCCGCCTTGGCACCCATATCCGCTTCACTGTTCAACAACTAGAAGGAGGTGGTCGAATGTCTCATTGTTATACGCCGCTAACGGCAAGCCGGATGAGTGCGACCCCCGCTGGCGGGGCTGTCCAGCTTCAAGGATTAAGCCATTAATGGCTGACAATGGAAAGGCCGTCCCGAAAGGGGCGGCCTTTTGTTTTACGCCTAGGCACTGGGCCCAAAGAGCTAGGACATTGGGGCGTGGCATCGACCACGCACCAATGCTCAAGACTGCCTATTCGGCATCTGCCGTTGCTGCGGCCTTCGCGTTGCGACGCGGCTTGGCGGGAGCAGACTCTTCAGCCTTCTGCACGGTCTGACCGGGCTTACGGCCGAGGCCGATCTTCTTGGCCATGGCACGACGGCTCTCGCTATAGGCCTCTGCAACCATCGGATAGTCGGCCTTGAGATTATACCGTTCGCGGTACTCCGCAGGCGTCATGCCATTGGTCGCGAGATGACGACGCAACGTCTTGTACGGCTTGCCGTCGACCATGCTGATGATGTGGTCCTTGCTGGCAAGCGACTTTCGTGCCGTCACGGCAGGCGTGTACTCCTGGGCTGGCGCTTCCGGAGCATCTACGCTCTGCTCACCACCGAGCTTTGTGACGGCCGCGTGCATCGACTGCAGAAATGCAGGAACATCGTCGGCCGTTGTCCGGGTATTTGGATTAGCCAGCCAGGCAATGGTCAACTCGGTTGCGAGTTCGATCGAGTTGGTATCGTCAGTCATCATATTTTCCACACATAGAAAGAAAGCCCTTGGGGATCGTCGCTAGATAGTAAGATAGACATTTCAGACAATACTTAATCGATCAATATCATTGGGCCGTACCTAGGCATCCAAAACGAAAAGGAGAGGGAAGGGGGAAGGGGAATGGTGTCCGAAAGTATCGGATACTCAAGAAAACGAAGGGTGATTTCCCATGATCCAGTCCGTCAAACTCTCGAAGCTTCGCCTCTCCGCCAGCAACGTTCGCACTGCTCCCGATGAGACGCTGCAGATCGAGCCGTTCGCAGCCGATCTCGAAGCGCGCGGCGTCCTGCAGAACCTGCTCGTTACGCCTGTCTCGCGGCCACGCGGCATGTTCGAGGTGTTCGATGGCGGTCGGCGCTGGCGTGCGCTGAACCTGCTCGTAGAGCGCGGCGTGATTGATCCGGACAAGTACGATGTACCGGTGCGGATCATGAAGGGCGACGATGCCGAACTGACCGAAACATCGCTCGCGGTCAGTTTCCAGCACATGAAGCTCAGTCCCGCCGAGGAATGCCGCGCCTTCCAGCATTTCCTCAACGGCAGCACGGACATCGATGGTGTCGCCAAGCGGTTCGGCGTGACGCGCCGCTTCATCGAGGGTCGTCTGCGCCTGGCTGACCTGGCCGAGCCGATCTTTGCCAAGCTGGCTAGCGGTGATCTCACCCTCGACATGGCCAAGGCCTACGCCTCGACCGGCAGCCATGAAGCACAGCTTCGCGTTTGGTCGACCTATGGTTCGATGACACACTACAACGCCGACGCCATCCGCCGGGTAATTGCGACCGATATGATGCGCGCCAACGATCCGGTTGCGCTGCTGGTCGGGGTCGAAGCCTATGAGGCCGCAGGCGGCGTCGTCGACCGCGACCTGTTCAGCAACGCCGGCGAACGCTGGTTGCAGCCTGACCTTGCTCGCACGCTGGCGGCAGCAATGATGGAAGCCGAAGCCGCACGGATCGGTGAGGAGCGTGGGCTCGCGTGGATCCGGCCGATCGCGGGTCACAGCACCTGGGACGCCGCGCGCGACCTGCACAGGATCAGTCTGCCGGAGCAGCCGATGACGACGGCCGAGGCCGAACGCGCCGAGCAGATCGAGAAGCGCATGGCCGATTTACACGACGAGATGCAGAACGACGAGCTGTCGGACGAGGCCTTCACGGCGCTGGAAACCGAGAACGATCGTCTCGCCGAGGAACTCGAAGCGCTCGATCGCCGCCCGTCGTTCCTTCCGCCCGAACTCGCCCCTCGCGTGGGTGCCTTTCTGACGTTGTCGCAGTCGGGCACGATGGTCCTGGACGAGACCTATTACAGCGAGACGCCGATCCGGGTGACGGTGGTTGAACCGGAGCCGGTCGACAGGGACGTTGAAGGCGGGCAAGCCAATGACGAAAGCGATGATGGCGATGCCGCCTCTGATCGCGCCACGCAGGTGCCAACGTTCCGCATCGAGGAGGGCGCAACTACGCCGACCACGGGGAATACCGACAAGGTCGTCGACCCGGACAACGCGGCGCCGGGTGGCAAGGCACTCAGCCAGGTTCTCAGCGACCAATTGGCCATGCAACGGCGCGACGTTCTCGGTGCTGCGTTGATCGCCAGTCCGGGGCTGGCACTGGACTACATGCTGTTCGCAATGGTCGACGGGCGCCGGGCCTCCTCCAACGACGGTACGACGATCCGGGCCGACCGGCCGCAAGATCCCATCCTGTCGAACAACATGCCGGCATCACGCGCCCGCGACCATCTGACCGAAGTGCATGACGGACTCGATGCATCGTGGATGGAGTCCAGTAACCAAGTCTTGCGGTTCGAGGCGTTCCGGGCGCTCGGCGACGAGGTGAAGTCGGCGTGGCTGGCCTACATCGTCGCGACCTCGCTGGAGGCCAAGATCGCCTACGGCTCAAACCGGCAGAACCCGCTCCATGGCCGTCTCGCGAACATTCTCGATATCGACGTTGCCAGCTGGTGGCGGCCGACCTCGGAAAACTTCTTCGACCGTGTGTCCAAGGGCTCGCTGATCTCGCTGCTCCACGAGGTTGGCGGACCTGCCCTGTCGAGCCGCCATGCGACCGAGAAGAAGCCGGAAGTCTCGGCATCGTGCCAGAAGCTGTTCGGTGGTGACGCGATCGTCGAGCCCGAAATCAAGGAAGCTGCACTAAAGTGGCTACCGACTGCGATGTGCTTCACCAACCCGGTGACCGAGGCCGAGGCCGCGAAAACTGACGAGCAGCAGGGCAATCTTGCCGACCTGATCGACGGGGATGACGACCAGACCGATCCCGATGCCGACGACGGCCTAACCGGCGGAGACGATCTGGCTACGTTGATCGGTGACGGTCCGGACGATGGCAGCGACCAGCAGGACGGCGACGTCGGCGCGGGCCAGCTGGAACATCACAACGACGACGCCGTGACGGAAGAGATCGTCGCGGCCGAATAGCCCACTCGGCCATCACGTCCTGAGCACCCTCACTGCCGGCCCGCGCTACCTCGCGGTGCCGGCAGTGTCGTTTCACCTGGCCGAAGAGGACAGCGCTATGACCGCTGCAACCCGCGATATCGCGGCCGCCATCACTGCCACCATCATTGCTAAGCTCGAGGCGGGCACCACGCCCTGGCAGCGCCCGTGGTCGATCATCGGCGAGAGCGGCAGGCCGCTTCGCCACGAAGGCGTCGCTTATAACGGCATCAACGCGCTGTGGTTGTGGGCTACCGCCAACACCTATGGCTATCAAAGCCGGTACTGGATGACCGCTCGCCAGGCGCGTGCGCTTGGCGGGGAAGTACGCCGCGACGCACGTCCATCCTTCTCCGTCTACGCTTCGACGTTCCGCAAGGCTGGCGTCCCCAGCTTGCTCGGCATGTCGGCCGACCGGATGATCCGGTTCCTACGGTCCTACGTCGTCTACAACGCCGACGAGATCACCGGGCTGCCGGACTATTACTACCCCGTTCAAGTGCCCCCGACCCCGCGGCTTCTGTCGGACCGACAGGACCGGATCGATGCGTTCTTCGCGGCTGTGCCGTCAAAGGTCCGACATGGCGGCGACCGGGCCTTTTTTGACCCAACCTTCGACTACATCCAGATGCCGCGGCCCGGCAGCTTCCGATCGGCCGACGCCTATGCCTCGATTTTAGCGCACGAAAGCTGTCACTGGACTGGGCATCACTCCAGGCTCGATCGCACCTTCGGCAAGCGCTTTGGTGACAAGGCTTACGGCGTCGAAGAGCTCGTCGCGGAACTCGGCTCTGCAATGGTCTGTGGCGATCTCGGCCTCGCAACCGAAATCCACGACAGCCACGCCTCCTATCTCGCCAGCTGGCTCGGACTGCTCCGTGCCGACAAGACCGCGATTTTCCTCGCCGCGACCAAGGCCGAACAAGCCTTTTCGTACCTGCGCGCTTTCTCAACCGAAGCGGTCGACACCGCCGCGACGCGGTTCGCCGCATGACCCACCAAAATCGGAGGATACGACATGGGTTGGCTCTCAATGACCAGCGCAGGCATGGGCGGACATGCCACGCCCAAGGCCTATCTCGACGCGCAGTTCACCTACAGTCGCACGTACGATGGTGGCGGCACGCACGGCATGCGCGTCATCGACAGCGCATTCGTAGGAAACCGCGTCTGGTACGCAGCGACTGAGATCATCGCTGACGGCGATGTGCAATATGTGATTGCGCTGGTGTGCCTTGTCCGCTGGAATCCCAAGGCCAAGGACGGATATTCATTCGCGTACAAGGACATGGAGGAATCGATGGGACCCTGCGAGGCCGGATGCCCTGCCCGGATCCTGCGTCTCTTGTCGCCGACCGCTAAGGAAAGCGCGCTCGACTGGCGGCGTCGCTGCCTCGCTCGGTTGCGCCTCCACGCCCGCAAGGTGGAGGACGGCATGCGGATCAGGTTTCCACGCGCGATCAAGTTTAGCGATGGGCATAGCGGCACCGAGTTTATCGTCGTGAAGCGGGGTGAAAAGATCACGTTCCGCAGCAGCGAGGGACACGGACACTATCGAATATCGCATTTCCGCGACTTGTCCTGGTCTGTCGTGCCGGAGACCAGGATCCACCGCACGGTCTTCGCACCGTCGCTCCCCTCTGCAAAAGCAGCATGATGGAATTGCCCATGTCTGATGACACCCCTCTCTCGCCGTTGCGCCGCATATTGTGCAGTCGGTCTAATGCCGTTCGCGTCGCAGCCTGGATGCGGCAGGACGGGTTGGAGCCTGCAGTGATTGCCACTGACGAACCGTTGCAGCCGTGGCGGATCGTTGACGCGTTTTTGCTCTCGATCGAGGACTCGCGTGCATGCGCATGATCCTTGGCCTCGCCCTCCTTGTTGCGGCCTGCGGGCAAACCGCACTCAAGGCCGATGATCAGTCTGCAATTCGCGCCGACGGCCGGGCCATCGATGGGGATACAGTCTCCTTCGACGTTCGCCTTTTCGGTGCGGACGCCTTCGAGAAACGGCAATTATGCCGCAACTCGGATGGCTGCTGGCCGTGCGGAAAGGCCGCGCAGGATTATGCCTCGAAGCTCCTGAAGTCCGGGACCAGCACCATCCGGTTGACCGGCAAGCAGAGTTACGGGCGGCCGATCGGAACGGTGGAAATCGCCGGCCAGGATCTCGGAGAAAGCATGATCGCAGCCGGCCTTGCCGTCCCTGCGACCAGTTATCTCAAAAACGATCCAGAGCGGGCAGAGCGCTATGTCGCTGCTTATGAACGCGCCGAGGCCAACCATGCCGGCGTCCATGCCGGCTATTTCACCGATCCGAACAAATGGCGCCGCGGCGAGCGCCTCTCCTGCGAAAGCAGCCCCCGGGGCAGAGGGACCCGCTAGAAAATGGGAGAAGAGGGGGGAGAGAACGGGCATCGATCTAGGAGAAGACCATGCCCGATTTCGCCTCCACGCCCGCGCCCGTGCACACGCTTTGGGATACGCCGGATATGGCAACCCAGCGCCTGCCAGGGGTCTGGTGGGTCACGACGCCCTCCCACGGAGGATTTGTCCTGTCGGATGAGCGTCAGGCGGCAATGCCGGAGGCCCTTCGCCTCGACAGCATCTACTACGAGCAGGACGTAAACTGGTCGCTGGTCGTCATCGGCTTCGAGGCCGAGTTCGCCAAGGTGAAGGACCAGAATTTTGACATCGAGCGTGACCTGGCCCATCAGACTGCGCGCCACTGGCACCCCTCCCGGTACGGTGCGTTCACCGGCGAGGTCATCACGCCGAGCGACAGTTACGTCCTTAAAAAGGTTGAAGTCCTAAAAGCGGCGATCGGCGAAATCGGCGTGCGGTCCGCATCGGGAGATTGGGCGGATTGGGTGCCAAAGGGCAAAGTCGGCGTCACAGGGCAGCGCATCGCGGGATGCGATCATCTCGGCTTTGCCAGATATGAGGGACCGGACTTCACCGGCCTGTGCGATGCCGTGCGCTACGACAGTACCCGCCCGGTCAACACGTTTGCCGCTCTCGGTGTCGAGCTGCTGCCATGACGCTAGCGATGGTTGCGTGACGCAACCACGCCAAGCTCGATCATGCCCTCCGGATACTGCGCCGGAGGTGTGCTTGGCCGCCTGACGGCCGGAAAGATGTTTCCGAAAACCGGCAATATCTTTCTGCCCAGCCATGCCAAGCGCCCAGCTTCGAGGGGCAGACGACACGAGCGCGACCCCGGCGATGCGGAGGAGAGAGGGGGGTGAGGGGCGCGCGCCAGAAAAGGCGTGCGGACCTCATTTGGAGCATGCGTCGATGATTTACGATGTGCCTTTCCGCCACCAACAAGCGCTGGACCCAAGCGCCCTCACTTCCGTCACCGCCACGCTACATGCGATCGGCAAGGCCCTGGACGATTGTCGCAACGCCGGAGTGAGCCCCGACAGCGACCCTGCCGTGGCGTTGCTGACGCGCCACATGGCGACGGTATCGAGCAATCACGCAGACGCTGAGGTCCTCCGTGCCGCCTGCCATCGCCGGCTGGAGGAGCTGCAGCGCTTCCCGACCTTGTTGGCGCTGGCGATCAGAGGCGTCGAATATGACGTTGCTGCCAAGAACCGGTTCCACGAAGATGGCCGCGCGGCGATGCTGCAGCTGGCAACAGCACTTGGCCTTGCTCCGGAAACCTACACGGTGTGCAATTTCGAGGGCACCCCCGACCAGTCGGGTAACGTCATGCTCGCCGCGATCAACGTGGCGGTCATGGTGCAGATTGGGGGTCGGCACGAAGGGCGCGAAGTGTCCTATCGCGCCGTGTCGGAGGGCCACCAGCAGCCAAATCGGTTCACCTCGATCCGGGACCTCCTGAAGCCTGATCGGTTCGCAGACCGGCTGTGCCGTGAGCTTGGCTTGAAGCGTGTCGCCACGCCGGCCGACCTTCCCATCCCGCTCGCCGCCTGAAGGGCCACCACGATGGAAATCTTGCACGCGCTTGCCGTTGCCCGGGCCGACGCCGCCAATCTTGCCCGCTTTATCGAGCACCGCGAACGCTTCCTCGACGCCCTCGATTGGCTGATGATGAGCGACGAGCACGCATACCAGTCGTCGATGCTCGATGATCTGCTCGAGGGGGATATGGCCGATGCCATTCTCTACATCGACTGGCTGGTCGACCGGTTGGCGGATGACGCCGGACCACTCCCCGGTGTGCTCCGCTTTACGCCGCGTCCGCACCCGTGGCAGCTTGACTGGATCACGCTCGCTTCCTGACCGACTGGGGGATCAATTGATGAGCCGTCATACTTTCACCGGCAACGCCGGCACCACTGTCGCAATCGGTTGGGATCGACCGCTTGCAACGTTTTTCGTCCATGTCCTGCGTCCTCACCCGACTATGAAAGGCGAGGATGACATGGTCGAATGGCAGGGCACTGAACCCGACGAGTTACGGACCGCGTCTTCGGCGATCGAGATCGCAGCGCGTTATGCCAGCCTGCCGGATGACCTCGGGGCCATGCTTGAGACCGATCGTCTGAAGACGCTGGGATCGACCGACGGACCAGCGCAACGTGCGGTGCGCCCATTCCTTTATCGGTCCTGAGCACCCGCTCCGCGACGGGGGAGGGAGGGGGATGGGAGACTTTTGATCCAGGTGGATCGAAGGAGAACCTCCATGTCCCACATCATCGATATTGGCGGCGCGCCTGCCAATGAGGAATGCGCCCAACTCGGGCAAACCGTCGACTTCGAGACGGCCAATACGCACGAGGTGATGGCCTACAAACTGGCGATGATCGCGCGCCACGGCATGCCACCGGCAGGATGCAAGCTGATCGTCCACACCAACCGGCATGACTTCGGTATCTATCGGACGCTCGCCCTGAAGGTTAAGGACGAAGACGGAGAGGCAGTCGGGGCCTATGCCGAGGCCGTAGAGGAGGGGCTCGGCTCCTGGATTGAGGCGGGCTTCACGGCGCCCGTAACCTACACCGGCAAAGTCGCGAAAATCGAGCGCTCGGACCATACCGAGCTGGTAATCGGTGCCCTCCTGACGACACGGCCAAACGCTGACGGGACGTTCCCGATCGCTGACTTCGCGATCCTTCACGGCCATCTAGCCGCGGCCTTCCCACAACAGGCTGACACGGCGCACCAGCGTTTCACCGCCGCGTAATCCCGCCTATCCTCTGAAGGATTGAGCCAATGCTGATGCTGCAGTCGCAGCCCGCCGAGATCATCTCGGCGGGCGCGTTTCCCGCTGTCCGGTCTCCGCATGCTGGTGGGGCCGTGGACCACTTCGATTCCACCGACATGCGCTGCTGGCTGACGCGTGGCCGGTCGGTCGAGCAGGCGACCGAGCTCGCCCGAATCTGGCGATCCTACCCGGACCTCCCGCCGACGGCGCCACTGGTTGACCGAATGGCGCGAGGGCGCGAACGGATCGCCGCTATGAAGCCCGTGAACGACGCGATCGCCGCGAAGACGGAAGCCGATCGGCAGAACCGCAACTTCGCCCTCATGGCATCGCGTGCTCAGGACGGGACGATCACTGATAGCGAGATTGCTATCCTGCGTGGCCGGGATCTCCACGGCTACGATTGGGATCTCGCGGTTGCCTATGCGAGCGGCTGGACCGCGGCCGAGGCCGGTTGGGAGCATCGCTTCTGCGCCGATGGCACGCGCCGGCAAGAGGCCAAGCGGGAGGCCTACGACCGGGGCTTCGCCGATGGTGGCGGCGATCAGGGCGACCTCTTCGACGCCGCACGGCGCAGCAATCTCGCCGCCATGCGCAAGGACAATCTACGCCAAACTGAGGCACTGCCTCAGGTCGCTCGACCGGCTCCGAGCAGCTGGCCGAAGCCGAACGACCATGCCCGCCCAACGCGTTGGGCGCGCCGTTTACTCATTGTCGCCGATGCCACGATCGAGGAAGTGACGCCGGGATTGATGCGGGTATCTGGTCTGCGACTGATCGACGAGGTCCGTGGCAGACACGGGACCGAGGCCATGACTATCGTCACGATCGATCGCCATGCTGGCTTCGTCGTGAACGACCGCCCGACCGAGATGAAGGCTCCTATTTCCGCAATTCGCGCAGACGAGATCATTGCGGATCCTCGCAATGGTGATGCGCTGCGTGCCATCCTCCGCGGACGCGAGATCGATGACATCCTGATCGCGGTACAGGGTGACTACCTTCGCATCGTCGACGCCTTCGCCAGCGCTTTGCCCTTGTGCGCGAACATGGAGCGATCGCGCAATTCGCTCTTGCAACAGCGCTCCCATCTGCGCTGCTGGCTCGACCGGGGCTACGACGGCACGGACAATCTCGGCGCTGGCCATATCCGCTGGGGCAAGGCCATCAAAGGCCTGACTGGTAAGCTCGGCGAGTTTACTGCTCGCCATGTCGGCCCGGCGCCCCGGCGTGGCCACCTAATCCGCATCGAGGCCGAAGACGGTGTGCCTGCCGTGGGCTACGCGACCTCCACCGGTGATCGTCTTGCTCCCGAGATCATCGTCTTCAACAAGACGAATATCCGCCGCGAGATGGCCGCAGCCCTACGTGCCTTTGGCGGCGCCACCCGCCTGATGGATGCCTGCGGCTGAGAGGGCGGCACCCTGGTAACGGCGGGTAAGTGCGGTGCGTGCTAGCCTTTTCAGAGCCGGGTCTAATTCGCGAAGGTCAGAGCGCTTAGGGCGAAATCTTGACCAGTCATCAGCCGGTCATGGAGGGGCGACGTTCCCTGCTAAACAGCTAAAACGGCACAGGAGAGGAGAAGGGTTGGGGGGAGACCGGAATAGACCGGACAGGATCCTTCCCCATGCGCATCCGCTACATCGCTACTCTTGCCGAGACGATCCGAACCGACCCGGTAACGCTTGCTCGCGAGTATCTCTCTGCTCGTGACGCAACCGATCACGAGTTTCAGACTGAAGAGGCACGGTCTGCCTATGTCGACTTCCTGTCGGCGCTGGGTCGGTTTCAGCACCAGTCCGCGTTCGCACGGGCGTTGACGCACCTCGACGTCGGCCCCGAGGCCTTGGACAATACGCGGCAGCACAACGGTATGCGCTCGATCGCGTGGTCGTTTGGGGAGGGGGCAACGTTCCCCGGCTTCACCGATGATACGACCTGGAACGGCTTCCTCAACGTCCGTGTACCGGTATCGGCATGGCCTTACGTGCTGACCGAGTTGATTGCCGGCGCCGATGGGGATGCCGACACGATCGAGGCATATCGACGGATTGGCACCGCCGATGGTCTGGTATGTCTGTCCAACGGTTTCGCCACCCAAGAGGCAATGCCGACATGGCCAGAGTTCTTTCCTGACTATCCAGTCGATACGATGGTGCCGATCCCGTCTGAATGGTCGGAGATGAGCTGGCGTCACGAAACGGCGCCGAGCTTTGGACCGTGCGTTGGTCCGATGGGCGAGGCCGCACAGATCTGGGTCGACTACGAACTACCGGCGATGCGCGAATTTGCCGAGGCCGCGAGGTTCACCTTCAGCCGGCGTGACGCGATCGGTGAACTGACAGTCATCTACGAAGGCGATGACTATGCCGAAGCCCTTGGCCATATCGCGATTGAGACGCTTGCCTGCGCGTTTGCTCACCTCCTCGCAGAGCAGCTAGATCCCGCCGAATGGCGCGAGATGCGAGTGGAAAATCGGACGATCGAGGCCGGCGTCTGCGCTTCGCATGATTTCCTCGACGCTAACATGGTCATGCTAGCGGCGTGGCAAGCTACGCGCTCGCCGGCGATCGTCGCCAATGGCGATGCTGATGCCCTTGGCACTGACCTACACCACGTCAACGCGGCCTGGTCGGTCGCAACCCGCTATTATCTGACGGCCTCCAGGGAGGGGAGCAGGTTCGACGATTGGCGTGTCACGGGCCGCGATGTGCAGAGCTTGACCGCTGCGGGGCACGATCTGGCAACGATCCCACCTTCGGATAGCGCGGGCCGGGTCTACTTGGTCGGCTTTGTCCAGGCACATGGGACCCGCTGGATCGTCAACGTCAGCAACACCAGCCAGAGCTTCGACCACCTCATCGATGCAGAGGCTCACCTCTGGTCCGTCTTTGCGTCAGACGAAAGTCGCCACGCCTGAGCGACATCGACCTTTCTCCGTGGCCGATCGGGTGGGCCCAAGGCTCAAGGAGGGAGGGGAGGTGACAGGCAGATGCGGGGAATGGCCCCGCCGAGCCTGAGGACACCGCCATGCTCCCTGCCACGATCGCCACCAGCGCCGCGCCCGAAGCCACTGGCAAGGATGGCCGGCTGCTCAACGGATCGCTGGCGAGCGCCGAAGCGCTTCTGGCGTCCATCGCCCGTCTCAATGACCGTTGTCGCCAAGGCCTCGACCGTACCGCTCGGATCATGGTGACGAGGACCTGCCTTGGCACCTTCGCTTCCGGTAACGGCGCCATGGAGATCGTCGTTCAAGCAAGACTTTACGCCGCCATCCGCCACTATGTGTTCGCCGATGCGGATGCGGCCGAACGGGACCGGGGCAACTTCGAGATCGAGGGGACAACGGTCTACTTCAAGATCGACTTGTATGAGGAAACGGTTGTCAAGAACACATTCTGTGTATCCTTTCCCGTGAGGCTTCCGGCTCCATTGCCGCCGTATTCAGATCCCATCGATTGGCTTCGATCGTTCCGAGGTCAGCTGATGCACAATCCGTGCATAGACTTGTATCCGGTCGAGGCCGAAGCCGCGTACCATAATCCGTATTCACATCCTCGGATCGAGCAAAGGCGGATGCGGACCAAACTACTACTGGGCGTTTCTAGGCGCCATCAATCTTCCCGGTCACGCATCGCACCAACCCGCGTCGCCTTATTGAGCCTGTTGCAACATAGGCATCAGACGGCGCGGAGCTCGGCGCCCTGCGGGACCAGTCCGGTTTCCACGAAGCGCCAAAGCGCGATTAGCAATTTTCGGGCGAGCGCCACAATCCCGACCTTGGCCGCGCGCCCGCCGTTTCCCTTGAAGCGGTTGCGATACCAAACCGCCAACTCGCTGCTTGGCTGATATCGTAGCCAACACCACGCAAGCTCCACCATCAGAACGCGCGTTCCGTGGTTGCCAGCCTTGCTAATGCCCTGATCGCGTGAGACGTCTCCACTCGCGTAGGGCGCGGGGGCCAGCCCAAGAAAAGCAGCGACGTGTCGTCGGCTTTCAAACTTGCGGCAAAACACCTCGGCAACAAGCATCACTGCGCTGTTGGCACCGATGCCCTTGAGTTGCTCGAGACGGATCGCTTTTTCGCGGCACGGAAACGTCGAGGCTTCGTCCAGAACCACATCGGCGCGGTCGCGTTCAATGCTTTTGATCTGTTCATTGAGCAGCTCGAGGCGACCGAAGCACCGCTCAATCTGGCGACGAAGGTTTGGCGGCAGCAGCCGTCCATCGCCGGTACGCATATCGTCGAGTTGCTTTGACCAGTCACCGCCGCTGATCGCTTTGACCGACTGGATGCCTTGTAAGGCCAGTAGTCCCCTAATTCGCGAAATAATCCGGGTGCGCTCGTGCACAAGATCGCCACGCTCGCGCATGACTCGGCGCGCATCTTCCTCATCCGGCGTTGGCACATCCACGACACGACACACGCTTTTGTCACCTGCGAGATAGGCTTTGAGGATACCGATCATGGCTTCGGCGTCGATGCGGTCAGTCTTCACGCGCTTGCCGCGGCGCGATACAAGGAAGCTGGCAGGATCAAGAACGTAAGTATCGATGCCATTTGCCCGCAACAGTCGTGCCAGCCAGAAGCCATCATAGCCGATCTCGAAGCATAGGCGAATGGCGGCGGGCTTACCAATACGCTCGCCCGTCTTGCTTTCGAGATTGCGAAGGTGACCGAGTAGGGCTGCGCTGTCGCCCGCGGGAATCGTACGCAGCGAGATCTTAGCCGCACCTGGCGTAAGCGATGCCACAAGCCAAGTGCGTTTGCTGAGTTCGACGCTGACAATGACAGAGGTCTGAACGCAATAATCCGATGACTGGTTCTCCATGAGACGTTCTCCGCGAAAGTTGACGGTTCAACGGAATAGCCGAAACCGATCTGCATAGGATCTATTA
>Ga0265296_1000641_pt1 | contig 49599 bp, 40 predicted proteins | sample MunlanPumphouse1_FD_189073 | JGI IMG/M metagenome (GOLD analysis project Ga0265296, IMG submission 189073) | Groundwater microbial communities from a municipal landfill in Southern Ontario, Canada - Pumphouse #1 | ecosystem: Environmental > Aquatic > Deep subsurface > Groundwater | place... | reverse complement strand
GGGCATGATCAGATACCTCCTGACCATGCGTATTAACCTGTAAACCATGTCCCCGGTTAGAAATGTAAACGATGTCCCCGGTTTGTACCGGGACAAGCCCCCTCGCCACAACAAGCGGGCTCAGGTGGGCAGCCACAGCCGTAGGCGCGCGCCGCCCAAGGGCGAGGCTTGTGCGGTGAGTGTGCCGCCCTGCGCCTCGACGGCCCGGCGGCTGATCGCCAGGCCCAGGCCGAAACCTCCGGTGGCGCGGTCGCGGCTTCGGTCCAGGCGGTAGAAAGGCTCGAAAATCCGCGCGCGCTGTTCTTCGGGGATGCCAATGCCATCGTCATCCACCCAGATTTCGCAGCCCTTGGCGCAGACCTTGACGCCAATCTGGATCCGCCGTTCGCAATAACGCATGGCATTGCGCAGCAGGTTTTGCAGCGCACGGGCGGTAAGGCGCGGGTCGAGGGCAAAACGCTCCATGGCGCAGTCCAGCACCACATCAATCACGATCTCGGGGTTCTCCAGTTCCTCGTCGATGCTGCCCAGGATGCTGTCGATAAACTCATCCAACACCACGTCCACCCGCTCGGGCAGTTGCGCCGGGTTTTGCAGGCGGCTGTAGGACAGCAGCTCCAGCACCAGCTCATCCAGTTCGCGGATGTGCGCCACCAGGCCTTGCAGGCGTTCGCGGCTGGCGGCCGGCTGGTCTTCGGACAGTGCCAGGGCCAGGCCGAAGTCCAACCGGGTCAACGGGGTGCGCAGTTCGTGGGAGACGGCATTGAGCAAGTCGCGCTGCTGATTGAGCAGGTGTTCGATGTCGTTGGCCATGGTGTCGAACACCGCCGCCAGGCTGCCGATGTTGGAGCTGGGGGGGATGTGCGTGCGCTCTTCCAGATGGCCGCGGCCCAGTTGCGCGGCGGTGGTCTTGAGGCGTTCCAGGTCGCGCCAATGCGGGCGCAGCCATATCAACAACCCGCCCAGCAACGCCGCGCCGATCAGCACGTTCATGCTCCAGTACAGCAGGTTCATGTCCAGCGGGTCGGGCGGGATGGTCAGTTTGACCGCCAACTGCTCATTGAGCGGCGAGCTGATTTCTTCCATCCAGCCCCACTCCCCCAGGCGGATCACCGGTTTGCCCTGCTCCAGCAACCGCTCCTCATCTGGTGTATAGCGGGCGTCCTGGCGATGCATCAATTGCACCTTCAATGGCGCGAAGTCCCGCGACAACTGCTCGGTGACCTCAGACCAGCGCTCCACCGGCCGGCTGTGGTACTGGCGCACGATCAGGCTTTGCAAGCCCCGGGATTGCTCGATGTTGTAGTTCATGTAGCGGTTGTGGAAGACCTCGATGATGCCCATGGGGATCAGGTAGATCGCCGCGCTGTAGGTCACGATGGTCAGCAGGTAGAGGCGGATCAGGACGCGGAACATGGTGTCAGCATTCCCACTCGGAACGGCTGAACAGGTAGCCCTTGCCCCACACCGTCTTGATCTTGCGGGCCTCGCCGGCATGGTCGTCGAACTTGCGGCGCAGTTTGGAAATGGCCACGTCCACCGAGCGGTCGGTGCCGTTGAACTCGATGCCACGCAGGCGCTGCAAGATCTGGTCGCGGCTGAGTACTTCACCTGCATGCCGGGCCAGCACCACCAGCAGGTTGTATTCGCCGCTGGACAGCTCCACCACCTGCTCGCGCCAGGTCACGGAGCGCTCCGACAGGTCGATGCACAGGTTGCCCATCAGGATCTGGTCATTGGCCGCCTGTGGCTCGCTGAGGCTGCTGCGGCGCAGCAAGGTGCGCACCCGGGCCAGCAACACCCGTGGCTCGCACGGTTTAGTCACGTAGTCATCGGCGCCCATTTCCAGGCCCAGCACCTGGTCATGGCTGTCATCGCGGGCGGTCAGCATCAGGATCGGCAGGCCCGCCGAGTCGGCGCGCAGCAGGCGGCAGACTTGCAGGCCATCAAGGCCAGGCAGCATCAGGTCGAGGATGACCAGGTCCGGTGGATTGAGCCTGGCCCGTTCGCGCACATGGTCGCCACGGCTGAGCACATTGACGTGATAGCCATTGCGTTCAAGGTAACTGGCAATCAGCTCGGACAGCGCGGCGTCGTCTTCGACCAGGAGGATGTTGGGCATGGTGTTTCCAATTAATACGGTTTTTTGTCGTACACAAATCCAATGTGGGAGCGGGCTTGCCCGCGATGGCGGTGCATCAGTCGCCGGATGTATCTACTGACACACCGCTATCGCGGGCAAGTCCCTCCCACATTAGATCGTCATTGATCAGAAGAGCTTGTTAGGATCCACAGCCGTGAAGGATATACGCACGTGCCCCGGCGTGCGCCGTACCTTACATTTCTTCACACACCGCCTACATAGCTTCACAGCACCGGGCCGGGGGCGCCCGTAGGATGCGCCAGTCAATATTGGGATAAGAGCATGTCAAAGAATCTGTTTGCGCCGTTTTGCCTGCTGGCACTGACGTTGGCCCTGGGGGCCTGTGGCAACTCTGCGGACGAAGCCCCGCAAATGCCCCTGGCCAAGGTACGGATTGAAACCCTTGAAGCCAAGCCCCTGTCCATCAGCAGTGAACTGAGCGGGCGGATTGCCGCGCCGCGCATTGCCGAGGTGCGCGCACGGGTCGCAGGCGTGGTCTTGCAGCGGGTGTTCAACGAAGGCCATGACGTGAAACAGGGCGACGTGCTGTTCCGTATCGACCCGGCGCCGTTCAAGGCTGACCTCGACAGCGCCCAGGCGAGCCTGCGCAAGGCCGAGGCCAATGCCTTCCAGGCGCGCCTGCAAGAGCAGCGCTATAGCCAGTTGGTCGAAGGCAATGCCATCAGCGCCCAGGACTACGACAACGCCCGCGCCGCCGCCCGGCAGACTGCCGCCGATGTGGCGGCCAACCAGGCCGCGGTGCAGCGCGCCAAGCTCAACCTCGGCTATGCCACGGTGACGGCGCCAATCTCCGGGCGTATCGGCCGCGCGCTGGTGACCGAAGGCGCCCTGGTGGGCCAGAACGAAGCCACGCCCATGGCATTGATCCAGCAATTGGACCCGATCCACGCGGACCTCACCCAGTCCACCCGCGAGCTCAATGACCTGCGCCGGGCCTTTCGCGCCGGGCACTTGAAGCAAGTGGGCCAGGACCAGGCCAAGGCCACGCTGATCCAGGATGACGGGAGCCTGTACCCGCTGCCGGGCAAGTTGCTGTTCGCGGAGATTTCCGTGGACCCGGGTACCGGGCAGATCATCCTGCGCAGCGAGTTCCCCAACCCGGACCTCGACCTGTTGCCCGGCAGCTTTATCCGTGTGCGCCTGGAGCAGGCGGTCGACCAGCAAGGCCTGAGCGTGCCGCAGCGCGCAATCACCCGCGACAGCGCCGGTATCCCCATGGTGTTGCTGGTGGATGCCGAACAGAACGTCAGCCAGCAACCGGTGGAGTTGGGCGCGGCGGTCAACGATCGCTGGGTGGTCAACAGCGGCCTGAAGGCCGGTGACCGCATCATCGTCGAAGGCCTGCAACACGCGCGCCCCGGTGAAAAAGTCGAAGTGGATGCCAGCCCCGAGCCTGTTGCCCAGGCAGCCGGCCAGTAATCAAAGGGATCAGAGACAATGCCGCAGTTCTTTATTGACCGCCCGATTTTCGCCTGGGTGGTCGCCCTGTTTATCCTGCTGGCGGGCGCCCTCGCCATCCCGCAGTTGCCGGTGGCGCAGTACCCCAACGTCGCACCACCGAAGGTGGAAATCTACGCGGTGTACCCGGGCGCTTCGGCCCAGACCCTGGACGAAAGCGTGGTCAGCCTGATCGAGCAGGAGCTCAACGGTGCCGACCACTTATTGTATTTCGAATCCCAGAGCAGCCTCGGCTCAGCCACTATCACCGCGACCTTCCAGCCAGGCACCAACCCGGAAATGGCCCAGGTCGATGTGCAGAACCGCCTCAAGGCCGTGGAGCCGCGCCTGCCGCAAGCCGTAACCCAGCAAGGCCTGCAGGTGGAGAAAGTGTCCGCCGGTTTCCTGCTGCTGGTGACCCTGACCTCCAGCGACGGCAAGCTCGACGACGTGGCGCTCAGCGATTACCTGGCGCGCAACGTGATGAACGAGCTCAAGCGCCTGGACGGCGTGGGCAAGGCCCAGTTGTATGGCGCCGAACGGGCGATGCGGATCTGGATCGATCCGCAGAAACTCATCGGTTTCAACCTGACCCCGGCCGACGTGAATGCCGCGATCACCGCGCAGAACGCCCAGGTTTCGGCGGGCAGCATTGGTGATTTGCCGGGTACCAACACCCAGGAAATCACCGCTTCGATCCTGGTCAAGGGCCAACTCTCCACACCGGCCGAGTTTGCCGACATTGTGCTCAAGGCCAACCCGGACGGCTCCACCGTGCGCATTGGCGATGTGGCGCGCGTCGAAATCGGCAGCCAGGAATACCAGTTCTCCACGCGCTTGAACGGCAAGCCATCTACCGCCGTCAGCGTGCAGCTGTCGCCGGGCGCCAATGCCTTGAGCACGGCGACCCTGGTGCGGGCGAAGATGGATGAGCTGTCGCGCTATTTCCCGGCCAATGTGGAGTACAAGATTCCTTACGACACCTCGCCGTTCGTCAAGGTCTCGATCACCAAAGTGATCTACACCCTGCTCGAGGCAATGGCGCTGGTGTTTGCCGTGATGTTCCTGTTCCTGCAGAACATCCGCTACACCCTGATCCCGACGCTGGTGGTGCCGATTGCCCTGATGGGCACCTTCGCCACCATGCTGTTGCTGGGGTTCTCGATCAACGTGCTGACCATGTTTGGCATGGTGTTGGCCATCGGCATCCTGGTGGACGATGCAATCGTGGTGGTGGAGAACGTCGAGCGGATCATGGTGACCGAGGGCCTGTCGCCCAAGGAAGCCACGCGCAAGGCCATGGGCCAGATCACCGGGGCGATCATCGGGATTACCCTGGTGCTGGTGGCGGTATTCCTGCCGATGGCCTTCATGGCCGGCTCGGTGGGGGTGATCTACCAGCAGTTCTCGTTGTCGATGGCCACTTCTATCCTGTTCTCGGCGTTTCTCGCCCTGTCCTTGACCCCGGCCCTGTGCGCCACGTTGCTCAAGCCGATTGCCAAGGGCGAGCATCACACCAAGGGCGGGTTCTTCGGCTGGTTCAACCGCCGCTTCGAGCAACTGACCGACCGTTACGAAGGCTGGGTGGCCTATGCCCTCAAGCGCAGCGGCCGCTATTTGCTGATCTACCTGGTATTGCTGGTGGGCCTGGGCTATTTGTTCAGCCGCCTGCCCGCCTCGTTCCTGCCGGTGGAAGACCAGGGCTACACCATCACCGATATCCAGCTGCCACCGGGCGCGAGCAAGAACCGCACGGTGCAGGTGGCCGAGCAGATCGAGGCGCATAACGCCACCGAGCCAGGCGTCGGTGATACGACGATGATCATGGGCTTCAGCTTTTCCGGCTCGGGGCAGAACGCGGCGCTGGCGTTTACCACGCTCAAGGATTGGTCCGAGCGCAGCAGCGACGATTCGGCGGCCTCGATTGCCGACCGCGCCAACATGGCCTTCACCGAGCTCAAGGATGCGATGGCCTATGCCGTGCTGCCGCCGCCGGTGGACGGCCTGGGCACCTCCAGCGGCTTTGAGTTCCGTTTGCAGGACCGTGGCGGTGTGGGGCATGCGGCGTTGATGGCGGCGCGTACCGAGTTGCTGGCGGCGGCGGAAAAAAGTCCGATCCTGGCTAACGTGCGTGAAAGCGCCCTGGCAGAAGCACCGCAGGTGCAGCTTGAGGTAGACCGCAAGCGCGCGAATGCCTTGGGCGTGTCGTTTGCCGATGTGGGCAATATCCTCTCCTCGGCCATTGGCTCGGCCTATATCAATGACTTCCCCAACCAGGGCCGCATGCAGCGGGTGGTGGTACAGGCCGAAGGTGACCAACGCAGCCAGGTCGAAGACCTGATGAAGATCCACGTGCGCAACGACGCCGGGAAGATGGTGCCGTTGTCGGCGTTTGTCGAAGCTCGTTGGGTCCAGGGCCCGGCGCAATTGACCCGTTACAACGGCTACCCGGCCATCGCCATTTCCGGTGAGGCCTCACCGGGCCACAGCACCGGCGAGGCCATGGAGGAAATCCAGCGCCTGGTCAGCCAACTGCCGGCTGGCCTGGGCCAGGAATGGACCGGCTTGTCGCTGCAGGAACGGTTGTCGGGCTCGCAGGCGCCGCTGCTGCTGATGCTGTCGCTGCTGGTGGTGTTCCTGTGCCTGGCGGCGCTGTATGAAAGCTGGTCGATCCCCACCTCGGTGTTGTTGGTGGTGCCGTTGGGGGTATTGGGCGCGGTCATGGCGGTATCGCTGCGCGGCATGCCTAACGATGTGTTCTTCAAGGTCGGCTTGATCACGATTATCGGGCTGTCGGCGAAAAACGCGATTCTGATCATCGAGTTTGCCAAGGACCTGTATGACCAGGGTGAAGACCTGATCGAGGCGACGTTGAAGGCTGCACGCTTGCGTCTGCGGCCGATCATCATGACCTCGCTGGCGTTTATCCTCGGCGTGGTGCCGTTGGCCATTGCCACCGGTGCCAGTTCGGCGAGCCAGCAGGCGATCGGTACCGGGGTGATCGGCGGGATGATCACCGCGACATTGGCGGTCGTGTTTGTGCCGGTGTTCTTCGTGGTGGTGATGAAACTGGTGCGCAAACGCAAAGATTGATAGCGCCACCCTGTAGGAGCCGGCTTGCCGGCGAAAAACCAGAGAGCGCTCCGGGGCATCAGGATAACCGCGTTATCGTTGATGATTTTCGCCGGCAAGCCGGCTCCTACAGGAATAGGCTATGGTTGCTCACCAAACCTGCATTTGTGAGCACCATGCCCTTTCTCGCCCGAACCCACCCTCGCCTGTCCGCCGCCGCCGTCCTGGGCCTGGCAATCGGCATCCTCGCGCCCTTCGATTCGATCCTCACCAAAATCCTGATCGGCTGGAACGCCGGGGTCTGGACCTACCTGATATTGATGCTGCGCCTGACCATCAAGGCCAAGGCCGAAGACGTCAAGCGTATCGCTGAAATCGAGGACGAGAACGCCGGCCTGGTGCTGTTCATGGTGTGTATTGCCGCGATTGCCAGCCTGGCGACCATCGCCTTTGGCCTGGCCGGCAGTAAAGACCTGGGCACTGCCGAACGCCTGCTGCACTACGGCTTTACAGGGGTGACGGTGATTGGCTCGTGGTTGCTGATCGGGGTGATTTTCAGCGTGCATTACGCCCGCCTCTATTACACCTGGGAGGGCAAGGAGCCAGCGCTGCGTTTTGCCGAGGGGCCGCTGACACCCAACTACTGGGACTTCCTGTACTTTTCTTTCACCATCGGCGTCGCCGTCCAGACCTCGGACGTGGGCGTCGCCACCCGCGACATGCGCAAGGTGGTACTGGGGCAATCGTTGATCGGGTTCCTGTTCAACACGGCGATCCTGGGCTTCTCGATCAATATTGCCGCCGGACTGTTCGGCTGACCCCTAACAACGTCCACAAAAAAAGGAAGCCGAAGCTTCCTTTTTTTGTGGGTGGGGGTCTTAGAAGTCGTAACGAATACCGAAGTTGACACCCCAAGGCTGGTCGATCTTCTTGCCTGTGCTGGTTTCAAAGTCCGCGTGCACCTTGACGTTCTGCGACACCGACATGGCAACACCGGCGGCCAATTCAACCCGCGAACCCGACAGGTCATTGTTGAAGCTTTGATCGTTGATAAACACCTTGTTGCTCTGATCAAACTCATGGGCCACCGCAGTACGCAGGTAAGGCTGCAACACACCGCCACTTTCCAGCTGGATGTTCTTGCCCGCAGTCACACCCACTTTGCCGACCACGCTGCTGGAGCGATCACCTTTGGCCTTCAGGCCATTGGACAGCTCATAGCTCTGCGCCTGGGTGATCGTGGCCGACAACTGACCATACGGCTCAACGAAGAAATCGTTATCCAGCTTGATGTGGCGACCGAACTCGGCCGACGCGCCCACGGCGTTTTGCGTGTAGTTGCCCTTGGCTTTTTTACCATCACTCATGGTCACGTCGTTCTCAGTGTGCAAGCGGTTAAGCTTGGCCACACCATCGAAGTACAGACCACTTTCAGCGTCCAGCCAGGTGGCGTAACCACCCACGTAGTAGCTCTTGACCTCGCCACTGCTGCCTCGGGTCAGGCTCAGGTCCGAGGTACTGTGGCCGCCCATCACGCCGGCAATCCACTGACCATCGCCACCGGGCAACGGCGCGTCGGCACCGATGGTAAAGCCCTTCTGGACCTGCTTGTAGCCCGCGCCGTTCTTGTTGCTTGCCACGTCGAATTTATTGCCGTAGCTGCGCATCCACAGGCCGTTGCCAGCGCCTTCGCTGAAGCGTAATTCGCCCATGCGCGTACGCAGGATGCTCATCTCGCCGTACAACACGGTCGGCGCGCTGTTGAACAGGGCGAGTACCGAGTGGGCGCTGGTGCTGGTGCCGCGACGGGTCGGGTCGAGCAACCAGTCGGTGCCCTCCTGCTTCAAGCCATAGGCATAGGCGCCGACGTCCACGGTGTCACCCACCAGGGAAAAGTGCGCATCGCCACCTTCGGTGTGCACAACCTTGATCGGCTCGCCACGGGCCATCTCCGAGCCGGTAGCGGCCAGCATCAGGCTGTGCTGCCCCTCAGCCTTGCCCTCGACGTTGAGGAAGTCGGTCTGGTGGGTGGCAAAGTCGGTGTGCATGATGAACGTGCCCTCGCCTTCCAGGCTCTTGACGTTCAATTGGTAGAACTCATCTTCCCCGCCGAAGTGCACGGCGCCGCCGCCCATCTTCAAGGCGTCGACCTGGCTGTCGCCCACCAGGACCCAGTGGGAGGCATCGTTCACGCTCAACTCGGCGACATTTTTCAACTGGCCGGTCAGCCAGGAGCCGTTGTTGAGCTGCACCTTGGCGCTGCTGCCATCCTCGACAACCACGTCGCCCACCAGGGCGCTGCGGTCAACGTTCATGTTGGCGGTGGAGCCACCAGTGACTTCCAGGATGTTGCCGTTGCCGCCAGTCAGGGACGAACCGTTCAGCACCTGAATATCAGCGTTGGTACCCGCTCTTGCCAGGATGGCAGCACCGTTCGTACCTACCACGCTGGAACCGTCCAGCAGCAACGCACTGTCCATGATTCCGGACGATCCGTCGACGGCCATTTGCACGCCGTTGGCGCCACCTACAATTCGGCTATCGGTCGCAAACGCTGTCCCACTCATCAGCGACAGGCCCATGCCATTGTCGTTCGTCGCCTCGATATGGGAACCGCTGAAGTCCAGCACACTATAGGCACTGGCGCTGGCCCCACGGTTAGTGCCGGTAATCGTGCTGTTGATGACCTTGACGCTGGAACCATCAGTGCCGCCCAGTGAGCGGCCGGCAATCAGGCCGGTTCCATTGTTGTGGATGAGATTGCTGTTGCTGACCAGTACATTACTGCCTGTGGCGCGAATAGCGGCATCTGCCGTGCTGCGAGCAATGACATCCGAACCGTCTACACGGATCTGGGAATCAAAAGCGACGATGTCCTTGGTCAAGCTGCCTGGCGTGACCACCAGGGTTGCGGATTGGGCACGGATTTCCAGGGTTTCGGTACCTTGGACGGTCAGGCCAGAACCTGTGCGCAGTTCAAAGCGATCCGGCGCCGGACCTGGGCGCACATACTCGTCGGGCCCCGTGACGACACGGGCTTCGGCTGCATGGCCGAGAAGCATAAGAAAAGTGACAGTGTTGGCCTTCAATGCGAGGCTCAACGGTGATGGTTTGAAATTGAATACGGATGGCATTTAGCGGACCTCTGGGTTGGCGTTCCAATTCGCAAGAAACTGGCCGGTTCCAAACTGTGTGGGACCCTGCCAAGCGAGCGGTGCTAACGGTATCCAGAGTACTTACCGCTTTATGTAGGATTATCCTTAAGTGTGCTTGCGGTCGTGGCTCAAGGCCTTTAATCGTCGCCAGCTGATTCCTGGCGTCCGCCGATCATCCACATCAAAATGCCAAAGGGGAGCAATGCTCCCCTTTGGCAACAGCTCAAAAGATCAAGACGCCGGCGCGACCGTTCCATCGCAAAAAAACGTAGTTGCACCGCCGATCTGATGCCCACGCACTCGCGGTGTAGCGTCAGAGGAGTTGACCGTGCCCGAGGGCAGAACAATGCTGTAGTGAATCCTGGCTGAACCGGCAAGCCGGTCATCCATGGTCGGCTGAATCGGCTTGAAGAGAGTGAAGTAGTCCTCCAACTCGATCTCGAACCCAAGGTTGACCATCGCCTGCGTCAGGGGCACCGAAGCTTTGCTGCCTGCGACGGCGGGAACTTCAATGGTGCCCGCATCATCCCGGTAACCCCGCCAATGCACGGTAACGATCATATTCAGCGAGAAATGCTCCGAGGGCGGAACAAACACTACGATGTTACCGGGGGGCGGCCCGACTGGCCTGAAGGTGCTGCAGTTGATAGTCCCCATGCCGCCGCCGACAAGGTTTCGAACGATCGGAGGCGCCAGAAATATGATGTTGGCTGTAACCTCCACCTGTGTGATGGGGGCCTGTTGTCGATTCGAACTGCCTGCGGCACCGATGGTGTAATGCACCCGCTTGGTACCGTTGTTATGGTTAGAAATGACGTTCCAGGGAATCTGCAACTGGACGACCTGATTGGCGATACCGTTTGCGACAAACAGCGAATCCACCAGTTCGCCTTCGTAGTAGAGGTAGATGGTAAATGCGCCGGCATCCGGAGTCGGCGGTTCGTCCCAGAGTGTGATATAGGCATTGGCTGGCCGGTTTGCGTGTTCGGGTAGCAACTCATTGGGCGATCCCTCGACGCCCGTTGCATCCTCACCCCTGACCACTACCGGGTTCAGATCTGGGTTGACCGGATCCGGCTCGTTAGGGTTTGCTGGCCCAACTACGAAAAGGTCAAGGTCAGTTGTTGCGGTCAGCGTCGAAGGGTAGCTGACCGAACGACGCATTACCGCGTAGGACGCCGTCATCGACAGTAACCCTTCAGTGGCGCCATAAAGCAGAGCCAGCGTAGGGAATGCAACATGTACCTGCAGCGGGAAGGGGTTACTGCCCAACGGCACGTCGGGCAGGGTCACCGTACCCAGGGATGTGGTCAGGATCACACTGATCATGTCCCCTTCGTCGCCGCGCAGAAAATTACTATAGGCAGGTATGCGGATGATGGCGCCGTTGAGCTGTGCGACATCACCGCGATCAATCAGCAGGTCACCGGGAACCGCCAGATCAATGGTTGGAGCGATGAAATTACTGGGCGCAGGAAACAACCCTACGTCAAATACAAATTGGGATGACAACCTCGCAGGGTTGCCTGCCGCGTCGTACAACTCATAGCGCAAACTACGTAGCCCGTCCGGGCTACCCTGGACGACCGACAAGGGCAAGGGGAAGCTCAAATCGGCAGGCAGAACCCATTTCGGATCAGTACTGGCTGCCGTAGGCAGATAAGGCGTGTCCGAATTGTTGTAATACGCTAATAAATAGTCTCCAGGTGCGCGCCCGTTCGCCACATAGTCAGGAACGCGAAACATAGCCGCTTGATTGGGTAAACCCTGGAAGTAAGCCAATGATGCGGGGGTCGGCAGGCCTGCTGGAGGTAGGGGAGCGGGAATCGGCCCCACATGGCTGTAATAGGGAGGCGCGAGGTCCACGATCAGCAATTGCGAATCTGACTGGGTGGAATTTCCGATATTGTCGACGAACAGTTCATACCTGATAAGGTGCGCGCCAGGTGGACGCCGAGCCAATGCAATGTTGACCGGCACCCCGCCCGCTGCAGGTGAAGATACGGTAAATGTCGTAAAGGGTTCGGACGGCTGAGGGTCATCCAATGGCCACATCCAGACTCTGACGGTGTCTGGAAAATTTGGATCGGTGCTGAAATCATCCCAACGAGGAATTAAAAACTCCATTGTCTCTTTAAGTGCGGTGTTGCGATCAATCAACCCGGGAAACCCCGGAACCTGACCTTCATAGGTCCCCGCGGGCAAGCTAAGAAGTGTGTTATTTGTCGCGCAACGAGTTTGGAATCTTTGGATGGTTTCTAACGTTTTCCTGTCCATTTTCTTCTCCAACGCTGATTGAGTATTACAGCTTTTTCAGGGTGTACAGCAGCACCCAATGCAAGTTGCAAACGGGCTAGCCTCTTGGGCACTGGAGTAACTGCACACTTTAAAAACAACGACAATATTGCGATCAAGCCAACATCAAAACTTAGTTGCTCTTGTTTCCGATAATGGTTGCCACGCCGTCGTTTGAACACACAATGACATCGCCTAACTTACAATACTGACCTGAGCCAGCGGACAGCAGATCCACACGAATCCTTCTAGGCAGCGACTCACCTATGAGGGCCCCGCCACGCCTCACCTGATACCAGGCCCGAGCCGAGCCGTAATTACGCATCGGCACGACTTTTTCCTCATAGGGTGCGACCCGGAAGTGCAATCCATTCATCAAATCTGCGTCAGTACTGAATGTTTTGCTATCGTCATACCTTGATTCTTCAATAACCGGCGGTTCCCAATTGTTAACCAGGAACCCTTCCCAAAAAAAAGTCACCACATCATTAAGTTCAAAGCGATCATCCGGCGCCAATGACCACTCCACCCCCAGGAATATTTCGGGCTTTGAACAACACCCCAAGTAGCCAGCGGGCCCCACTAAAGTATGGTTTAGAAGTGGAGCCGGGAAGGAAATCAATGCACCCGTATTTACGTTTACCAGCGCATTGTCCGATTGCTGATCATTCACGCCATTACTGGTGGTGTAATACACCGGCAATGCTGGGTGAATAAAACCCGCCATCACCGCCCAGGGAATAACCGTGGAAAACACCAGTTGCCCTGCTACATCTCCCAACTGCACGGTGTAACTGGCAACCGGCCCGGTGCCATTCCAATAAAACCGCAGAATCTCTCCAGGCAGCGGGTTTTCATAAAGCAAGACGCGGGCACGGGCTCCGGCGGGATTGTCATTGTGGTTGACGACGTTCTGGGTGTTGGAAACAAGCCCCCAGACTTGCGGCACGGGCAAATCCGGATTGAACAGTGCCGGTGCATTCGCGTGGTCCTGTCCAGCGACCGTGAGGTTCACATTCACCAGAATATTGAACGAAGGAAATGGCGGCAGACCACCTCGAATAATCTCATAGCGTACCGGTACCGCTTCGGGCACCAACGGATCGGTCAGCGGGCCACGCATAACATCCCATGGAACCTCGACATCGGTGGGAAAACCGTTGACCGGATGCCTGACAGTAGGACGGCCTTTCCAATACACAATGACTTCATCCCCCGCAGCCCAGTCGGTGTAGGAACCTATGCGGACAAATACGCTGGCCCTGGCGTCTTCGCGATTGATCAGTAAATCGTCATAACGCGGAGGCACGATTTGCGCAAGGGGCAACTGCCCCGGCATTGCAGTCAGCGCCAGCTGAAATGGCAGGCCGGCACTGCGGTCGCTGAAGTTGCCCGCTTTGTCAAAAACCCTGAAAAAGACGTAAGCGTCACCATTGCTAAGCGTGCGAAAAGCGGCTGCATCCAGGGTGGCAATCAACGGATCAGCGCTGGACACCAGTTCATAAACACCATCTTCACCCGCAACCGGTGGGTTGGCTAAATTGGACAGGTAGAAATGAATCGTGTCCCCGTCATTGCGCCCGCTATAGGGCGGAACGTGCAGCGCCACCTGTGGATGACTGGCCAAGTACGCCTCATCAACTGCGGGTGCAGGAGGCACAACAAACGTCAGTTGGTCGGCGGGGTTTAATAATTGCGGCGCATCCATGTCGACCGTCAGTGTTCTTTTAGGGTTGAGTTCGCTGCGCCCACCAAACGAATCGGTGACTGAATAATACAGTTCGACGGGCCCGGACTGTGCCCGTAGCACCAGCAAAGGAATGAACAGGGTGTACATGTCAGGTACCGGTGGCGGCGGCGACTGAACAATGATCGAGTCGCTGTAAACCACAGTGCCTGCGCGCTCCCAATAAATCATGAGGATATGGGGGGTATCCAGCGGCTCAGGGGGCGGTGTCCACATGGGAACTTGCACTTGGAGCGCTTTGAGCATCAATGCTGCGGGGATCAGCCCATTTGGGTCCAGAGGGTCCACACCAGGAATGGTCATCGGAAAAAGATTCAACACACCTTGCTCTGGTTGAGTGACCACAGCTTGAGTGGTTGGCTTGGAGGTGCCGGACATGACGATTACCTCAACGATGAAACATGAAGGTGCCAGTGACTTAAGGATCGACTGCTGGAGAAATTAAACGCCTGATTTGCATTGTCCGTAACTGTCAAAACTAACAGGTGCCGCATTCCATTCGTCGGATTCAAGTGTTTTCAAAGCCATGTGCCTTCAGAAAATTCCTTGACGAGGCGTCGAACATGGCGTCCACTGAAACCGGTTTCAAATTGATTCATGCACCGTTATCCAAAATAAGAAAGGCCCGCTACCGTGACTTCATTCTCTGCCGCCCAGCGCAGCCGCGTGACCATGCTTGATGTAGCCAACCGTGCCGGTGTGTCCAAGGCCAGCGTGTCGCGTTTTATCGGCGATGACCGCGCCCTGCTCTCCGACACGATCGCCCTGCGTATCGAGCAGGCCATCGAGGAGTTGGGCTACCGCCCCAACCAAATGGCCCGCGGCCTCAAGCGTGGGCGCACGCGCCTGATCGGCATGCTGGTGGCCGATATCCGCAACCCCTATTCCATTGCCGTGATGCATGGTGTGGAAACCGCCTGCCGGCAACACGGCTACAGCCTGGTGGTGTGCAACACCGACCGCGATGACGAGCAGGAGCGCCAGCACCTGGAGGCCCTGCGGGCTTACAACATCGAAGGTTTGATCGTGAACACCCTGGGCCATCACCTTGAGCAACTGCTGGAGTTGCAGCGGGAAATGCCGCTGGTGCTGGTCGATCGCAAGGTCGAGGCCTTGCACAGCGATCTGGTGGGCCTGGACAACCCGCTGGCCGTGCGCATGGCCCTGGAGCACCTGGAACAACAGGGCTACCGGGATATCCTGCTGGTCAGCGAAGCCGCTGATGGCACCAGTTCGCGGGTTGAGCGCATGGAAAGCTTCCATGCCCAGATCAGTCACCGCAGTAGCCTGCATGCCGCCGTGCTGGAAATTGGCGATGATTTGACCAGCCGTTTGCAGGCATTCCTTGGCGCCTCCGACACCGGCCCCAAAGCCCTGTTTTGTTCCAACGGCGTCGCCGCACTCGCCTGCACCAAAGCCCTTCGCCAATTGGGTTGCCGGTTGTTCGAGGACGTCGGGCTGATTGCTCTGGATGACCTGGACTGGTACCCGCTGGTGGGCAGCGGCATCACCGCCCTGGCCCAGCCCACCGAAGCGATTGGCGCCAGCGCGTTCGACTGTTTGCTCAAGCGTTTGCGCGGCGATACCTCGCCGCCCCGTGCCCTGGATTTTGCTCCGCAACTCATTCTTCGAGGCTCCACCCAACCCGTGTAGGAGCTGCTTGCCGGTGAGGTGCCCGGCGTAAGGGCCTTATCGCCAGCAAGCCGGCTCCTGAAGGGTGTTTTTTTATTTACAAATGAAACCGGTTTCAGAGATTAATAACAATGCACAGATATCCCGTTTCCATCAGCCTCTCCAGCTACGGCGCCGACCTGGTTCGCCAGCGCGGCCAATTGAGTTTCGTCGAGGTGCTGGCCGCTGCCGGCGCCACGCGCATTGAATGGCGCGAAGAACTGCTCACCAGCGAACACCCCGGCGAGCTGGCCCAAGCCGCCGCTGAACAGGGCCTGGAGTGCGTGTTTTCCTCGCCCCTGGAGCTGTGGGTGGCAGGCCGCGCGCAAGCCAATGCACAGTTATCCGCCACCCTCGACCGGGCCCAGGCCTTCGGTGCGCGCTGGTTGAAGGTTTCGCTCGGCTACTTCACCGACACCAACGACCTGCACAGCCTCAGCGCCCTGCTCCACCGCCACCCGGTACGCTTGCTGGTGGAGAACGACCAGACCCTGCACGGTGGGCGCATCGAGCCGATGCAACGCTTCTTCGATCAAGCCGAACGCTTGAGCGTCCCGGTGAAGATGACTTTCGATATCGGCAACTGGCACTGGCAGGACCAGTCCCCCCAGACCGCCGCGCGCCTGTTGGGGCGGTATGTCGATTACCTGCACTGCAAGGCGGTGGCACGTCGCGCCGACGGCAAGCTGGTGGCCCTGCCGCCGGGCGCCCCCGACCTGCATCTGTGGGAACAATTGCTGGGGCTGATGCCTCAAGGAATCAGCCGGGCAGTGGAATTCCCACTGCAAGGCGACGACCTGCTGGAGGTCACTGCCCAGCAAGTGGCCACCCTTAGCGTCCTTGGCCAACCGCGTGTGGAGAATGCCCATGTCTGAGATCGATATCCTGTCGTTTGGCGAGACCATGGCGATGTTCGTCGCCGAGCAAACCGGCGACCTGGCCCAGGTCGGCCAGTTTCACAAACGGATCGCCGGCGCCGACAGCAACGTCGCAATTGGCCTGTCGCGCTTGGGTTTCAATGTGGCCTGGTTGAGTCGGGTCGGTGATGACTCATTGGGGCGTTTCGTTGTGCAGACCCTCGAGCGCGAAGGCCTGGACTGCCGACATGTGACGGTCGACCCCGCGCACCCCACCGGTTTTCAACTCAAGTCTCGGGAAGATACCGGCGCCGATCCGCAGGTCGAGTACTTTCGCCGTGGTTCGGCGGCCAGCCACCTGTCCAGTGCCGTGATCACGCCTGCGCTGCTGCAAGCGCGGCACCTGCACGCCACCGGCATTGTGCCGGCGTTGTCGGACACCGCCGCCGAGCTGTCGCGCCAGTTGATGAGCCAGATGCGCGCTGCAGGCCGCAGTGTGTCCTTCGACCCGAACCTGCGCCCCTCGCTATGGCCCAGCGAGCAAAAAATGATCCGCGAAATCAACGCTCTGGCCCGCCTGGCCCATTGGGTGCTGCCGGGGTTGAGCGAAGGTCGCCTGCTGACCGGTTTCGAAGACCCTGCGGACATCGCCGCCTTCTACCTCGACCAGGGTGCCGAAGCCGTGGCGATCAAGCTCGGCGCCCACGGCGCCTACTACCGTAGCCATCTGGACCAGGGGTTTATCGCCGCCGTGCCGGTGACCAAAGTCGTGGATACCGTGGGTGCCGGTGATGGCTTTGCCGTGGGCATGATCAGCGCGCTCCTTGAAAACCTCAGCTTTGCCCAGGCAGTGCAGCGCGCCAACTGGATCGGCAGCCGCGCGGTTCAGAGCCGTGGTGATATGGAAGGCCTGCCCCTGCGCGCCGACCTGCCCGCCCTGCAAAAAGCCGGCTGACCCGGATACACCGTTACCTGTTGCCACAACTACAACAAGCTCAGGAGCAACCCCATGAATAACCTGAAACTCGCCACCCGCCGTTGGTGGTACATCATGCCCATCGTCTTCATTACCTACAGCCTGGCGTACCTGGACCGCGCCAACTACGGCTTTGCCGCCGCCTCCGGCATGGCCGAAGACTTGATGATTACCCCGGGCATGTCTTCACTGCTCGGCGCACTGTTTTTCCTTGGCTACTTTTTCTTCCAGGTGCCGGGCGCGATCTACGCCCAGCGGCGCAGCGTGAAGAAGCTGATCTTCGTCAGCCTGATCCTCTGGGGCGGCCTGGCCACGCTGACCGGCGTGGTGTCCAACGCCTATATGCTGATCGCCATCCGCTTTTTGCTCGGGGTGGTCGAGGCCGCGGTGATGCCGGCGATGCTGGTGTACCTGTGCCATTGGTTCACCCGTGCCGAACGCTCGCGCGCCAATACCTTCCTGATCCTTGGCAACCCGGTGACCATGTTGTGGATGTCGGTCGTGTCGGGTTACCTGGTTCAGCATTACAGCTGGCGCTGGATGTTTATCGTCGAAGGCTTGCCGGCGGTGTTCTGGGCCTTTATCTGGTGGCGCCTGGCCGATGAGCGCCCAGCGGATGCCAAATGGCTGAGTGCCGGCGAGAAACACGACCTGGAAACCGCCCTGGCCGCCGAGCAGGTGGGTCTCAAGGCGGTGAAAAACTATGCCGAAGCCTTCCGCTCGCCCAAGGTCATCATCCTGGCGTTGCAGTTCTTTTGCTGGAGCATCGGCGTCTACGGCTTTGTGCTGTGGCTGCCTTCGATCCTCAAGGCGGGCCTGCAGATGGATATGGTCGAAGCCGGCTGGTTATCGGCGCTGCCTTACCTCGCGGCGGTGATTGCCATGCTGCTGGTGTCCTGGGGCTCGGACAAGCTGCAAAAACGTAAACGCTTTGTGTGGCCGCCGCTGCTGATCGCCTCCATCGCGTTCTACGGTTCCTACCTGCTGGGGGCCGAACACTTCTGGTGGTCCTACACCCTGCTGGTGATCGCCGGCGCGTGCATGTATGCGCCCTATGGGCCGTTTTTTGCCATCGTCCCGGAAATCCTCCCGGCCAACGTCGCCGGTGGGGCCATGGCCTTGATCAACAGCATGGGCGCGCTGGGCTCGTTTGGCGGCTCGTACCTGGTGGGCTACCTCAACAGCAGCACCGGCTCGCCGGGCGCGTCGTACCTGCTGATGAGCGGTGCGTTGCTGCTGTCGGTGGTGCTGACGATTTTCCTCAAGACCGGTGCACGTGAACCCTCCCCGACAGCACCGTTGCATTCCCTGGATTTGAAGGTAAGAACCTGATGAAAAAGCATGTCGTGTTGTACAAGAAACTCTCCGCGCCGCTGATGGCCCGCCTGCACGAAGCGGCCCAGGTCACGCTGATTGAAAACCTCGGCCCCACCGGCCTGGCACAATTGCGTGATGCCTTGCCCAGCGCCCACGGCTTGCTGGGCGCCAGCCTGCGCCTGGATGCGAACCTGCTGGACCTGGCACCGCAGCTGGAGGCGGTGGCCAGTGTTTCGGTGGGCGTTGATAACTACGACATCGACTACCTGACCCAGCGCGGCATCCTGCTGAGCAACACCCCTGATGTGCTCACCGAAACCACCGCCGACACCGGTTTTGCGCTGATCCTGGCCACCGCCCGACGCGTGGTGGAGTTGGCGAATATGGTGCGCGCCGGTAACTGGAACCAGAACATCGGCCCCCTGCACTTTGGCAGCGATGTGCATGGCAAGACCCTGGGCATCATTGGCATGGGGCGTATTGGCGAAGCGCTGGCACAGCGTGGGCACTTTGGCTTTGGCATGCCGGTGATCTACCACAGCCACTCGCCCAAGCCTGCGGTAGATCAGCGGTTTGACGCGCAATACCGCAGCTTGCCGGATCTGCTGCAGCAAGCCGATTTTGTTTGCCTGACATTGCCGTTGACTGCCGAGACTCAGGGGTTGATTGGCGCCAAGGAGTTCGCGCTTATGGGGCCGGAGACGATTTTCATCAATATCTCCCGGGGCAAAGTGGTGGACGAAGCGGCACTGGTCGAAGCCCTGCAACAGCGGACGATTCGCGCTGCGGGTCTGGATGTGTTCGAGCGTGAGCCGTTGAATCACGACTCACCGTTGCTGCGTTTGAGCAACGTGGTGGCGACCCCCCATATCGGCTCTGCGACCCACGAAACCCGCGAAGCCATGGCCAAATGTGCGGTGGACAACCTGCTGGCAGCACTGGCCGGCGAACGCCCGAAAAACCTGGTGAACACCGGCGCCTGGAAGCAATGAGCCTGGCCTGATTGGTGAGAGGACTTGTCTGTGGCGAGCAGGCTTGCCCCGCGCTGGGCGGCAAAGCCGCCCCAATAGCCTCACCCTGTTCTGCCAGGTACACCAAGGTGGCTGGTTCCGGGGCAGCAGCCGCAGCCCCCCACTCTCCCCACCAGTCGTTAGATCACGAAACGCGCCACCATACCGTTCAAGTCCACCGCCAGGCGCGACAGTTCGTGGCTGGCGGCGCTGGTCTGGTTGGCACCGGCCGCCGATTGGGTGGCCAGGTCGCGGATGTTCACCAGGTTGCGGTCCACTTCCCGTGATACCTGGGCCTGCTCTTCAGAGGCGCTGGCGATCACCAGATTGCGCTCGTTGATCAGGCTGATGGACTGGGTGATCTGCTCCAGCGCCACACCCGCCGCGCGGGCCATTTCCAAAGTGCTTTGGGTACGCTGGTTGCTCTGCTGCATGGATTGCACCGCTTCACCCGTACCGTTCTGGATCCCGGCCACCATCTTCTCGATCTCTTGAGTCGACTGCTGGGTGCGATGGGCCAGGGCGCGCACTTCATCGGCCACTACGGCAAACCCACGCCCGGCTTCACCCGCGCGTGCGGCCTCGATGGCCGCGTTGAGGGCCAGCAGGTTGGTTTGCTCGGCAATCGCGCGAATCACGTCCAGTACCTTGCCAATGTCACGGCCCTGGGTTGCCAGGCCTTCGATCAACACCGAGGTGTTCTGCACGTCCTGGGTCATGGTCTGGATCGCGCCCACGGTTTCCACCACACGGTCGCGCCCTTCGCGCGCGGCCTGGTTCGACTGGGTCGAGGCCTCGGAGGTCGACACCGCGTTGCGTGCCACTTCCTCTACGGCGGCAGTCATTTCATTGACCGCCGTGGCGGCCTGGTCGATTTCATTGTTCTGCTGCTGCAAGCCCTTGGAGGCTTCCTCGGTAACTGCGCTCAGCTCTTCGGCGGCCGAGGCCAATTGCGTAGCTGAGCCGGCGATGTGCTGGATGGTCTGGCGCAGGTTGTTCTGCATGGTCGCCAGGGCACCGATCAGGCGGGCCGGCTCGTCCTGGCCGTCGTCCTCGATGGCTTTGCTCAGGTCGCCACTGGAGATGGTCTCGGCGGCCGCCACGGCCTTGCGCAGGGGCGTAACGATGCTGCGAGTCAGCAGCCAGGCAAGCAATACAGTCATCAGCGCCGCGACCACCGACACCACGATGATCCCGCTGATCGCATCGCTATAGCTGCGCCCGGCGTCTTCGCCAGCCTGTTTGGCATCGGCGGCATTGATCGCAATCAACTGGTTCAGTTGCTCACCCATCCGATCGGTGCCGTCCTTGATCCGGCTGTTGATCAGGGCGCGCATCTCCTCGACTTTGTTCTGCTGGGACAGCGCAAGCATTTCGGCCTGGGCTTTGAGGTAGTTGTCGAGCGTGGCCGCAAAGGTCTTGTACAGCGCGGCTTCTTCGGCGCCGGCCGGCATCGCGGCATAACCTGCCTGGGCTTGGCGGGCCTTGTCGACCAGCACCCCGATGCGCGTTTGGGCATCTTGCAGGGCTGCCGGCTCACGATTGACCAAGATACGGAAGGACAGAATTCGCAAGCGCAACACGTTCTCGGTCATATTGGCCAGGTAGCCGACACTCGGCAGTTGGTTGGCGCCCATGTCCAACGCGGCCTGGCGAATCAGCGTCATGCGGTTGACGGCAAACACCCCTAGAACAATCACAAGCAACGCAATAAACGCAAAACCGAGAAACGCCCGAGGTGCGATATTCAAATTACGGAGGGACATAGGAAAGCTCTCAAGAAGGGATGGCTGCGAGCGTCCTTGCCGCGACACGGTCACTGTGCGTCAACGCACACAGGTGACTGTTCGGCGCCACTGTTGTAAGGGTTATGTGGGCCTATAAGGCATATCGGCAGGCTTGAGGCTTTTTGCACGGATCCGAGAAATATATTTTCACACTTTTGACAGCGGGCGCTTTCTGGCATCCTGCGCGTCCATTTTCTGACCCGAGCACGTATTTTGTCTGACGCTCAAGCCCCCCGCCCCCGCTATAAATCGGACCTGATCTATGGTCTGGAAGACCGTCCGCACTTCACCGCGGCGATTTTTGCCGCCCTGCAGCACGTGCTCGCCAGCTTTGTTGGGATCATTACCCCGACCCTGATCGTCGGCGGCGTGCTGGGCCTGGAAAGCGAAGTGCCCTACCTGGTCAGCATGGCCCTGTTCGTCTCGGGCCTGGGCACGTTTGTCCAGGCGCGGCGCTTTGGTCCGGTGGGCTCGGGCTTGTTGTGCCTGCAAGGCACCAGCTTTTCGTTTATCAGCGTGATTCTCAGTGCCGGGTTCATGGTCAAGGCCCGGGGCGGCGGCACCGATGAGATCCTGTCGACGATCTTTGGCATCTGCTTCTTTGCAGCGTTTATCGAAGTGGTGCTCAGCCAGTTCATCGGAAAATTGCGCAAACTGATCACCCCGGTGGTTACCGGCACCATCATCACCTTGATGGGCCTGTCGTTGATCAAGGTCGCCGTCACTGACATGGCCGGCGGCTACGGCGCCGCCGACCTGGGTGCCGCCAGCAACATGGGGTTGGCCGCCCTGGTGTTGGTGACCATCGTGGTGCTCAACCGCTTCAATAACCCATTCCTGCGTCTGGGCTCGATTGTCATCGGCCTGACCCTGGGGTTTGTCGTGGCTTGGTGGCTGGGCCGGGTCGACCTGGCGGCATTGCCCCAGGTGCCGTTGGTCAGCGTGCCGGTGCCGTTCAAGTACGGATTTTCGTTTGATTGGGTGGCGTTTATCCCGGTAGCCGTGATCTTCCTGATTTCCCCGCTGGAGGCGGCCGGAGATCTGACAGCCAACTCGATGATTTCCCAGCAACCGGTCAAAGGCCCGCTGTACATCAAGCGCATCAAGTCTGGCCTGCTGGCTGACGGCCTGAACTCGGTGATGGCCGCCACCTTCAATAGCCTGCCGATGGTGACCTTCGCCCAGAACAACGGCGTGATCCAGTTGACCGGAGTGGCCAGCCGCTATGTGGCGTATTTCATTGCCGGCCTGCTGGTGCTGCTCGGTCTGTTCCCGATGATTGGCGCGGTCTTGCAATTGATGCCCAAGCCGGTGCTGGGTGGCGCGACCCTGATCATGTTCGGTACCGTGGCCGTGGCCGGGATCAAGATCCTCGCCGAGGCCGGGCTGCATCGACGCAATGTGCTGATCGTGGCCATTTCCCTGGGGATGGGCCTGGGTGTGGCGGCGGTGCCAGAAGTGCTGCGCGAGTTGCCCAAGGCCCTGCATAACATCTTCGAGTCGCCGATTACCGTCGGTGCATTCTGTGCGATCCTGCTGAACATCTTCCTGCCTGAAGAGTTCATAGAGTTGCAGGAAGATGAATTTGATCCGGAAGCCTCGACCCTCAAAGTGATGCAGGACCCGGCCCCGACGAAATAGGAACCCTTATGCGCAGATTGATCGGCCTGACCCTATCCCTGGTATTGCTCAGCCTGAGCGCCTGCGCCCTGTTCCCCAACCGTGACGCGCTGCATATCAATGTGGTGGGCATCGAACCGTTGCAGAGCCAGGACCTGGAAGTGCGGTTTGCGGTCAAGCTGCGGGTGCAGAACCCCAACGAAACAGCGATCGACTACAACGGCGTGGCCCTGGACCTGGAGGTCAATGGACGGCCACTGGCGGCCGGGGTCAGCGATCAACAGGGATCGATCCCGCGCTTTTCCGAGACGGTGCTGACAGTCCCGGTCAGCGTTTCGGCATTTTCCGTGCTGCGCCAGACCCTTGGCCTGAGCCAGACCCAGAGCTTGAACAACCTGCCCTATGTCCTGCGCGGCAAGCTGGCCGGTGGCTTGTTTGGCACCGTGCGTTTTGTTGATCGCGGGACGCTGGACCTGCCCACCACAGTGACGTGGTAAACAACATGGACATCTTGCCCACCCTGCACACCGAACGCCTGATCCTGCAACCGCTGACCCTGGACGACGCCGAGGGTATACAGCAACAGTTTCCCCACTGGGAGGTGGTGCGTTACCTCAATGCCCTGGTGCCCTGGCCCTACCCGGCCGATGGCGCCCGCAGCTTCCTGGAGCAAATAGCCTTGCCGGCCATGGTCGAGGGGCGCGAGTGGCACTGGTCGATCCGCCTGCGCGAAGAGCCCGGGCAGTTGATCGGCAATGTGAGCCTGATGGATGAGCTGGATAACAACCGGGGCTTCTGGCTGGCCCCGCATTGGCAAGGTCAGGGGCTAATGAGCGAAGCCAGTGCGGCGGTGACCGAGTATTGGTTCAAGGTGCTCGAACGCCCACTGCTGCGGGTGCCCAAGGCCGCGCCGAACCTGGGGTCGCGCAGGATTTCGGAGAAAACCCGGATGCGCTTGATCCGCACGGAAGAAGGACGCTTCGTGGCGGGGGTATTTCCCAAGGAAATTTGGGAAATCACCCGCGAAGAATGGATGAAACAATCCCTGTAGGAGCGGGCTTGCCCGCGATAGCGGTATACCAGCCAGCACAGGTAGTGACTGAACTACCGCAATCGCCGGCCCCTACTTGGCCGCCATCAGTCGGTTGACTTCACTGCGCACCATGTTGGCAAACTCCGGTGGCGACATGCCGTCCAATTCCGAGCGGACCCATTCAGCCCATTTGCCCTTGCGTTTGGAGCGCTCGCCAAACAGTCGGGCGCCCTCGCCTTTGGCCTTGCCCAGGTTGCTTTGCCACAAGTCGTACAGGCGCGACTTTTCATCTTCAAGCGCAGCGCGCTCGGCAAGGGGCTTGTTAGCCAGATTGAAGCTCATGTGGAATTACCTGCTGCACAAATAGGTGACATCTTACACTGTAGGTCGAAAGGTCCGAATTCGGATTTTATCCCGTGCTGAGAGTCAGCGAAAAAAACTGCAACTTTTAGCCTACTGCAAGACTCCATTGTTCACTGCCCACTTACCCCGCAAGGAGCTACTCAATGGCCCGTAAAACCGCCGCCCAAGCAGTCGAAGAGCAAATCAAGGACCAGGCGTTCAGCGAACTCCAGGCCCTGATCGAAGAATCGGACAAACTGCTCAAAAGCAGCGCGTCGCTGGTGGGAGAAGAAGGTGAAACCCTGCGCGAGCAGGTCGCGATCAAGCTCAAGCAGGCCCTGGACTCGGTGTCCAACGTGCGTGAGCGCAGCAAGCCGGTGGTCGATGCTACCGAAACCTACATCGGTGGCCACCCGTGGCAGACGGTGGCAATCTCGGCCGGTTTCGGCCTGGTCGTCGGCCTGTTGCTGGGCCGTCGCCACTGATAACGGTCATCACTGGCGCGGCGTCGTCCGCGCCGGTGTTCAGGCCTGGGCCAACGCCCGCAAGCGCTCCAACTCTTCACCGTCGATGATAATCCCCTCCTCCTCAGACCTGGCCCGCGCCCGATGACGGCGGTCGCCCGGCAAACGTCGTAACCCTGCTGCATGCATCTGGCGCACCAGTTCCTGGCTGCGTTCGGCGAAGCCCTGGCCAGCGTTTTTGCTCGGGTCGATGACGATCAGCAACTGGCCGGTCCAGGGCGTCTTGGCGCCGGGGTGGTTGGACCAGTCGAACTCAAAGGAGAAATTGCCTCCCGTCAAGGCTGCCGCCAGCAGTTCAACCATCATCGACAAGGCCGAGCCCTTGTGCCCACCGAACGGCAGCAACGCGCCCCCTTCAAGGATGGCCCGAGGGTCCTGGGTCGGCTGGCCCAGGCTGTCGACACCGGTGCCAGGTGGCACGCGCTCGCCCTTGCGCGCGGCGATCTGCACGTCGCCATGGGCGATGGCGCTGGTGGCCAGGTCAAACACAATCGGCGGCCCATCGGCGCGGGGCGCGGCGAACGCGATGGGATTGGTGCCGAACAAGGGGCGATCTGCGCCGTGAGGCACCACACAGGTCATGCTGTTGACCACACTCAGCGCCACCAGCCCTTCCTCGGCGAAAGGCTCTACATCGGGCCAGAGCGCCGCAAAGTGATGGGAGTTGCGAATGGCCAATACCGCGATCCCGGCGCTGCGGGCCTTTTGCACTAACAGCGGGCGCGCTGCTGCCAGGGCCGGCTGCGCAAAACCATTGTCGGCATCGACCCGGACAAAGCCTGACGCGACATCTTCGACCTGCGGCACGGCCATACCATTGACCCAGCCGCTGTTCAGCGTCGAGACGTAGCCAGGTATACGAAAGACCCCATGGCTGTGCGCGCCGTCCCGTTCGGCACGGGCGCAGTTATCGGCTAGGACAGCGGCCACATCGGGCGACGTGCCATGGCGGAGGAAGATGCGTGTAAGCAGGGCCACCAGTTCGCTGAAGGCCATGGATGTGTTCACTGCAGTAACGGGCGTGGCTGACATCTGAAGCTCCGGAATTGTTATTGGAGGGGGCTACAGCCTGCTGGACTCAACGCCCTGATTAAACAACGCCCGGCAACCCGCCTGTCAACACCTGTGCGGGCTCGCGGCCTATTTATTTAGCGCCGCTGCGCCCATCGGTACTCGTAGGCTTTGCCCTTCCTCAAGCCAGTGCACAAACGATCATGGACGACCAGCCTCTACCCTATTTTTTCCCCGAAGCGTTACGGGTGATCAAGCGTTTGAACGAGCGTGAGCGACAACGCGGCATTACCGAAAAGGATCGGGAATTCCTGCGCAACCTGTTTTTTGTCGATGCCGATGCACGCAAGGCGCAAACCCCGCCAATGATTGCCGAACGGTTGTTGGTCAACTTGCCGGGGCACGAGCCGGTCGAATTGGCCGGCGCCTTCATGATGAGTTCCGAAGACGCCTACACCCCAGTGTTTTTCTACGGCCCGCAAACCGGGCTGGAGAAGTTCAGTGATGCCGGGCAACTGCTCGACACCCTGGAAAAACGCCTGCTGGACGATGCACAACGGGGCGAACTCCTGCACTTCCTGGCCCTGGACGACCGCATAGGCCTGGACTTCAAGCCCGGCGCCAGCCTCACCCGACAGTTGATCACGGGCAACGTATTTGATGAACAGCGAGCCTGTATCGAACGTGGCCAGAACCGCACCGTGCAGACCCTGCTCAATGAATTGAGCAAGCTGCCATTGGTGGCAACCCTGCTGGACCAGTTGTTGTCCAGCACCTTGCGCAAGCCCTTCCCGAGCGTGGACCAGCGCAAGACCCATGTATTTTTTTACGCACGGGTTTCATCATCCACCGACCAGGAAAAATGGGTAAATGCCCTGTTGTTGCGTGATGCCCTACTGCTGTTCCACCGCCAGCATGCCTGGCCGGTGGGGCTGCGCCGGGTCTACACCAACCCCGAGATATTGTCGCCCTCAGGCACCAGCCCCCAGGCGCGCGACCTCAGCCGCTGGGACGATGGCATCCAGCAAGCGTCCGATCAACTGCGCCTGTATCTGAACAACTCACTGCTCACTTACTGGAACACCGACGTTTACGCCGGGTGGTCCAGGCGCGAATACTTTGCCCAGGCCATGAGCGATAAATCCAGGGTCGACTTACTGCTCAAGCGTCAGCAGGAGATCTTCACTCCCGGACAGTGGCAGCAACTGAACGCGCTCTACCAGCCCGTCGAACGCGAGCACAGGCCGTTGACTGAAAAAGTCCGCCTGTGGGAGCACACCTCTTACTATGTCGAGCTGGCCAGCACGCTGGTGGTCACTCATCCCGACGCCTACCTCTACACCCAGTCCAGAGGTTGGCAAGTGCTCAAGGACGAGCACGACTTGCAGGCCACGCTCAAGGCAATGGCCGTTGCGCAGGGGCATGAGGATGATTTCTTCGGTTTTTTGTCACTGGAAGAGCGGGCACGGTTTGTCGGGTTTGAAAACCCGCAGTTCAGCTCGGTGCCGTTCACTGGGCCGGTATTCAGCACCTTGTTGGAAACGGTCATCGGCAAACAGCAGCAGAACCTCGAATACTGCCTGGACCTGTACCGACGCAACCAGGGTACGGTCAACGCCTACGCCATGCTGGATTACGGCCTGGATATCCGCGCGATGCTCGACCACAGGTTACGGGCACTGGACGCCGAGGGACGCTGGAGCACCCATCCTTGCGCGCCGTCGGTGCCGGCGGAAAAGGCCCGCCTGACCCACCGGCGATTGCACAGCGTCAGCCATGCGCTGGACACCCTGATAGCGCAGGTTCCCAGCCTGGAGCGCGTCATCAGCGAGCAGTTGCATGCCACATTCCCGGCCGCTGAGGTGGCCGCGCTCAACCCACAAGACCTTTTTATCAATCGCTATGCTGGCAATGCCGACGCCCAGGAGCGGCGCACGCCACAGTCCAGCCAGAGCCTATTGGTGCACTGTGTCGCCCGCCTGCTGAACCAGGCACAGGCCATCCCGGACACTGCGCAATACGGGGTATATGGACCACGGACTCGCGGCCAGGCCACGAAAAGACCGGACCTGGACATTGTCCGCCTCAATAGTATGGTCACCCAGTGGCTAGCCGGTCTGAGCCGCCAGCCCGTCGCGCAAATCCCCCGTGCGGGCCTGGAGGCCTTGATCCCCAAGCTGGCGCACAGCATGTCCGTGGGGATTCTTGAAGAGGCACGGCTCAGAGGGCTGGACAAGACCCTTGATGAGCGCGATATCCAGATCCTGCAAACGATGCTGGATCCGGACAACACAGTGCGCGGACAGGATCCTGTGTTGAAAGGCTTCACCCCACAAGCATTCACAGTGTCAGTGTTGCCCGCTGGCCAGACCAGCCTGCTGCGACTGACCAACTGTTTTGTGCTCACCGAACGCGGGGGCCTCGATCATTACCACTCCGGGCATGCGCTGCTGTGGACGCCGGCGGCAGGCGTGGAAGCCTTCGCTTCGATCAGCGACTTGCGCGACGTCTTGGCTCAACGGCTACGCAGCCCGACCCAGCGCCTGGGCCTGCTGGAAAACCTCTCGGCCTTGCAGCACATCCCCCATCGACGTTATGAGCTGGGGCCGTTGCAATTGATGACCAAGCCCGCATTGCAGCTATGCCAGCAATCCTGGATCGAGCATTATCTTGCCCAACGCCAACACACCCTGACGCTCAAGGCCCAAGCCTCGTCGCTGGCCCAGGCTCTGGGACAACTGCGCAGCGAAGTCCCCGCCAATAACCTGCAGCGCGCGATGGACATCGCACGCCTGGCAGAGCTACGGCACTCACTGCACAACCGGCTGGGCGCAGCGCCGCCCAGGGAGCAACGGCGCCAGGCCGAGATATTGGAGCAATATCGCATCCATACCTTGCACGGCCGGGACTATCTCTACGAGCTTGAGTCTTTGCGTCAACATGTGGAGAACCGCCTGAACGACATGCTCGTCGATTACTCAACCTATGCCACGGGCGTCGAGATTGTGCCCAGGCTGGCGCTGGCAGGACGGCGCCAAAGCCTGCTGGATTTCGCCATGGGCCCCACCAGTGCGCAAGCGGCCGAATTTGAGGTGGTGTCCCTGGCCACCGGCCTGACGCAAACCGTGGTGCGTCAGATGCTGACGCAATTGAATATCCAGAGCGACTATTACACGTACCTGAATCAAAAACTGTCGGCGGGCGCAGCCGGTGTTGCACAGCGCTTGCAGGATTTCAGCCAGCAGTTGCCCTGGCAACTGTTGCAACACGCCCATGCCCTCAAGTTGCAAGAGCGCCTGTCAGATGTGGGTTTCGAACTGCTGCAACAGGCGTTCGACATGCCGGATGCGGTCGCCCGTGCACTGGTGCCAGGCACCACGGCCCAGGTCAGGCCCCTGGAATTGCTCGCCACCGCCGGCGCTTCGCTGGCCCCGGCCCTGGGGCTGTACTTCATCAGCGCCGGGCGCGAGGGGCCGCAGGTGTTGTACGCGCCCTATCACCCAACCTTGAGCTTGCGCGAGTTCGAAAGCGAGGCGCAGTTCGTGCAAGCCCTGAATACTCCAGGCGCCCTGCAAGACTGGGTGCTCAGGCGGCTGGCTGCGCCCCAGGACGCCACCTATCGAAACCTGTTGGCCAGTTCCCAAGGCGCTACCTCGGAGATCACCCTGGGATTCAATCCGATCCAGGGCAACCTGCTGGGCCGCCTGTTCGACGATAACCGCCAGTTACTCCTCAATCTGCTGGGTGCCCAATTGATCCAGGGGGCCGAGGCCGAGTGGCAAACCCTCACCCAGGTGCTCGATGGCACTGCGGGCCGGATGCTCGGCTTGCTGCCCGGCAAGCTGGCACTGCCTTGGGCCATCTGGCAAAGCATTTCACTGTTCACTGAGTCCGCAGAAGCCTTGCAGGACCAGCACTGGGGCCAGGCCTTGCAGACGTTCATCAACGGGCTGGGGCAAATGGCCGCGCTCGGCCAGGCCTTGCAGGACACCAAGGCTTTGATCTTCGACCCGGCGCAGCAACCCCCCGTCGCGCCGACGCAGCCCTCGGCCAATTGGTCGACACTGGACATCACCGCCCCGCAGCGCACCCTGCTGTCGCCCAGCGAAGTGCACGATGTGGGATTGACGGATATGACGCTCAATACATTCAACGGGACTTACCAGCATAAAGGCGTGCCGTACATTGCGCTGGCGGGCAAGGTCTACCGGGTAGAGAGCCTCGGTACGTTCTGGCGGATCAAGACGGCCGCTAACCATGGCCCGTTTGTCTATCGCGACAGCGCGGGCCAATGGCGCCTCGACACCCGGCAAAAGATCGCGCGCTATGGCCAGGCCTTGGGCCGCCTGCAGGACCGGGCAGATGTCAGCGCCTCAGCCCGTACCACCATGAATATCGAAGCGATCGGCATGAAGGCGATTCGCCGGTTGTATCCCCAGCGGGCCAGGATGATTGTGGAGGCCATGGACCTGGCAACGTTTTATGTGCAGAACTGCAAGCTGAACCTGGCGTTACTGGCGCCAGGCATCGCGCCGGTGACCCGTATACATCGCTTCGTTAACAGCTTTTTCGGGATCGATATCAACCCGGACCACGGGCCTCAAGAGATTGCCCCGACCCTGGTGCAAAAGCTGCATCGCGTCGTCGACCAGATTCTCGCCGGCCTGCTGGACCCCAGCCTGTATGCACTCGATTCGAAACGGTTCGTGGTGGGGTCCCATCGAATCGACCCACAGAACAACTGGGGCTTCACCATCGACAAAGATCCGGACCGGCGGATCTTTTTGACTGAGCACTTTTTTGCCCCGCCCTTCAGCGACTACGACAATCGCCTGACCGACTACTTCGACCGGGAGGCCCATGCGCGGGCCACGCTGTTGATTCACGAGTTGAGCCATCTGGTGGCCACGACGGCCGATGCAGCGTACCTGGACTCGGTGATGCCGTTTTCCGATCTGATCGAGACACTGACCCAGGCCGGGCGCGAGTTGGCCGCCTACCAGAAAAATCGGCAAACCACGGGGTATTCGCGCAGGACGCCCGTCAGCCAATTGTTCAAGTACGTGGACGTCGCGGGCAACGTCTGGAGAGACTTCGGCTCGACACCTGAAACCGAATACATCAGGGATCAGATCCTGCGTACCACCGGCGGTGTGGACCTGAGTAATGCGAGGGGGATATTCATGACCAATCTCGGCAAACGAGTCGACACTATCCTGGATAATGCCGACTCGGTGGCGTTCCTGATCAGTAACCTGGGACGTCAATTGGACCCGGTGCCTTTCGATCGAAAGGCGTCCGCGCACTGATCGGTTTGCGATCAGTCTTTCTGGTCGCGTGTCACATTGCCCGAGGCGCCATCGACACGGAACTCATAGACGCTGCCGTCAGCTTTGCGCCCCTTGCCTTCCCAATAACCGTCGTTATCGGCTTCGATACTGTAGACCTCGATGTAGCCGGCCTTGGTCTTGGCAGTCTCGATGGCTTTTTCGATGGTGATCCAGCCTGCACCTGGCTTATCGGCCAGGGCGGCGCCAGCGCCGAGCAAGGTGGCTGTGGCAAGCATGGCGGTGAGGGTTTTCTTCAGCATTTTCTTACTCCGTTATAGAGAATGACTTACAGATCCAGATTTTTAGGGTGTTTGCAGGCCCAATTAGTTCCACATTGATGCTCATTCGCCATGATGGCTGTTCTCGGCACCCTACCGGGAAGGTTAGAATGTACGAAATCAGGAAGCACCAATGACCCAACAGCCTTTTTCAGAAGCCGAATATGATGCCGTCACCGATGCCGCCGCGCATTGGTGCATGCGCCTGCACGCTTTTGATTGCACAGAGGCCGAGCGGCAGGCTTTCGAACAGTGGCACGATGCGCATCCCCTGCATGCCTTCGAATATGCCGCCATGCTGGAAATCTGGGATGTGGCCGACCATCTGCCACGCACAGGCCAACCTTCCCCGCCCGTTGCACTGACGCCGCCGCCCAGCCGCTGGCGCAACTACGCCGTAGCTGCGGCCATCTCGTTGGTGGCCCTGCCCCTGGCCGCCTTCACTGGCTGGGAAGCGGGTTGGCTGCCCAGTTCCTATGAACATTACGATGCCGAAAACGGCCTGCGCCAAGTGACGCTGGCCGATGGCAGTGTGGTGGAGCTGAACCTGGGTACCGAACTGGTCTACAGCAACTATAAAAACGAACGCCGGGCCACCCTGAAAAAGGGCGAAGCGTTCTTCAATATCAGCCATGACCGCCAACACCCGTTTGTGGTGCGCGCCGGCGCCGGGCAGATCCGTGTGACAGGCACCCAGTTCAACGTCTGGAAGTATGACGATCAGGTGCGGGTCATGCTGCTCGAAGGCTCGGTGAAGATCACCAGCGATGCCAGCCACAGCGGGCTGAACCTGACGCCCGGGATGCAAGCCAGTTACAACCGCGGTGACGCGCAGCCACAGCTCCAGGCGTTCTCTCCCCATGATCCGGCACTGGCCTGGCGCACCGGCAAGTTGATCCTCGACAACCTGGCACTGGCGGATGCCTTGCCCCTGATCAACCGCTACCTCAACAAACCGGTGATGCTGGCCGATACCAGTACCGGCAATATCCGTATTGGCGGGATCTACGATATCCATGAAGTCACCCATCTGGTGTCCTCCCTGCCCAAGGTGCTGCCGGTCTATCTGACCCAGAACCAGGATGGCAACACCGTGCTCAACTCCATACCCCGCAAAGCACCGAAGATCTGAGCAGCACGCTCTGCCCAGGGTGTTGCTCGCGCCGCTGTGTCCACTTTTGAAACACTCAACGCCGCGCAACCGCCCTGTGGCTGCGGATTCATCGATTCGTCATCGATAGTGTTGCTTTGCTGAAACACCCCCTTCCCCCTGCAAGGCGCTGGTCATCCGCCGGCATCCTGTTTCATGCCTGATACACCCCACGCCACCTCCACCCCGCCATAAATCCCAAGCCATTGAAAAGCTGGAACATATAAAAAGCGGCACAGCTTCTGCTCTATTCCTTACAGCGCTGTTTAGGGTCAGCGTCACAAAACAAGGAATGATGCCGTGGCAACTCTCAATCAAGGCTCCATAGGCCTGCTGCTGATCAGCTGTGTACTCAGCGCCAGCGTGAGCCTGCACGCCTGCGCCGAGGACGGCATCATCGTGACGGGCCGCAATGTGCAAGGGTTTATGGTCGGCCGGCCCGCCTTTGGCAAAGACCCGTACCCATCCACCGCCAACGCCAACCCCAGCCAACAGATCCTGCGCGCTACCGGTGGCGAACTCAGCGACAACGATTTTGCGGGGGTCAGCAGCGGCTCGAGCATCACCCGCGCCATCCTGCCTAACGGCGACCTTCCCGGCTTGAGCAATACCCTGGGCAGCAACTCCGCTGGCCTGGGCGCCGGTGCGGCGGCCGGACATGCCAGCGGCAACACGCTGGGCGGGCAGATCAGCGGCTCGATCGAGCGCGGCCTGGCGCCGCTGAACAACATCGGCGCGATGATGGGGGTCCAGCAATGAACCGTTCGTGGCTGTTCCTCACCGTAATCGGCTGTTCGGCGGCCATGGCCGATAGCAGCCACCAGGCGCTGATCGACAACGCCGGCAAGCAATACACCGGTGTGCTGTCAGTCAACCAGGCCGCCGGCAATCAACAACAGCAGATCAACAGCCGCGCGATCAGCCTCGGTGGCCAGGCCAGCGACGCGCTTGTCCAGAAACTCGACGGCAAGGTTGATCCCGCCCTTAACGCCAGCGCGGCGATCCAGGGCAACTCATTCAGCAATGGCAACGGCATCCTGGGTGTCAACCAGTCGGCCGGGGCCAATAACCAGATGATCAATGCGGTGCGGATCAGCACGGGTCCGCAGAGCATCGATGACAGCGTCCTGTCGCAACAGAACATGACGCTGTTACCAGACTCACGATCCCCCTCTACCACTGGCAGCCGCCAGGTCGTTACCAGCGACCAGGCCTTCACCGGCAGCCGTGGAGTGGTACAGGTGAATCAGAGTGCAGGGGTGGGGAACCGGATGGCTAACACCCTCGGTGTGACTATCAAGTAACAGCTTGATAGGCGTTTGTTAGACCGTACCAACACTTAACCAACTAATAGAAGCAAGGAGATACACCATGAAACCTACAATGGCTCTCAAACCACTGGTTTTCGCTCTGGCTGCGCTCATGGCTGTTGCTGCACAGGCAAGTCCTGCCGAAAAATGGAAACCAACCCCAGTTCCAACCGGCACCGTGGCTGCCGTTGTGACTGACACGCAAGTGAGCAAGGACAACAAGTTCGACGATACCAAGACCCTCAATAATGCAGGGGCCAACGGCTCGTTGAGCAACAGCAAAGGCAACCTGGGTGCCAACATCGCAGCCGGTGGCGGCCACCAGCAAGACAATGCTGCTGCCATCACCAGTAGTGCAGATGATGCGGCCAGTGTCTTCGCAGGAGCTGATATCTATCAAGAAAGCAAAGACAACAAGTTCATTAACAAAGGCACGCAAAACAACGCTTCGCTGGTCAACTCGGCCAACAACAGCTCCGGCAACGTGGGCGTGAACGTGGCGGCCGGTCAAGGCAACCAACAGAAAAACAACCTGGCAATCGTGACAGCTGACGGCAAAAACGTCGCGTCTGCCTCGAACACCGAACAAGTGTCCCTGGATAACCACTTCCTCAACGAAGCGTCCTCCAAACACAGCTACCAACCTCAGTACGTGGTCAACAACGCTGGCCTGCTCAACTCCGCCAACAACGCGTCCGGCAACATCGGCGTGAACGTGGCGGCAGGTTCAGGCAACCAACAAAGCAACACCCTCACCCTGGGCAGCGGCTGCACCGTCTGCGCATCGGGCTCTGGCAGCAAACTGGCGTTCTGATGCAACGGGGCCTTGGCAACAAGGCCCTTTTTATTTCCAGTGTCCACCAGGTCATGATCATGCGCCTCGCGACCCTCTGCCTCTTGTTTTTACTCACCGGCCCGTCCTGGGCAGGGCAAATGGCGATTTCCGCCATGCCCGGCGGTGCAGTGATCTTCAAGAAGGTCGAGAGCATCCGGGAACGCCGGTTCGCCAACCTGGTGGAACAGAAAACCGATTTCAGCTGCGGTGCCGCGGCACTCGCCACCATCCTGCGCCAGGCCTATTGGCTGGACGTCGATGAAGCACACATCATCAAGGGCATGCTGATCAACGCTGACCAGGATCTGGTGCGCACCCAGGGCTTTTCCATGCTGGACATGAAGCGCTACCTGGAAAGCATCGGCATGCGGGCCAGGGGCTACAAGATCGGCCCCGACACCCTGCTGACGGTAAAGATTCCGGTAGTGGTGCTGTTGGAGATCCGTGGCTACAAGCACTTCGTGGTGATGCAGCGAGCCGAAAAAGACTGGGTCTATATCGGCGATCCGGTCCTGGGCAACAAGCGCTATTCGCGGGATGACTTCGTCGCAGGCTGGAATGGCATCGTGTTCGCCGTACTGGGTGAAGGCTATGACAAGACCAACGCCCTGCTCGATCCCCCTACGCCGTTGACCGCCAAGACCAAAATGAACGAGTTCCGGCCCGTGGGCGACGCCGAGCTGATGGACTTCGGTTTCATCCAGAGCGACTTCTTCTAGAAGCGCCATAAGGGGAAGGACGCCCCAGGAGCAGATGATGAACACTTCCCGTTGGCTCACGGCTCTGTGCCTGGCAGCCTCGATGCCTGCTTATGCGTCCTCGGCGTTCAAGCCCATTGAAATGAACGACGCGGAACTGGCTGAACTGCGCGGCCGCTTCGTGATGCCGGGGCGCATTATCAGTTTCGGCATTGTCATGAGCACCACCTGGACCAATGCTGCGGGCGACACCAGTACGGTGAGCGCCAACATGCATATCGACTCAGCCACGATCACTCCGCAATTCTATGTGCAATCCAGCGGGTCGGTGGGTAACGGCACCCAACGCGACCCGGGCACCGGCACCGTGGTCGGTGGCGCCGGACTGGGCAGCGGCCAGGGTGTGACCCAGACCGTACGTGCCGCCGGCGATGGCAACACGGCGTACAACAACGTCGGGATCAATGTCAGTGAAAACGGCCTGTCACCGGCCAACGTGGCGCAATCAGGGCAGGCGTTGATGGCGGGCGGCTCCTTTACAACAGACAGTGCGGCCGGGCGGGTCAGTGTGTCGGCCAACAATGGCGGCGTGCAGATGGCCATCGCGGCCCACAACAACCAGGGCAACGCGCTGCAGCAGATCGGTGGCGGCAACGTGCTGCAAGGCACGGTGTTGCAAGGCAACAGCAACTTCGTCAACAACATGACCCAGCTCAATGTCGCGCTTGGCAGCAATGGCCTGAGCGCCGGGGCTCTGAACTGCAATCTGGATCAACTCAAGGGCCTACGCACACTCGGTTATTGAACTACGCTGACCCTCGACACTTACGCATTAGAAAAGGACGGCTTACTTCATGCACCGATCGTTATCACTACGTGCCGTTGTCTGTTTAAGTACGCTCTTGCCCGCGAGTATGTTGTACGCAGCGCCAGACGCGGATATCGAAACCCTCAAACAAGAACTGCTGGAGCTCAAGCAGCGCTACGAAGTCCAACAAAAAGCCCTGGCAGTCCTCGAACAACGGGTACGCCAGGTGGAAGACCAGCCTGCTGTACCGGCACCCAAGCGCCTGGCCAAGTCGCCGGCAGACTTCAAGCAAAGCGGCAGCACCGTGGCCGCCAGCGGCGGTACGGGAGGGGCCACGGGTGGCAGCTCCTACGGGCAATCACTCAAGGATGATTCGGCGCCGGCGCAAAGTGTCAGTAACTTGTATAACGAAGCCAGCGGCTTCTTCGGCAACGGCAAGTTCAGTTTTGAAACCGGCATTACTTACGCGCGTTACGACGCCCGCCAGTTGACCCTCAATGGTTTCCTCGCACTGGATTCGATCTTTCTCGGCAATATCAACCTCGACCGGATCAAGGCCGATAACTGGACCCTGGACTTGACCGGCCGCTACAACCTCGATAACCGTTGGCAGTTCGACGTCAACGTCCCGGTGGTGTACCGCGAGTCCACCTATCAATCGGGTGGCGCCAGTGGCGGCGATCCGCAGGCCACTTCCGAAGAGTCCGTGAGCCGGGACCCGACCATTGGCGACGTCAACTTCGGGATCGCCTACAAGTTCCTCGACGAGTCGCCAACCATGCCCGATGCCGTGGTATCGGTGCGGGTCAAAGCGCCAACCGGCAAGGAGCCGTTCGGGATCAAGTTGGTGCGTTCGACCGCCAACGACAACCTGTACGTGCCGGAGAATCTGCCCACCGGCAACGGTGTGTGGTCGATCACGCCGGGGATTTCCCTGGTCAAGACCTTCGACCCGGCCGTGCTGTTTGGTTCGGTGTCCTATACCCACAACCTCGAAGACTCGTTTGATGACATCAGCAGCGACGTCAACCAGAAGGTCGGGGGTAAGGTCCGCCTGGGCGACAGCTTCCAGTTCGGCGTGGGTGTGGCATTTGCCTTGAACGAGCGCATGAGTATGTCGTTCTCGGTGTCCGACCTGATCCAGCGCAAGAGCAAGCTCAAGCCTGATGGGGGGGACTGGCAGTCGATTGTTTCAAGTGACGCCAACGCCGGCTATTTCAACGTCGGCATGACCATCGCCGCCAGTGAGAACCTGACCATCGTGCCCAACCTGGCCATTGGTATGACCGATGACGCACCGGACTTCACCTTCAGCCTGAAATTCCCGTACTACTTCTAAAACCGCCGCTCCTACAAAGTAGAAAAGGAAAAGCCCCGCCGCGATAAGGGTCGCGACGGGGCTTTTTTTACCCGCCCTAGCGGATCTGATGTTTGTGCAGCAACCGGTAGAACGTCGGCCGGGAAACCCCCAGCACACGGGCGGCGACACTCAGGTTGTCACTGTGCCGGTTCAACACATCACACAGCGCCTGGCGTTCAGCGCGGTGCTTGTAGTCCTCAAGCGTAGCCATGGGCAGCGCGATTGCCTGCTGGCTTTGCAAGCCCAGGTCGGCTGCTTCGATTTGCCGCCCTTCGGCCAGTACCAGGCCACGCCGCACTCGGTTGGCCAACTCACGCACATTGCCCGGCCAACCATGCTTGCCCATAGCGATCAGGGCGTCTTCGCTGAAGCTGCGTGGACGGCGCCCGGTTTCCTGGCTGTAGAACCTGGAGAAATGGTTGGCCAGCATGCCGACATCGCCATGCCGCTCACGTAACGGCGCGGTAATCACTTGCAGGACATTGAGCCGGTAGTACAAGTCCTCGCGAAAAGTCCCCCTCTCGATGGCGGCTTCAAGGTCGACGTGAGTCGCGGCCAGCACCCGCACATCTACCGGGATCGGTTGGCTACCCCCTACGCGCTCAATGTGTTTTTCCTGGAGAAAGCGCAACAGGTTGGCCTGCAACTCCATGGGCAAGTCGCCGATTTCATCGAGGAACAGGGTGCCGCCGTTGGCCGCTTCGATACGCCCGATCTTGCGTTGATGGGCGCCGGTGAATGCGCCCTTTTCATGGCCAAACAGTTCGGATTGGATCAAGTGCTCTGGGATCGCCCCACAATTGATCGCCACAAACGGCTTGGCGTGGCGCTGGGATTGGCGGTGCAGGGTCTTGGCCACCAGTTCCTTGCCGGTGCCGCTGTCGCCACGGATCAGAATCGGCGATTCGGTGGGGGCCAGCTTGGCCAATAGTTTGCGCAGCTCCCGGATTGGCCGGCTGTCGCCCAACAATTCATGTTCCAGTTCGTTCACGTGGGCCGCGCCTTTACCCCGCAGGCGTGCCATGCCAAAGGCGCGGCCCAGGGTCACTTGGACCCGTGACACATCGAAGGGCAAGGTGTGGAAGTCAAAAAACCATTCGCAGACAAAGTCGCCGACGTTCTGCAGGCGCAGCATTTCTGGGCTGAGCACGGCGATCCATTCGGTACCGCTGCGGCTGATCAGCTCCTTGACCGCCTCGGGTCGCTCCAAGTGCATGGGCTGGAGCCGCAACAACCCCACATCACAGGTACGATCCCCCAACGCATCCAGGGCGCAACTGTCTACATCCCAGCCAACCGCCCGCAAACCAGGCAATAACTGGTGGCAGTCGTCACAGGGATCGACCACGAGCAAGCGACGCAGGGCTGGTGTAACAACCATGACTATTCCTTGGCGTCAAAATCATTAAAGTTATTTAGAAACAATAGTTTGGGCAGGCTGCTCATAACCCTAGCAAGATCTTGACGCTAGCCTTGTATCGTTTCGCGATAAAACCATCACCGATACAGCGTTTAGCGATCAGACCCACGGCAAGCGCTACTTCAATCTTTCATTCACCTTTCAAAATCGCGCCTTACATGACGTTAATCACGAAAAGTTGAATTTTCTTGTTCTAACATGTGACCCGTACCCCGTCATCGTGCATCAGTACAGGTACTAGCCGAACGGTAAGCCCAACCGACGGCACATCTTCTGATTGGGCACTTAGAGAGAAGACCCCATGAACGCCCCGCTCCGTATCAACGAAGCTCTTTTGATCGCAGACCGTGCTTTCCAACCCTTTCACTGCGTGGCCTGGGACCCACAAAACGGCACTGACGAAGTGAGCCTGACCGTGATCGACCGCACCGCGAAACATATCGGGCGCAAACAGATTCCTTGCAGCACTTATTCCGATCCAAAACAATTGGAAACCCTGCTGCTACAAGCCCGCGCCGAACTCAATGGCGAAGGTTATCAACTACAGTCCTGGGCAATGCCCAAGTAAGTTAAGGCAGCCACTGCGACATGCCGTCGCTTCTTATATTGGCTGCAACTTGTTAAGACTATTAAACCCGTGGCGCGTGAGTTCGACTCCCGCCACGGGTTTTGCGTGCCTGACACTTAAGTATCTCCCTTCTTTATATGGCTGCCATGCCATGACCGCTTGATCTTCCTGCGAGCATCGGGCACTTTGCGCGCTTCTCGCCCCCAGGAGCACCCCATGTCCGGTTCAATGGCCCAGGCCTTCGCCCATAACTTCCTGGGGCACTCGCCCCGTTGGTACAAGGCCAGCATCCTCGCTTTCCTGATCATCAACCCACTGGTGCTCTGGGCTTTTGGCCCGGTTGCGGCTGGCTGGTTGCTGGTGGCCGAGTTCATTTTCACCCTGGCCATGGCGCTGCACTGCTATCCGTTGATGCCCGGTGGGCTGTTGATGGTCGAGGCACTGTTGCTGCGCATGACCACGCCCCAGGCGCTGTACGACGAGCTGCTGCATAACTTTCCGGTGATCCTGCTGCTGATGTTTATGGTGGCCGGCATCTACTTTATGAAGGACTTGCTGCTGTTCCTGTTTTCGCGCCTGCTGCTGGGCGTGCGCTCAAAAGCGCTGCTGGGGCTGATGTTCTGCTTTTTGTCGGCCTTTCTTTCAGCCTTTCTTGATGCCTTGACGGTCACTGCGGTCATTATCAGTGCGGCCGTGGGCTTCTATTCGGTGTATCACCGCGTAGCCTCAGGCAATGATCCACGCCAGGACAGCGAATACAGCGACGACCGCCACCTGCCCACCTTGCACCACGCCGACCTTGAGCAATTTCGCGCTTTCCTGCGCAGCCTGTTGATGCACGGCGCCGTCGGCACCGCCCTGGGTGGCGTGTGCACGCTGGTAGGAGAACCACAGAACCTGTTGATCGGCCATGAGATGGGCTGGAATTTCACTGAGTTCTTCCAGCGAATTGCCCCGGTATCGCTGCCGGTGCTGGTCGCCGGCCTGATGACCTGCGTGCTCCTGGAAAAGCTGCGCTGGTTTGGCTACGGCACCCTGCTGCCGGACAACGTGCGCCAAGTGCTGGCCAACTACGCCCGTGAAGACAACGCCGAACGCACCCCGCGCCAACGTGCGGCGCTGATTGTTCAAGGCCTGGCAGCGCTGATCCTGATCGCCGGCCTGGCGTTTCATATCGCCGAAGTGGGCCTGGTCGGTTTGCTGGTGATCGTACTGATCACTGCCTTCACCGGGATTACCGAAGAACACCGCATCGGCAATGCCTTCAAGGACGCCCTGCCCTTTACCGCGTTGCTGGTGGTGTTTTTCGCCGTGGTCGCAGTGATTCATGATCAACAGCTGTTCACCCCATTGATCCAATGGGTGCTGGCACTGCCCGCCGAACAACAGCCGGGCATGCTGTTTGTTGCCAACGGCCTGTTATCCGCCATCAGCGATAACGTGTTTGTGGCGACGATCTACATCACCGAGGTCAAGCAGGCGTTTGTGTCCGGCCATATGAGCCGCGAGCATTTCGAGACCCTGGCCATTGCGATCAATACCGGCACCAACCTGCCCAGCGTAGCGACGCCCAACGGCCAGGCAGCTTTCCTGTTTTTGCTGACCTCTGCGATTGCGCCGCTGATCCGCCTGTCCTACGGGCGGATGGTGTGGATGGCGCTACCGTACACCGTGGTGATGGGCGTGCTGGGCTGGTACGCGGTCAGCTATTGGCTGTGAAGGATAAACCGTTCAATAGCCTGGGCTGCGCCGTCCTCGAGATTGCTGCCGGTGACGACATCGGCCTGGCGCTTGACGGCCTCTTCGGCCTGGCCCATGGCAATCGATAACCCGGCCACCTGAAACATCGCCGGGTCATTGCCGCCGTCGCCGATGGCCGCTGTCTGCTCCAGCGCCACGCCAAGATGAGCGGCCAGGGTTTTCAGGGCATCCCCCTTGTTGGCCTGCATGGCCGTGATATCGAGGTACACCGGTTGCGAACGCGATACTTGGGCCAGGCCTGCGACCTTGGGCTGCAACTGCACCTCCAGGTCAATCAACAACTGGGCGTTGGCGCTGGCGGCGACGATCTTGTCGATCCGCCCCAGGACCGGCTCGAAACTCTCCACCACCACCGGCGCATATCCCAGGCCCTGCTGCTCCCGAGGCACCATGGGGCCGGTAGGATCGCGCAGCAGCCAGTCGCCTTCGGCAAACACCCAGACCTCCACCTCTGGCTGCTCGCACAGCAGCGCCAGGGTGATCAGCGCCGCCTCAGCCGGCAAATAGTGGGCAACCAGGATGCTGCCATCCGGGTTGACCAGGGTGCCACCGTTGAACCCCGCGGTGGGCACGTCGACGCCCAGCGCTTCGATCTGCTGCAACATGGCCCTGGGCGGCCGCCCGGTGGCGAGGCTGAAAAACACCCCTGCCTCGCGCAGCGCCCTTACGGCTTCGATGGTGCGTTGGCTCAGGCTGTGATCGGGCAACAACAAAGTGCCGTCCATATCACTCAGCAAAAAACGGATGGGTTGAATCGCGTCTGCACTCATCCGAGGCGATGCCAAGCGCGGCCATCACGGGCCAGCAACGCATCTGCCGCCGCCGGGCCATCTTCGCCAGCCTTGTAGGCCTGGATCCCGTCGTCTTCTTTCCACGCATCGAGAAACGGCTGTACCGCACGCCAGCCGTTTTCGATGTTGTCCGCGCGCTGGAACAGCGTCTGGTCACCGGTCAGGCAGTCGTAGATCAGGGTTTCGTAGCCGGTGGACGGCTGCATCTCGAAGAAGTCCTTGTAGGCAAAGCCCAGTTGGATGTTGGCCATGTCCAGGGTCGGCCCGGGCTTTTTCGCCAGCAGGTCGAACCACATGCCTTCATTGGGCTGGATCTGGATCTTCAGGTACGTCGGCTTGAGTTCGTCGACTTCGGTGTCGCGGAACTGCGCATACGGCGCCGGCTTGAAGCAGATGACAATCTCGGTGTCGCGCACGCTCATGCGCTTGCCGGTGCGCAGGTAGAACGGCACGCCGACCCAACGCCAGTTATCGATCATCACCTTCAGTGCCACAAAGGTCTCGGTGCTGCTGTCCGGGGCCACATTGGCCTCCTGCCGATAGCCCGGCAGCGCCTTGCCACCGATCTCGCCGGCAGTGTATTGGCCGCGCACCGAGTTGGCCCGCGCATCTTCCAGCGACCAGGGGCGCACAGCGCCAATCACCTTGGCCTTCTCGCCACGTACCGCGTCGGCACCAAACGCCGCCGGCGGTTCCATGGCAATCATCGCCAGCAGCTGGAACAGGTGGTTGGGCACCATATCGCGCAGGGTGCCCGTGTTTTCGAAGAAACTGCCCCGGGTTTCGACCCCGACGGTTTCCGCGGCGGTAATCTGCACGTGGTCAATGTAGTGGTTGTTCCAGAACGCTTCGAACAGCACGTTGGAGAAACGGCTGATCAGGATGTTCTGTACCGTTTCCTTGCCCAGGTAATGGTCGATGCGGTAGATCTGCTTTTCGCTCATGACCTTGAGCAGGCAGGCGTTCAACGCCTCGGCGGTGGCCAGGTCGGAGCCGAACGGCTTTTCGATCACCACGCGGCGGAAAGCCTCGGGGCTCTCCTCCAGCAGGTTGGCCCGGCCCAGGCGCTGCACCACTTCACTGAAGAAGCGCGGCGCGGTGGCCAGGTAGAACACCGCGTTGCCGGTGCCGCTGTCAGCGATTTTGCTGGCGATGTCGGCATAGGTGCCATCATCGAGGAAATCGCCCTGCACGTAGCTGATGCCCTTGGCCAACTGGGCCCACAACTGTGGGTCCAGTGCATGTTCGGCATTGCCCTTGACCTTGCTCGCGGCTTCGGTGCGGATGAAGTCTTCGAGTTTCTTGGCGAAGTCGACATCGCTGATCGCGTTGTGATCCACCCCGACAATCCGCAGGCCCTCACCCAGCAGACCATCGCGACTGAGGTTGTACAGCGCCGGCATGAGCAGGCGCTTGACCAGGTCGCCATGGGCGCCAAACAGGAACAAGGTAGTGGGTGGAGCGGGTTCGGCCTTGGGTTTCTTGCCGTTGGCCGTCATTTTTTGGAAGTCTCCACATGGCCGCCGAAGCCGAAGCGCATAGCCGACAGCAGCTTGTCACCGTAAGTGCTTTGCTGGCGCGAGCGGAACCGGGCGAACAGCGAGTTGGACAGCACCGGCACCGGCACCGACTGCTCCATGGCCGCTTCGATGGTCCAGCGCCCTTCGCCGCTGTCGGCCACGGAACCGGAGTAACCGTCGAGCTTGGGGTCGGTCGCCAGGGCATCGGCGGTCAGGTCCAGCAGCCAGGAAGATACGACGCTGCCGCGACGCCAGACTTCGGCGATGTCGGCCACGTTCAGGTCGAAGCGCTGTTCTGGCGGCAGGTTTTCCGAGTTCTTGGTCTTGAGGATGTCAAACCCTTCGGCAAACGCCTGCATCATCCCGTACTCGATGCCGTTGTGGATCATCTTCACAAAGTGCCCGGAACCGGCAGGGCCAGCATGGATGTAACCACGTTCGGCACGGTCATCGGTGGCGGTACGGTCCTTGGTCCGCGGGATATCGCCCAGGCCTGGGGCCAGGGTGGCGAAGATCGGGTCCAAGTGCTTGACGGTCTCGGCGTCGCCGCCAATCATCATGCAGTAGCCACGCTCCAGGCCCCAGACGCCACCGGAAGTGCCGACGTCGATGTAGTGCAGGCCTTTTTCCGCCAGAGCCTTGCCGCGACGCACGTCATCCTTATAGAAAGTGTTGCCGCCGTCGATGATCACATCGCCGGGTTCCATCAGTTGGCTCAGGTCGTTGATCGTGGTTTCGGTGGGTTCGCCCGCCGGCAGCATGACCCAGACAGCCCGCGGTTTTTGCAGGCCGGCGACCAGGGCGGCGAGATCGGCAACGCCAGTGGCGCCCTCTTCACTCAAGCCTTTGACGAATGCTTCATTGCGGTCGTAGACCACGGTGGTATGCCCATTGAGCATCAAGCGGCGCGCAATATTCCCGCCCATGCGGCCTAGTCCGATAATCCCCAGTTGCATGTATTGATGCTCCCAACTACAAATAAAAAATGTGTGACACAGTTTATAGCGCAATGACGAATTAGTCCGGCGCCAATCTCACTAGTTTCATCAGAAAAACAGGCCATCGTTTCACCATCACCGGCTGAAAAGTCACAACGACCCCGAAAAATAAAAAAGTTCCCTTGAGCCAAAAAAGAAATCAGAATCGCCCCTGACTCCTGCCGAGGGCCTCGACTCAAGCCCCCTGGCACCGCGATACACCGGCTATTTGCGAGGTAAGCAATGCGCACTGCACAGATCACACGCCCGCCACAAACCCTTTACGTCACCGTCCGCCGCGACGAGTTGCGCCAGTTGAAAGACGAACGTGAACAGTTGCAGCAGGAAGTGATCCGCCTGCGTGCGCAATTGCAGGCCCAGCTCACGAATCAAGCCATCACCTGCTGACCTTTTGTAGGAGCCGACTTGCCGGCAAGCCGGTTCCTACAGGGGTCGCCATCTCGGATCAAACTCACGAAGTTTTCACCCGCCCTTCCCGATAATCCTCCACCAGAACGCCGCCTCACCCATGGGCGGTGGCAATTATCGGGTTGGAGCGCTGCATGGCGATGTTCAAACGCAGCACAAAGTCTGCGACAGGGTTTGATTGGGCCGGCCTTGGCTGGATGTTCCTGTTTTTCTGGTATTTCTCGGGCATTACCCAACTGCTGATCCAATTGACCGGTACTTCCGGCTTCAGTGGTTTCCGCCAGGCGTTCTTCATGAGTGCACTGTGGTTGGCGCCGATGCTGCTGTTCCCGCGGCGCGCCAGGCTGCTGGCCGCGCTGATCGGCGTGGTGTTGTGGGCCTGCTCCATGGCCAGCCTGGGCTATTTCTTTATTTACCAGCAGGAATTTTCCCAGAGCGTCATCTTCATCATGTTCGAGTCGAACATCTCTGAAGCGGGCGAGTACGCAACCCAATATTTTGCCTGGTGGATCGTGCTGGCCTTTATTGCCCACACGGCCTTGGCCATCTTCCTCTGGACCCGCGTGCGCCCGGTCTATCTGCCCAAGGCACGGGCGATGGTCGCGGCCACCGCCATTGTGCTGGCGATTGTCGGTTATCCGTTGATCAAGCAGATCGCCACCAACGACACCCTGGAACGAGCCATCGATGGTTTCGAAACCCGTGTCGAACCTGCGGTGCCGTGGCAGATGATCGTCGCCTATCGTCGCTATACCCAGCAGTTGAACAACATGCAGGGCATGCTCGACAACGTCAGCAAGATCCCGCCCCTGAGCAACTTCAAAGACAGCATGGCCGGCCAGCCATCGACCCTGGTGCTGGTGATCGGCGAGTCCACCAACCGCCAGCGCATGAGCCTCTACGGCTACCCACGCAAGACCACCCCGGAACTGGACAAGCTGCGTGACCAACTGGACGTGTTCGATAACGTCATCACCCCGCGCCCCTACACCATCGAGGCGCTGCAACAGGTGTTGACCTTTGCCGACGAAGACCACCCGGACCTGTACCTCAAGACCCCATCGATCGTCAGCATGATGAAACAGGCCGGCTACAAGACCTTCTGGATCACCAACCAGCAGACCATGACCAAGCGCAACACCATGCTCACCACGTTCTCGGAACATGCCGACGAGCAGGTATACCTCAATAACAACCGCAACCAGAACGCCCGCCAGTACGATGGCGACGTGCTGGAACCGTTCTCCAAGGCCCTCGCCGACAAGGCCGAGCGCAAGCTGATCGTGGTGCACCTGCTGGGTACCCACATGAGCTATCAGTACCGCTACCCGCCGAGCTTCGACACCTTTACCGACCGCCAGGGCGTCCCGGATGGCGTGCGCGACGACCAGTTGCCGACCTACAACAGCTACGACAACGCGGTGCGCTACAACGACTTCGTGGTGTCGAGCCTGATCAAGGACTACGCCAAGACCGATCCCAACGGTTTCCTGCTGTACCTCTCCGACCACGGCGAGGATGTGTTCGACTCGGCGGGCCACGACACCCTGGGCCGCAACGAGGGCAAGCCGACGGCGCCGATGTACACCATTCCTTTCATGACCTGGGCCTCGCCGAAATGGCGCGCCAGCCACGACTGGAATATGCGAGGCGATTTACAACGGCCGTACAGCAGCTCGCAGTTGATTCATACCTGGGCCGACCTTGCGGGCTTGAGCTTCGACGAACTGGACCGCAGCCGCAGCTTGGTCAGCGATAGCTTCACGCCACGGCCATTGCTGATTGGCGATCCCTACCAGCGTTCGCAGAAGGCCTTGATCGACTTCAGCCTGATCAAGCCCAAGGTCAGCGCCGACCCCAGGAATGTGGTGCTGAAGTAAACGCCCCCGCCCCGTCCAAAGTTAACCGGGTGATTAACTTTGGACGTTCTTGACGTTAATTCTCATTTAATAAGCTTCCTACAGACTATTCCCATAAATCTGATCAGGGACGGTGCAGATACCGATCACTCTTAATGGGAATACATGCAATGAAACTTTCAACCTTGATGCTCGCCGGCGTACTGGGCTTGACCTCGGCCGGAGCCTTCGCCGAAGGTGGCGCGGAACGCGTGAAGGAGCACTTCGACAACTTCAGCTTCACCCAGAAACAAATCCACAGCGATGCTGAGCAGACTGCCGCGACCGATGCCAAGGGCGCTGAAGGCGGCTCTGCCGAGCAGGCGCGGGATAGTGAACAACCCAAGAGCTGACGCGCCACTTCCGCTCTGATGGAGACGTTCATCAAGGCTGTCTGTGGTGAGGGGCATTCGCAACCCGACGGGATAAGCCCCTTACCACCGACGCGGCCTTAAAGCACCTTGCTCCAGAACAGCATGCGGCCATGGGCGGGGTCGAACACCGAGTCATCAAACCCAAACTTGCGGTACGACGCCTGAGCCACCGGATTACCTTCCAGCACTTCGAGGGTGATCTTGCAGCAACCGCGCTGACGTGCGATTTCCTCGACCTTCTGCAGCATTTTCTGGCTCAGGCCCAGGCCACGGAACTGTTCCATGACGACCACGTCATGCACGTTGACCAGCGGGCGACAGGCGAAGGTCGAAAACCCCTCAAAGCAGTTCACCAGCCCGGCCGGCTCGCCACCCACAAAGGCCAGCACGCTGAATGCGTGGGCACGCTTGGCCAATTCAGCCGGCAGTTGCTCCAGCAGATCGGCGGACAGGGCTTTGCCTCCGCCCATCGGGTCTTGCGCGTAGTGATTGAGCAGCAGGCCAATGGCCTCGGCCTGTACAGGATTGCTGTAGCTGGCTTGCAACACCAGTATTTCTGCGGCTTCCATTTCCTTCCTCGATAACAGTTAGGCAGGGATCACCTCCCCGCAAAACCTCGATTGTAAGCGGGCTGTCGGCCATAGATGAAGGAGATTAACTACAGGTTTGTGCAGGAAAGCGCTGTCACGACTCCTGTCGAATAAAAGTGGCTCAAGGCCATTATCGGCCGAAGCGCTGTAGCTGCATTTCTTGTAAGCGACTGAACGTTCGTCGGAACGCAAATTCCAGGTAACCCTCTGTGTAAAGCGACACCAGGGGCACTTTGGCTTCTATGTATAACGGCACCTTGCGGTCGTAGCACTCATCGACCAGGGCAATAAAGCGTCGCACGCCGTCATCGTGCACAGACAATTGCGGCAACTCACGATCCCCCGCCTCCACACGCTGGGCGCCGTCCTCGGTGCCGCGGGCAATCCGTCCGGGACGCTGCTGAGCACTCAAGCTGGGAACCTCACCGAGCAATATGGCGCTGTAACGATCGCACAGTTGCATGAAATCCATGGCCGCCAACGGTTGCTCGCACAAGTCGGCATAACGGCACCACAGCACCGTTGCACAGGATTGCACCGTGGCAATGCTGCGCGAGCCCACGACCACCGGCGCATCACTGCAGGCTTGTCCCGCGCTCAACCGCTCAAATACCTGTGCCAGTGCCTGTGGCTCATCGACCCAGTAACGCTGCTCAGCGGTGCCGGGATGCAGGCGGTGATCTTCACTGCCCGCTACCGCCACCACCTGCATATGGGCCTTGATAGCCTCGATGGCCGGCATGAAGCGGTCCCGGTTGAAACCGTCGGCGTAGAGCTGCTCTGGCGGTTGATTGGAGGTGCAGACCATCACCACCCCTTCGTCGAACATCACCTGGAACAAACGCCCGAGGATGATCGCATCGCCGATGTCATTGACGAACAGTTCGTCAAAACACAGCACCCGCACCTCCCCGGCCAATTCACGGGCCAGGGCCTGCAAAGGGTCGGGCGTGCCGGTCAACTGGAACGAGCGCTGGTGGACCCAGCCCATGAAGTGATGAAAATGCTGGCGCCGCGCAGGCACCCGCAGGCTCTGGTAGAACTGATCCATCAGCCAGGTTTTGCCACGGCCCACCGGGCCCCAGAGATAAACCCCGGTCACGGGACCATGGGTGCCCTGATGCAAGGCCTCATGGCAATCCTGCAAGATTTGCACGGCATGGCGCTGGGCATCGTCGGCGACAAAACCCTCATGCAGGGCCTGCTGGTACGCGGCCAGGGGTGAATCAAAAATCATACCGTTCCATAGCCAGAATGGCTCATCTGTGGCGAGGGGGCTTGTCCCCCGTTGGGCTGCGAAGCAGCCCCAGTAGGCTCCTGAGCTCTATCTGACACACCGAAGCAGCAGGTTTTGGGGCTGCTTTGCAGCCCAGCGGGGGTGTAGAACCGTAGACATCCTTTACATCTGAAACCGGGGACATCGTTTACACATTTGAAGCTTGGATGCGGCTCTTGCCGCGTCCAAGTCTGCCCAAGGGATAGTC
>Ga0265296_1000640_pt1 | contig 49615 bp, 23 predicted proteins | sample MunlanPumphouse1_FD_189073 | JGI IMG/M metagenome (GOLD analysis project Ga0265296, IMG submission 189073) | Groundwater microbial communities from a municipal landfill in Southern Ontario, Canada - Pumphouse #1 | ecosystem: Environmental > Aquatic > Deep subsurface > Groundwater | place... | reverse complement strand
AGCCAATCCTCGACAGTCAAACAGGGACCAGCCCTCATGGCTGGATACCGGGCTGGATCAACAAGTACTGGAATGAAGACCCAGAACATCCACCGTTCAAGGCCGGTACAGGGATGATTCGCCGGCCCGATGTGGTGATCGTTAAGGATTCGACCAAGCCACCAACTCAGGACAACATCAAGCAAGTAGTGGAGATGAAATTTCCGCCTGATCCACCGAATACTCGACAGGCGCAGGGCTATGCAAAAATTGCTGGCAACAAAAACAAGGTCGTTGAGATGACATCCACCGAATGTGACTGTAGCCAGGAAAATCAGCAGTCCAACGTGCCAGTGGCGCAGCTTGGCTGGGCCGCAGCCATCGCTGGTGGCGTGATGTTTATCCTGACGCGTGGCCGCTCCCCTCGGCCAATGATCCCCGCTTACTGATTCGGAGGAACCTCGATGGAACCGGAATTTAATGTAGCCGAAGAACTTGCCAAACAATCACACCTGCTGGAAATACCCGGTCATCTGTTGATGAAGGGCGGGGCCCAGAACTATATCGGCGCAGTACTTTGCCTGCGGGCAACGCTGTATTTCAAGGAGGCCCATACACCATTGGTGCGCGAAGCGTTATGCAAGTGCTTCGACGACTTTAAGCGTCTAGCCGAGCCCCATCTCACTTGGCTCTGGCGTGAGGAGCCTAGACAGGGTCAACCACTGTCAGCGTATGGTCAGGCAAAGTCACTGCGTGAAATGCTGAGCGCAATGGATGAAGACGACTACCTCAGCTTCTACTACCTCAGCGGCAAGCATTCCAACGACGCTAGCGCTTGGCTCTTCGATATTTTTGGCATGCAGGGATGGGCGGCAAGGATGGGGGATGAACTAAGCACTCTGGAGTTCTCAGTACCGCTTTTGTACCAAGAGCAGAATCCACTCAGTTTCCTACGCTTGTTCATTGACTCCGCGCGCCGATTGGTCCCCGAGCAGGGCTGCGCGGGGCATGCCTTCAATCTTTCCGTCACCAACCGGGATAGCAATGAGCCTACTGAAGCCTTTATGGCGGCGCGCATGCCTGGATTGGATGTAGGAACAGCCGCTCTGTTGGCGAATATCCCCGAGTTCAAACCCACAAAAATCAAGACAGTCAGTTGGCTGACCTTGCTCGACCAAGCACGCCTGGATCTTGTCGGCGGCCTGGATGGCCTGCGTGCGCAGCTACCTTCCAGCCATTTTGCCTTCTATGACTTCGGTAACGGCGTAGTGATCCAGGCCGGTGCATACCCATACCTTGGTGGTGATGCCGATGATCCGAAACCGGCGGCCTACGTGTTGTTGAACCATGTGCTCAAGGACATCCGCTACGAGACTGTAGGCTCACTGCACGGAGGCTCTCATGATGGCGAGTTGCGGCTGGTGGACTGGTCGGCTGACCAGTGGCTCAAGCGCTTGGATGTGGACGCAGACGATATACCCGCCTGGCGGGCTAAGTTACTTCACGAGGAGCCGTGCTTGGATGCTACAAACACCCTGCCGGGGCGTTTGTAGAATCGATGGGCTGACCACCTACGAATACAAGGATGGCGAAAATGAATAGGAAAAAGGTGTGGTGGTTGTGGGGTGGGTTGGATGCTATTTATGTCATCTGGTATGTTCTGAACAGTTTACTTGGCGGACGAGTTCCTTTTTTTAGCGATATTGCCAGCGCTGTGAATATTTTTCCGGATCACGGTTCAGTGCAGATTTATATGTTTGCTTTTAACTTGGTTCTTCAAGTTTCGGTTATTTTTTCTTGTGCGTTATTTTTATTGCAAAAAGCACAGGTTAAATGGCTTGTATATTTACAAACTCCTTTGCGTCTTATTTTTATAGTGCCCTCTGTTTCGATTTTGTTGATTGGCGCTCGCGTATTTCCAGATTACAACGTTATTTTTATGGCTGTCTTAGTGGTGATTTCCGAGGCTGCAAAAGTCTGGAGTGTTCGGCGGTATGGTCAGAAAAGTTGATCGGGCGCGCTGAAAACCTTCACCTTTGATGGACGCCGTCCTATTCGTCGCTCAAGCCGGCTGGACGGATAGCCAGAAGGCTTTTTTGTAGGAGCGAGCTTGCTCGCGAAGGTCGTCAACGATGACGTGGGTAGCCTGGATCAACGCGGTGTCTTGGTGTTTTTCGCGAGCAAGCTCGCTCCTACAGACCACAGCCCGCCGCCTATCAGGGAATTTGTATCAAAAGTTGACGAGATTCCATTCCTCGATCATATTGATAGTTAGCAAACTAACTGTATGCGAACTATCCCGTGTCCCACTCCCTTGAACACCTTCACATGAGCCTCAGCAGCAGCATGGTGGCTGGCGCCCGTCACTGGCGCAAAATCTGCCAGAGCACCCTGGTGAGCTACGGTATTTCCGAAGCCTGCGCAGTGCCTTTACTGATGATCGGCCGTCTCGGCGACGGCGTGCATCAAGTCAAGGTGGCCCAGGCCTCGGGGATGGAAAGCCCGTCCCTGGTGCGCCTGCTCGACCAACTGTGCAGCAGTGGTTATGTGTGCCGCACCGAAGATATCCACGATCGCCGCGCCAAGGCCTTGAGCCTCACCGAGCGCGGTCGGGAACTGGTGCAAGCCGTGGAGGCGCAACTGGTGCGCCTGCGTCGTGAAGTGCTGGCCGACATTGCGCCCACCGATATGCAGGCCGCGCTGCGTGTGTTGCGCGCCTTTGAGGCGGCGACGCTTTGAACGGATTTTTCAGCGGCTTTCCTCCCGCTCGCGACTGGTTCTACGGCGTGCGTACCTTCGCCGCCTCGATGATCGCGTTGTACATCGCCATGCTCATGCAAATGCCGCGTCCGTATTGGGCGATGGCCACGGTGTATATCGTCTCCAGCCCGTTTGTCGGCCCCACCAGTTCCAAGGCGTTGTACCGCGCCATCGGCACCTTGATGGGCGCGGCGGCGGCGGTGTTTTTTGTGCCGATGTTTGTACAGTCGCCCTACATTCTGGTGGTGGTGATTGCATTGTGGACGGGCACTTTGCTGTTCCTCTCCATGCACCTGCGCACTGCCAATAACTACGCCTTGATGCTGGCCGGCTACACCCTGCCGCTGATCGCCCTGCCAGTGGTGGATAACCCCCTGGCGGTGTGGGATGTGGCCGAGGCGCGGACCGAAGAAATCTTCCTTGGCATCGCAGTGGCCGCCGTGGTGGGCGCGATGTTCTGGCCGCGCCGCCTGATGCCGGTGTTCGATGGCTCGGTGGCCAAGTGGTTTGCCGATGCCCAGGTCTACAGCCAGCGCTTTCTGACGCGCAATGTGCAGCCTGAAGAAGTCAGCAACCTGCGCGGCGGTATGGTCGCCACCTTCAACACTCTCGAATTGATGATCGGCCAGTTGCCCCACGAAGGCGCACGGCCGCAGACCGTGCGTAACACCAAGGAACTGCGTGGGCGCATGATCCACCTGCTGCCGGTGGTGGATGCCCTGGATGATGCGTTGTACGCCATCGAACACCGCGCTCCGGAGTTTCTCGATCGCCTCACGCCGATACTCCAAGCCACCCAGCAATGGCTGCAAGACACCCAACAAGGCGCACCGCTGGAAAGCTGGCGTGCCTTGCGTGACCAGCTAGACGCCCTGCAACCCCAAGGCGAAGCGCTGGACGATCGCCACACCCTGCTGTTTTCCAACGCGTTGTACCGCCTTGGTGAGTGGATCGATTTGTGGCAAGACTGCCGCAGCCTGCAAGCCGCCATCGAGTGCGAAAGCCAGGACACCTGGCGCGCCGTCTACCGTCACTGGCGGCTGGGCCGGCTCACGCCATTTCTTGACCGTGGCCTGATGTTTTACTCGGCGTTCTCCACCGTCACCGCGATCATCGTCGCCTCGGTGCTGTGGATTCTGCTGGGCTGGACCGACGGCGGCAGTGCGGTGATTCTGGCGGCGGTGGCGTGCAGCTTCTTCGCCTCGATGGACGACCCGGCGCCACAGATTTATCGGTTCTTTTTCTGGACGGCAATGTCGGTGCTGTTCGCCAGCCTCTACCTGTTTCTGGTGCTGCCCAACCTGCACGATTTCCCGATGCTGGTGCTGGCGTTCGCCGTGCCGTTTATCTGCATCGGCACCCTCACCGTGCAACCGCGCTTTTACCTGGGCATGTTGCTGACGCTGGTGAACACTTCGTCATTCATCAGTATCCAGGGGGCCTATGATGCGGACTTCCTCAACTTCGCCAACGTCAACCTGGCCGGTCCCGTGGGCCTGCTGTTTGCCTTTGTGTGGACGCTGATCGCCCGGCCCTTTGGCGCCGAACTGGCGGCCAAGCGCCTGACCCGCTTCAGCTGGCGCGACATTGTCGGCCTCACCGAACCTGCGACCCTGGCCGAGCACCGGCACATGGCCGTGCAAATGCTCGACCGCCTGATGCAGCACCTGCCGCGCCTGGCCCTCACTGGCCAGGACACCGGCATTGCCCTGCGTGATTTGCGGGTGGCACTGAACCTGCTCGACCTGCTGGCCTACTCGCCGCGCATCCTCGGCGTGCCACGGGTGTTGCTCAACCAGGTGGTCGAAGGTGTCGGCGCTTACTTCAAGGCCTGCCTTAAAGCCGGTGAGCGCTTGCCCGCGCCCAGCGGCCTGTTGATGACCCTCGATCGCACGCGCCGCGCGCTCAACGGCCAGGGCCTGCAAGGCGAGGGCGATACCCGCCTGCACCTGTTGCACGCCCTGGCCGGCCTGCGCCTGGCGCTGTTGCCTGGGGTTGAATTCATTGGCGGCGCCGAGATGCAAGCGCCGCTGCCCGATGGAGCGCCTCTATGATCGGTGACCTGGATATCAGCGGGGTGTTCCTGCCCACGCTGCTGGTGCTGATGGGCATTACGTATGGCTTTTACCTGGTGGTGCACGGGCTGTTGAACCGCGTCCACTTCTATCGCCTGGTCTGGCACCGGGCATTATTCAATGTGGCTCTCTACGCGCTGTTGCTGGGCGCTGTGGACTCACTCAGTCGATACCTGATGACATGAAAAAACCTTTTTTGACGATTGGCCGCGTGGTCCTGACGTTGCTCGTAGTGACCTTCGCCTGCGTCGTGGTCTGGCGCATGGTCATGTATTACATGTTCGCCCCCTGGACCCGCGACGGGCATATCCGTGCCGACATCGTGCAGATCGCCCCGGACGTGTCCGGGCTGATCCAGCGAGTGGACGTGCGCGACAACCAGTTGGTGACCCGTGGCCAGGTGCTGTTTTCGGTGGACCAGGACCGCTTCAAGCTGGCCCTGCGCCAAGCCCAGGCGGCCGTGGCCGACCGCCAGGAAACCCTGGCCCAGGCCCAGCGTGAAGCCAAGCGCAACCGGGGCCTGGGCAACCTGGTGGCCAGCGAGCAACTGGAAGAAAGCCAGTCCCGCGTGGCCCGCGCCCAGTCGGCCCTGGCCCAAGCGCAGGTGACAGTGGACAGCGCTCAGCTCAACCTCGACCGCTCGGTGATCCGCAGCCCGGTGGATGGCTACGTCAACGACCGTGCGCCCCGGGCCCAGGAGTTCGTGACCGCCGGGCGCCCGGTGTTGTCGGTGGTGGACAGCAATTCCTTCCACATCGACGGCTATTTTGAAGAGACCAAGCTGGACGGCATTCATGTCGGCCAGAGCGTGGATATCCGCGTGGTCGGCGATAGCGCGCGCTTGCGCGGCCATGTGCAGAGCATCGTCGCCGGGATCGAAGACCGTGACCGCACCAGCGGCTCCAACCTGCTGCCCAACGTCAACCCGGCCTTCAGTTGGGTGCGCCTGGCCCAGCGGATCCCGGTGCGCATTGCGTTTGATGATGTGCCGGCGGATTTCCGCATGATTGCCGGGCGCACGGCCACCGTGTCGATCATCGATGACCAGGCAAAATCCGGAGACCAGCCATGAAGCAACTGCTGGCGACCGTCGGGCTGGGGCTGCTGCTGTCGGCCTGCCAGGTGGTGGGCCCGGATTACCAGTTGCCCGACGCAGCCGCCGTCAACCGTGGCGACCTGCAGGGCCAACTGGCCGGGCAGGGCAACAATGTGGTCTCGGCCCCGGTACCCGCCGACTGGTGGAAGCTGTACCAGGACCCGCGCCTGGATGAACTGGTGCGCCAGGCCATGGCCTCCAACACCGATTTGCGCGTGGCTGCGGCCAACCTGCAACGGGCGCGTTTCCAGGTGCAGGAAGCGCAGTCGGCGGGCGGTTGGAGCGGCGGGGTCAAGCTCGGCGCCCAGCGTTTGCAGGAGTCCGGCGAAGCCTTTTTGCTGGCGGACAAGGTACCGGTGGCCAATGTCGGCGATATCGGCATCACCACCTCTTATCAGTTCGACCTGTTCGGCACCCTGCAGCGCGGTATCGAAGGCGCCCAGGCCAACGCCGACGCGACCCAGGCCGCCGTGGATACCGCGCGCATCACCCTGGTGGCGGACGTGGTGCGCTCCTACACCCAGGTGTGCGCGGCCAACGAAGAGCTGCACATCGCCCGCCAGTCCCTGGATTTGCAAGCCCAAAGCACACGCCTGACCCAACGCCTGCGCGACGCCGGGCGCGGTGATGAAACCCAGGTCACCCGTTCGCAAACCCAATTCAAGTCGCTGCGTGCCGAACTGCCGCGCTTTGAGGCGGCGCGCCAGGCCGGTTTGTTCCGCCTGTCGATGCTCCTGGCCAAGCCCCTCGACCAACTGCCGGCCGGCACCCGCGATTGCGCCGAGTTGCCGCATATCGCCCAGTTGCTGCCGGTGGGCGACGGTGCAACCCTGCTCAAACGCCGCCCCGACGTGCGCCAGGCCGAACGCCGGCTGGCGGCGGCGACGGCGGGAATTGGCGTGGCCACCGGCGAGTTGTACCCGGATATCAGCATCGGCGCCTCCATCGGCACCGTGGGTATTATCGACAACCTTGGCAAGCCGGCCACCAACCGCTGGGGCTTCGGCCCGCTGTTGAGCTGGACGGTGCCATCCAACGGCTCGCGCGCGCGCATCCATGAAGCCGAAGCCGCGACCCAGGGCGCTTTGGCGCACTTTGACGGGGTGGTACTCAATGCCATCCGCGAGACCCAGACCGGGCTGGCGCAATACACCGCGCAACTGCAGCGCCGCGATGCGTTGGCCGAGGCCGAGCAGTCGGCGCAACAGGCCGCCGACCAGACGCACCGCTTCTTCCAGGCCGGCCGCGAGTCGTTCCTCGCCGACCTGCAAGCCACCCGCACCTACACCGACATGCGTGCGCAACTGGCGCAGGCCAACACGCAGGTGGCAATGAGCCAGATCGACCTGTTCCTGGCCTTGGGCGGCGGCTGGGAAAGCGGACGAACGCACGGTGCAGAACCCGGCAAACCCTGAGGCGATTGCTATGCTTTGATCAGACGGGCTTGCGTGATGGCCCGCTGATCACTGCCTGCGTTGCTCATGGGGATTCCAATAATGAAAAACCCTTATGCTCCCGCTTTCTGGTGCGTGCTCTTCGCACTGGTGTTGTTATCGGCGACTTACTTCTACGGTGTCATGCTGGCCCATCAACTGGATAAGGCCATGGTGTTCCTCGACAGCGCCTGCGCGCTGATCGCCGCATTGTCCGTTGGCGTGGTGGCCTGGGCGTCGTACCAGGGCCAGCGCACCCAGAAAAAAATCCTTGAACAAGGCAAGACGCGGGTCGCGATCTGGGACACCAAGGTCGCCCTGCGCCGGGTCGAAACCGTGTTCGACCGCTACTTCTGGGGCAGCTACTGGCAGCCTGGGCGGACGTTCCAGGAAGTCATGGGCGAACTGACCGGCACCCCCCTCGAAAAAAGCCTCGAGGCCCTGAAAAAACAATGCGTGCTGCTCGACCGGCAAGTGGCCGAAGGGCGGCACTGGCTGAACAACGCCCGGGAGCTGTCCGACGTCGCCACCGCCATGGCCCGCGAGCGTTACCAGTTGGACTTCTACGACCCCAAGGCCGACACCCCGGGCAACGCGGTGATCCACCGCGAGTTTGAAGTGCTGGTGTACACCTGGACCGCTCGGCTGAAGAGCTTCGACCACCAACTCGACGAAATCGAGATGGAATACTCCTGACTAAGCGCAACATTTCCCCGTGGCGAGCGGGCTTGCCCCGCGCTGGGCTGCAAAGCAGCCCCAAAACCTGCCCCCTTGGTGTATCAGGAAGACCGAGGGGGGGCTGCTTCGCAGCCCAGCGGGGGACAAGCCCCCTCGCCACAGTGTTCCCTGTCCACCCCCTGGACCTCGCCGTTAGCCACAAGAGATTGCAACGAGCCCCCCCGCCAGTGCTAACCTTGCCCCGTTTTCGGCGGGCTTGAGCCGACGCCCACTTCGGGAGTCAGGGAAGACAGCCCACTTCGCACAGGATTGGATCAGGACACTTCATGAATAAATCAGCCGTTGTACTCTTGGGTTTTGTTGCCGCCGTCGGCGTGGTCAGTGCCGGCGGTGCCTGGTACACCGGCAGCCAGCTGGAAGGGGTGTTGAAAACCACGATCGAAGACGCCAACAAGGAGATGGAACGCTCCCTGGCCGGTGTCGATGGCCGCATGACCCTGGAGATGGTCTCCCTGGATCGCGGCTGGTTCAGCAGCACCGGCCACTTCCGCCTCAAGGCCGAAGGCGCGGCGTTCGGTGAACAGTTCAAAGACAGCGAGCTGCTGTTTGTCGACCGTATCGAGCACGGCCCGCTGCCTGTCTCGCGCCTGATTACCCTGAAGTGGTGGCCAGTGCTGGCTACCAGCCATCTGGCCCTTGAGAAGAACCCGACCACCGAAAAATGGTTCGCCGCCACCAAGGATGTTTCGCCAATCAACGGCGTGGCCAACATCAGCTTCAACCGTTCGGTGAACGGCAACATGGAACTGCTGCCCCTGGAGTACAAGGACGCCACCACCAGCGTCAACTTCTCTGGCCTGAAGATGGACTACTTCAACACCGCCAAGGGTGAAGAGATCAAGGTCAATGGCTACATGGACGCCCTCAAGGTGGACCTGGTCGGCCCTGATGGCGCACCGTTCCAGGCGCAACTCAACGGCCTGACCGTGGCCAGCAACCTGTCCAAGAGCAGTTTCGGCTTTTATGTCGGCCAGAACACCGTCGAGCTGAGCAACACCCAGTTCACCTTTGGTCCACAACAAGCGGTGCTGACCGTCAAAGGCTTCGAGCAGAAAGACAGCAGCGAGACCAAGGACAACAACCTCAGCGGCCGTGTTGATTACAAAGTCGCCGAGATCGGTTACCAGGGCAAACCAGTCGGTTCGGCGGCCATGGCCGTGAGCATGAAGAACATCGACGTGCCGTCGGCCATGGTGCTGACCAAGCTGTATCAGGAAAAGATGCAACCGGTGCAGGCTGCCCAAGCTGCCGGGCAACCGATTCCAGAACTGCAACTGAGCGAAGCCGAACAAGCGCTGGCCCAGGCCAATGTCGACCTGCTGCTGGCCGCCAAACCGCAAGTGGCCCTGGAAAACCTGGCCCTCAAGACCGCCAATGGCGAAAGCCGCTTCAACCTGGTGGTAGACCTGACCAAACCGTCCACCATGGAGCTGCCACCGGTTGAACTGGCCAAGCAGATGATCACGCTGCTGGATGCCAACCTGACCCTGTCCAAGCCGATGATCTCTGACATTGCTGCACTGCAAGCGCAGATCGGTGGCGTGACCGACCCCAAAGCCATCGAGCAGCAATCCCAGATGGCCAGCGAGATGGTCAGCGGGATGGCCGTGGGCACGCAACTGGCAACCCTGGAAGGCAACGACATCCTGGCCAAGCTGCACTACGCCAACAATGAAGTGACCTTCAATGGCCAGAAAATGACCGTCGAGCAGTTTATCGGCGGCGTACTGGGCAAACTGGGTGCGGTCAGCGGCGCGCAATAAGCCCCTGTAGGCCAACACCGAAGCAAAAATGTGGGAGCGGGCTTGCTCGCGAATGCGGTGTATCAGTCAACATATCCATGACTGACCCACAGCATTCGCGAGCAAGCCCGCTCCCACATTTGATCTCCACTAGCTTGTAGGACAATTCTGAACAATTGTCCTGATTTGTCCAAATCCTTACCCCGCTCGGGGATATTGCGCCCCAGGAAAGCTAGTCCGGGTCCCCAGATACCGGCGGCCTGATGCGTGTTGTACAGGCGATATCGCTACAGCTTTCCAAGTAAGGAAGCTGACGACATGTTGCGTAACCCCTCTGCCTACGGTCCTGATCGATTGCGTCTACTGATCGGTGCCGTCCTGCTGCTGCCAACCCTGGCCGTGGCCGATCCTGCCTACGACTCCCTGATTCGCCAGGCCCGCACCGGCAACTACACGCCGGCGCTCAACCTGTTGCGCCAATTGCCTGTCGAACGCCAGACCGCTGGCCAGGTCAGCGACCACCTGCTGATTGCCAGCTGGGCACGTCAGGATGATGAAGTACTCAAGGTCTATGAGCGCCAGGGGCGCCAGCGCCAACTGACCACTCAAGCGCTGACCACCGTGGCCCGTACTTACCGCAATCAACAGCGCTGGGCGCCCGCCGAGGCCGTGTATCGCCAGGCGTTGCTGCGCGAACCGAACAACCCGCAGCTGCAACTGGGCCTGGCCCTGACCCTGGCCGATGGCGGCAAAGCCGCCGAAGCCGTACAGCGTGCCCGCACCCTGGTGGTGGCCAAGCCCGAGGATGTCGAGCGGCGCATGGCCCTGGGCTACGCGTTGTCCCGTGCCGGGCAGCCGTTTGATTCACTGTTCGAGTTCGACCAGGCGTTTATCCGCGCCGGCAACCAGCCCGAGGTGGTGCGCGAATACCTGATCGCCCTGCAACGTGCACGTATGCCGGAGCCGGCCTTGCGCCTGAGCGCGCTGCACCCCGGCCTGCTGGACCCGGTGACCCAGCGCCGCCTGGAAGGTGACTTGGCTGCCGAACGTGTGCGCCTGGCTGAATTCCCGACGCGCAGTGAAAGCGAACGCTTTGTGATCGCCGACCGCGCCCTCAAGGATTACGACCAACTGCTCGCCACCTGGACCCCGGATGCCAGTGCCCATGACGATGTGGTGCGCTGGCGTATCGACCGGATGGGCGCGCTCAAGGCCCGTGCACGTACCGCCGAGGTGATCCACGACTACGAAGCCTTGCAAGCTCAAGGCGTGCAACTGCCCGGCTACGCCCTGCGCTGGGTGGCCGCCGCCTACCTCGATCAACGCCTGCCGGAAAAGGCTGCGCCGCTGTTTCGCCAAGCGGTGGCCGCGCCGGACGCCGACCCCAGCAACCAAGTGGTAGACAGCACCGCGCTGTACTACTCCCTGCTGGAAAACGACCAGACCGGCGAGGCCCGCGCTGTCGCAAACGACCTGGCGAGCACGCAAAAGCCTCGGGTCGAACTCAAGGGGCTGCCCCTCGGCAACCCCAACGACGCGTGGCTGGCCGCCCAGCAACTGGCGGCTCAGGCCGCGACCTACGGCGCCGATCTGCCAACCAGTGAAAAAAGCCTGGAGAACCTGGTGCGCACCTCGCCCGGTAATGTCGGCATGCGCGTGGCCCAGGCGGACATGTTCCGCGCCCGCGCCTGGCCGCGGCGTGCGGAGATTGCCCTCAAGGACGCAGAAAACCAGAACCCCCGCCATATCGACCTGGAAGTCTCCCAAGGCTACAACGCGCTGGAGCTGCAGGAGTGGCGCCAGCTTGATGTGCTCGCCGATGACGTGGTCGACCGCGCCCCGGAAAACCGCCAGGTCCAACGCCTCCAGCGCCTGCGCAAGGTGCATGAGATGGCCGAGCTGCGCATCGAAGCCGAGACCGGTAAAAGTCATGGCGGCGGAGCGGTGTCGGGTAGCCGCGACTGGGGCATCGAAACCCTGCTCTACAGCCCGCCCATCGATGAAGACTGGCGGATATTCGGCGGTATCGGCTATGCCACCGCCGACTTTGAAGAAGGCACTGGCCACCACCGCTGGCAGCGCCTGGGCGTGGAACGGCGCACCCGCGATATGACCCTGGAGGCCGAAGTCTCCAATCATTCCTACGGCAAAGGCACCAAGCAAGGCGCACGCCTGGCGATTGCGCGAGACATCAACGACCACTGGCAGTACGGGGGCAGTCTTGACTACCTGGCCGCCAGCACGCCGTTGCGTGCGCTCAATGCCAACGTCACCGCCAATGGCGGCAGCGGGTTTATCCGCTGGCGCGCCAACGAGAGCCGTGAGTGGAGACTGGCGCTGAGCCCGTCCCACTTCAGTGACGGCAACGACCGTGTTGAGGCGCTGCTCAGCGGCCGTGAGGGCGTCTACCGCTCGCCGGGCGTGCAAGTGGACCTTGGCCTGGAAGTCGCCGCCAGCCGCAACAGCAAGGAAGAAGCCGCGTATTTCAACCCGCGTTCAGACTTCAGCGTGCTCCCCACGGTGAGCGTCAACCATGTGCTCTATCACCGCTACGAAACCCAGTGGAGTCAGCAGTTCCAGGCCGGTGCGGGCACCTACAGCCAGCGCGATTACGCCACCGGCGCCATTGGTTTGCTCAGTTACGGCCAGCGTTATCGCTGGAACGACGTACTGGAAACCGGCGCCAACCTGAGCTGGATCAACCGACCTTATGACGGTCAGCGCGAAAGCGATGTGCGCCTGCTCGTCGACCTCACTTACCGTTTCTAGAAGAGTCCGATCATGACCCTTGTTTCCCGTTGCCTGCTGGCCCTGGGTTTTTTGCTGAGCAGTGCCTGTGCCCAGTCCCCCGCGCCTTTTACGCCACCTGCCGAACGACTCAAACCGGTCAACGAAGCGCCGTGGCCGAAAAACCATTTCCTGGGCATTGCCTACCACGATGTCAACGACCGTGACCCCGACCAGAGAGTGGTGGCGGTGCGTACCGAACGCCTGATCGAACAGTTGTCCTGGCTGCGCGAGAACGGCTACCAGGCGGTCAGCGTCGACCAGGTCCTCGCCGCCCGCGCCGGTGGGCCACAGCTGCCGCCCAAAGCCGTCATGCTCAGCTTCGACGACGGCTATTCGAGCTTCTACACCCGCGTGATGCCGATCCTGCGTGCCTACCAGTGGCCGGCCGTGCTGGCGCCGGTGGGCAGTTGGGTCGACACGCCGTTGAACCAACCGGTGGATTTTGCCGGCGTGCCCCGTGACCGCGGGGAGTTTTTGACCTGGCAACAAGTGCGCGAAGTGGCGCAATCGGGCCTGGTGGAAATCGCCGCGCATACCGACGCCCTTCACAAAGGTGTGCTGGCCAACCCCCAGGGCAACATGGAGCCGGCTGCGGCTACCCGGCGCTATGACCCGGTCACCCGCAGTTATGAGCCCGAAGCGCAGTTCCAGGCGCGGATGCGCGCCGACGTCGCGGCGATTTCCAATAAGATCCGCGCCGTTACCGGCAAGGCCCCGCGTGTGTGGGTCTGGCCATACGGGGCGGCGGACGGCACCTCTCTGGCGGTAGTGGGCGAGCAGGGGTACCAGATGGCCCTGACCCTGGAGGACGGCCTCGACAACCTCGGCAACTTGATGAGCAGCCCGCGCTTTCTGGTGGACAACGACCCGTACGGCGAAGACTTCGCCAACAGCATGGTCTCGGCGCAGGTCAAAGCGCCGATGCGCGTACTGCATGTGGACCTGGACCAGGTCTACGACCCGGACAAGGCGCAAGAAGTGCGCAACCTCGACGCATTGGTCCAGCGCGTGCTGGACATGGGCGTCGACACCGTGTTCCTGCAGGCGTTCGCGGACCCCAAGGGCGATGGCCTGGCGCGTTCGCTGTACTTCCCCAACCGCCATCTGCCGATGCGCGCCGACCTGTTCAACCGCGTCAGCTGGCAGTTGCACACCCGTGGCGGCCTGGTAAAGGTCTACGCCTGGATGCCGGTGCTCAGCTTTGCCCTGGACCCCAAGCTGCCCCGCGTCAGCCGTTGGGACCCGGCCACCGGCAAGGTGGACGTCGACCCCAAGCAGTACCAGCGGCTGTCGCCGTTCGATCCCAAGGTGCGCAAAATCATCGGTGAGATCTACGAAGACCTCGCCCGTACCAGCGCTATCCATGGCGTGTTGTTCCACGACGACGCCGTGCTTTCGGACTTTGAAGACGCCAGCCCCCAGGCCCTGAAAACCTACGCAGCCAACGGCCTGCCGGGCAGCATCCAGGCACTGCGCGCCGACCCGGAGGTGATGCAGCGCTGGACCCGTTTCAAGAGCCGCTACCTGATCGACTTCACCCATGAACTGACCGCCAAGGTCCGCACCCTGCGCGGCCCGGAAGTGCTCACCGCGCGCAACATCTTCGCCGAACCGATGCTCAACCCGGCCAGCGAAGCCTGGTTTGCGCAGAACCTCGACGACTTCCTCCAGCACTACGACTGGACCGCGCCGATGGCGATGCCGTTGATGGAAGGCCAGTCGTTGAAAAATTCCAACGCGTGGCTGGAAAAACTCGTGGCCACGGTCAAGGCCCGGCCCGGGGCGATGCAGCGCACGGTCTTCGAATTGCAGGCCAAGGATTGGCGCACCCCGGCCGCCCCGGATCTTTCCGGTGCGCAAATGGCCGAGTGGATGGGCGTGCTCAAGCGCCAGGGCGCCAGCAGTTTTGGCTACTACCCCGACAACTTCCTGGAGAATTCGCCGGATCTGAATACCGTGCGTCCGGCCCTTTCCAACAAATGGAATCCTTGACTCATGTTCGACAGAATCCTAGCTCTTCTCGTTTTGGCATTGGTGTTGGGTGTGCCCCTGGGCCTGATCTTCCTGGTCACTGGGCAGTTCCTGATGGAGTTCGTGTTTTTCTACCCGTTGTTCATGTCCGGGCTGTGGATCGCCGGTGGCCTGTACTTCTGGCTGCACTGGGAACGCCACTGGCCATGGGCCGATGACACCCCGGCGCCGGTGCTCAAAGGCGAGCCGCTGATCTCGATCCTGATCCCTTGCTACAACGAAGGCGACAACGCCGCCGAGACCATTGGCGCGGCATTGGCCCAGCGTTATCGCAACCTGGAAGTGATTGCGATCAACGACGGCTCCAGCGACAACACCGCCCAGGTGCTCGATGCCCTGGCGCTGCATGAGCCGCGCTTGCGCGTGCTGCATCTGGCGCAAAACCAGGGCAAGGCCGTGGCCCTGCGCATGGGCGCCGTGGCGGCCCACAGTGAATACCTGGTGTGCATCGATGGCGACGCCTTGCTCGACCGCAATGCCGCCGCCTACCTGGTGGCGCCGATGCTCGACAACCCGCGTCTGGGAGCGGTCACCGGCAACCCACGGATCCGCACGCGCTCGACCTTGATCGGCCGGGTGCAGGTGGGCGAGTTCTCTTCGATCATCGGCTTGATCAAGCGTACCCAGCGGGTGTTCGGGCGAATCTTCACCGTATCCGGCGTGGTGGTGGCGTTTCGGCGGGCGGCCCTGGACCGGGTCGACTACTGGAGCACCGACATGATCACCGAAGACATCGACGTGAGCTGGAAGCTGCAACTGGACCACTGGAGCATCTTCTACGAACCGCGCGCGCTGTGCTGGATCCTCATGCCGGAAACCCTCGGTGGCCTATGGAAACAGCGCCTGCGCTGGGCCCAGGGCGGCGCCGAAGTGCTGTTCAAGAACATCCGCGGGATCTGGCAATGGCGCCACCGCTACCTGTGGCCGCTGCTGTTCGAATACTGCCTGTCCACCGGCTGGGCCTTCACCTTCCTGCTGTCGGTGATCTTCTGGGGCGTGGGCAAAGTCGTGCCGTTGCCCGAGGCGATTGCTGTCGGCTCGCTGATGCCGCCGGCCTTCACCGGCTTGCTGCTGGCGGTGGTGTGCCTGGTGCAGTTTGCCGTGAGCATCATGATCGACCGGCGCTACGAGCGCGGCCTGTGGAAAACCCTGTTCTGGACCGTCTGGTACCCGCTGGTGTTCTGGCTGGTGAGCCTGTTCACCACCCTGGTCAGCTTCCCCAAAGTCCTGTTCCGCCAACATCAAAAACGCGCGCGCTGGGTCAGCCCGGATCGCGGCATCAAGGCACCTGCCAAGGAAGTGAACCCATGAACCTGATCCGCACCCCGCAGCGGCCTGTGATGCAGGCCATCGATATCTTCCTGACCCTGATGGCCTGGGCTGGCCTGGTGCTCCTGCTGGTGCGCGGCCTGGTGCCGATGCTCGATAGCAACGGCGGCCCACGCATCGATGCACCGATTTTCGCCGCGTTGAACACCTTGCAGATCTACCTGTGGATCGCCCTGTTCAATGCGGTGCTGCTGATCACTTGGGCGCGCTACCAACAACGGCGCGGCAAGCAATTTGCCCAGCGCCGTGCGGCAACCAAGGCGCTGAGTGACCACGGCCTGAGCGAGAGCTTCCGGTTGGCGGCGGGGGAGCTTGAGCAACTGCGCAGGCCTGGGGTGTTGGTGATTCATAACGATCAGGAGGGTGGGGTGCAGGCGGTGACGTCGCATCATTCCCGCGAGGTACGGCGGCCAGGGTTGAAACTGGTGGTGGGGCAGGAAGGCTAGGGCTGTAGGAATGATTACTTTAATTATAGGAGTTATCTCTAATTTTTTAGGAATGGTCCTATTTGGTTGGTTTGCAGATAACAAGACAATGTGAAGTGAGGCTGACACGGGACTGAAATTTCGTCAAAAAACCGTATCACTTTTGATACCACTTGTCGGAAATTGAGAGTGTGTTTCAAGTAACACATTTTCGCATTTGTGCTTTATTGAGAATTATCAATCAGTTAAGTGTTTTTAGCTGAGTGATTAAGGGTTAGCCAAAATATTGGCTGGCGATTTGTTCGATGTTAGTTTGCCATCCCTCGCAATTCGATGGAGCGAATATGTCTTTTTTAGTGCCAAGGATTCGGCTGCTGCTGGGCGTCTGCTTGACGTGCGTTGCCTTGAATAGTGCAACGGCCGCCACGTTTGCTGGCGATCAAGAGCTGATCCGCGAGCGGCAAAATCGCCTGCTGGAAGAACAACAGCGCCGCCTCGAAGAGCTCAAGAGCCTGCCCGGTAAATCGGCTGAGCCGGCGGCTTCTGTTGTGCCAGTGGATACCCGCTGCTTCCCCATCAAAGACATCGAACTCAAGGGCGCCGACAGCCTGTCCGCGGCTGACCGCGAACGCTTGCTCAAGCCTTATATCGACCAATGCCTGGGCGTCTCGCAACTCAATGCGTTGCTCAAGGCGATCACCGACTACTACATCGACAAGGGCATGGTCACCAGCCGCGCCTATCTGCCACAACAGGACCTGTCCACCGGGCATCTGCAAGTGTTGGTGGTGGAGGGCAAGCTCGAAGGCTTGAAAGGCGCCGACAACAGCCAACTGTCGGACCGCGAGTTGGCCATGGCCTTTCCTGGCAAAAACGGCGAGTTGTTGAACCTGCGGGAAATCGAGCAGGCCATCGACCAGCTCAACCGTTTGCCCTCCAACCAGGCCCAAATGGAACTGGCGCCCGGCGATGCCGTGGGCGGCAGTTCGGTGCTGGTGAAAAACACTCCGCAAAAGCCTTGGCGCGCCAGCCTGTCACGCAATAACGACGGGCAAAAAAGCTCTGGCGAACAGCAATGGGGTACCGGTTTTGAATGGGACAGCCCCCTGGGGCTAGCGGATCAGCTGATTCTGCGCGGTGGCCACGACGCCATCAGCGATCATCAGAAAACCTCGAAAAACGCCATGCTGTATTACAACGTGCCGTGGGGTTGGTGGAACTTCAACTACAGCTACAACCAGAGCGATACCCGCTCGCTGATCCAGGGCGACGGTTTTGACTTCAAGCAAACCGGCGACAGCCAGAACCATCAACTGCGGGCCGAGCGGGTGGTGCATCGTGATGCCCTGAGCAAAACCTCGCTCAGTGTTGGCCTGGCTCACCTGCGTACCAACAACTACATCGAAGGCAGCCGCCTGGATGTCAGCAGTCATCGCCTCAGCGAACTGCAGTGGGGCATCAACCACGGGCGGCGGGTCGGCAACGCCTTTGTCAACGTCGACCTGGGCATGCAAAGCGGTATCGGCTTGCTCGATGCCCAGGCCGAAAACGAACGTGACCGTTTCGGCAATCGGCAGGCAAATTCGCGCTACCGCAAATACACCGCCACCGTCAGCTACCTGCAACCGTTCACGTTGTGGGGAGAGTCGTTCAGCTTCACTAGCCTTGCCACCGGCCAACGCAGTGAAGACATGCTGTTCAGCCCGCAGCGCATGAGCCTTGGCGGTTCGTCTTCAGTGCGCGGGTTCAAGGACCAGCAACTGACCGGCGACAGCGGCGGCTACTGGCGCAACGACCTGCGCTGGTCGCGGCCGGTGCTGGTGGACTGGCTGCGTCCGGCCTTTGGTGAATACGGCGTGAGCCTGGGTTACGACCAGGGCGTGATCCGCAACGACCGCTACAACCGCGAAGTACATGGCCGTGTCTCCAGCAACTCCGTGGAGCTGTTCGCCCGCGGCAAGCATGTCAGTACCAGCGTGACCTTTGCCCACTCTTTGGAACGTCCGGCAGTGATGAGCGAGCGCGAAGCGCCGATCTATTTCCGGATGGATTTCTACCTGTAATTCAACGTTTAGCCGTATTGAGAATTTGACATGGATGTCCGCCAGTTTGCCTTCCTCGCCCGCCAACCGTCCGCTGCCGTGAAGCACCGTGACACCTTCTGCGGCGTGCCCAAAAGCGGCCTGGCGCTGATCCTGGCCAACGCGTTGTTCTGGCAGCCGCTGCTGGTCCAGGCCGAAGGCATCGTAGTCAGCGGCCCCGGCACCACGCTGGGCGCGGCAGGCAATGGCGTGCCGGTGGTGAACATCGCCACCCCCAATGGCAGCGGCCTGTCCCACAACCAATTCAAGGACTACAACGTCGGCGCCAACGGCCTGATCCTCAACAACGCCACGGGCCGTACACAAGAAACGCAACTGGGCGGGATCATCCTCGGCAACCCCAACCTCAAGGGCGGCGCCGCCAATATCATCCTCAACGAAGTCAACGGCGGCAGCCCCAGCCAGTTGCGCGGCTACACCGAAGTGGCGGGCCAGTCGGCCAAAGTCATCGTCGCCAACCCCTACGGCATCACCTGTAACGGTTGCGGCTTTATCAACACCCCGAACGTCACCCTGACCACCGGCAAACCCATCCTCGACAACGGCCGCCTGGACCGCTATCAGGTCGATGGCGGCGCGGTGAGCATCGACGGCCAGGGCTTGAATGCCGACAACGTCGACCGCTTCGAAATCATCACCCGCTCGGCCAAGATCAACGCGCAGATCAATGCACGCAACCTGACCGTGATCGCCGGGCGCAATGACGTGGATGCGCAGACCTTGGATGCCACGGCGCGTGCCGATGATGGCAGCGCCAAGCCAACACTGGCGATTGACTCGTCGGCGCTGGGTGGGATGTATGCGGGAGCGATTCGGTTGGTGGGGACTGAGGCTGGGGTGGGGGTGAAGCTGGATGGCACCCTGGCGGCCAGTGGTGGTGATATTCAGTTGGATGCCAGTGGTCGGTTGACCATGGCCAATGCCAAGGCCAGTGAAGCGGTCGTCATCAAGGCCGGCCAACTGGACGCCACGGGCGCGGTGTATGCCGGCACGCGTATTGATGTGCAAACCACCACGGGCTTGAACAACCAGAAAAGCCTCGCCGCCCGCGACAGCATTACCCTCGCCAGCAACGGGCAAATTCACAACAACGGCATCATCGAAGCGGGCGTCAACCCTGATGAAAGCCGCAATACCAGCGGCGATGTCAGCCTGTCAGCAACCAGCCTGAAAAATACCGGCAGTGTGGTTGCCAGTCGCAGCCTCGGCGTAACCGCAACCCAGGCCCTGAACAACCAGAGCGGCACCTTGAGCGGCACGAAAACCCAGGTTAACGCCGGACAACTGGATAACCGCGCCGGGCGCGTGCTCGGTACGGATACGCTGAACATCACTGCCACGACCCTGGACAACCGCGACAAGGGTTTGCTGCACAGCGATAACCGCACCGACATTACGGTGGCGTCCAAGTTGGATAACCAGAAGGGTCAAGTTATTGGCCTCAAGACGTTGACGCTCAACGCCGGTCAACTGACCAATGACAGCGGTCTGGTGGCCAGTCAGGGGCAGGCCAGTGTCACGGCTGGACAGGTGAGCAACCAGTCAGGCGAGATCTCCGCGACGCAAACCACCCTCAGCGCCGCGACGCTGGATAACCGTTCCGGAAAATTGCTCGGTAGCCAATTGAACGTGACGGCCAGCGGCGCCATCGACAACCGCTTGGGGATCTTTTCCGCCAGCACATTGCTGACGGTGCAAGCGGCCAGCCTGGATAACCGCGATAAAGGCTCCGTTGTCAGTCAGGGCCGCTTGAACGCAACGATTACCGGGCTGCTGGATAACCGCAATGAAGGCAACCTGGTCAGCCAGGGTGCCCAACAGATCGTCGCCGGGCAGTTGAACAACAGCCAGGGCGGGCTGGTATCCAGTAAAACCACCCTGGCGTTGCGCGGCGACAGCGTGGTCAACCAGGATGGTCTGGTGATCGCCGACGGGGCCTTGACCCTGACCGGTGGCAGCCTCGACAACAGCCAGAAGGGCGTCATCAGCAGCAAGGCCAATACCCGTGTTGAGTTGACGAGCCTGAACAACAGCAGCGGTGGCAAGTTGAGCAGTGCGGGTCAGTTGACTCTCAACGCCGCTCAGCTTGAAAACGCGGGTGGCCGTATCAGCGCCACGGGCGATCTGCACGCGACAGTCGGTGTCCTCAATCAACAAGCCGGTGAACTGGTCAGCGACGGTGCATTGAGCCTCAGCGGCACTACGCTGGACAACCGCAATGGCGGTCTCGTCGCGGCCACTGGCGGCGTGGAAGTGCGCAGCCAAGAGATCCTCAACCAGCAGGGCGAAATCTCCAGCCAGGCCAAGGTACTGGTGGTGGCCGACCAGTTAAACAACAGCGCTGGCAAAGTGATCGGTGACAACGGCCTGAATCTCACGGTGCAACGCCTGATCAATCAGAGCAAAGGCCTGTTGGCTGGGCGCGAAGGCCTGGTAGTGAACGGCGGTCAACTGGATAACAGCCAGGGTGGGCGTCTGAGCAGCCAGAAAAACCTCAACATCCGGTTAACCGGCGATTTGCTCAACCACGGCCAGGGCACACTGCTTAGTGAGGGCGAGCTAACGGTCAAGGCTGGTGCACTGGATAACAGCCAGGGCGGTATTTTGTCTGCGGCCAAGGCGCTGTCAGTCACCACTGAGGGGGTGTTGAATAACCAGGCGGGCAAGTTGCTCGCAGATGGCCGCGTCACAGTGCTCAGCACTGACTTAAATAACAGCCAGGGCGGTGTGATCAGCGGCAAGCAGCATGTTGACCTGCGTAGCGCTGACCTCAACAACAGCCAGCGTGGCAGCATCAGCAGCGACGCGGGCATCACCCTTGATGCCGGGCAACTGGATAACAGCCAGCAAGGTTCGATCTTTGCCAAATCGTCGATCAAAGCCACTGTCACCGGGCTGGACCAACAAGGTCGCGGCGAACTGGTCAGCCAGGCCGCTATCGACCTGGACGTAAAGAACGGGTTGTTGAACAACCGTGAGCAAGGCCTGATTGCGACGCCAGGCCAGTTGCTGCTACGCAACCTTGGGGCTGTAGATAACCGCCAGGGTGGCGAGATTTCCAGCACGCAGTCCTTCCTCATGGCGGCGGCCACGCTGGATAACCGTGGCGGCAAAATCATCAGTCGCGACAGCCTGCAGGTACGCATCGCCCGCGCTCTGGATAACAGCGCCGAAGGCGTCGTGTCGGCGCAAAACGGCTTGCGGGTTGACGCCGATAGCTTAAATAACCAGGCGGCGGGTGCGCTCGCCAGCCGTGGCACCTTGGACCTGAACGTCACGGGCCTGCTGGACAACCGCAACCAGGGGTTGGTCACTGCGGCCTCCACGCTGACTACCACCTCAGGATCGCTCAACAACAGCGACAAGGGTCGCTTCTCGGCCGGTACACAACAGGTGCTCACCACGGGCGCGCTGAACAACCACCAGGGCGGACACATTGTCAGCGACGCCAGCCTGACGGTCACCGCTACCGATGTGGATAACCGCGATGGCGTGATCGGCAGCCAGCAGGCGCTGAACCTGAGCACCACCGACCTCGACAACAGTACCGGGCTGATCAACAGCCAAGGTGACTTGACCCTGACCGGGCAAAAGGTCGACTCAAGCCAGGGCGGCGAAATCTCGGCCAAGGGCGATTTGAAACTCATCGTGCAGCAGTTGATCCAGCGCCAAGGCCGGTTGATCGGCGAGCGCGCTGTGACCCTCGATCTGCAAGGTGGCAACCTGGACAACCGCGCCGGTTTGATCAGCGCCAAAGGGCCGCTGACCTTCGCTCGACTGGGCGAACTGAGTAACCGTGAACAGGGCGAAATTTCCAGCCAGACGGCGTTCACTGTAAAGGCCAAGCGCATTGATAACGGTGATCGCGGGGTCATTCTCAGCGCCGATCAATTGCGCCTTGAAGCTGATGAAGTGGTCAACGCCAATAAAGGTTTGATCTCGGGCTGGAATGGCCTGGCGGTTGTTGGCGGTAGCCTGGACAACAGCGCAGAAGGCACGTTGTCGAGCAAGAGCGGCACCCTGCATACCAGCCTCACAAGTGCTCTGGATAACCACGGCTCAGGCGCTTTGGTTAGCCAGGGCAAACAAACGCTCAATGCAGCGAGCCTCAACAACGATCAAGGCGTTATCTCGGGCCAGGGCGATGTCACGCTCAATGTGGCGGGGCGGCTCGACAACAGCAACACAGGGTTGATCTCGGCGGGCAAAACCCTGGAGTTCAACAACGCCAACACTGAAATACTCAACCGTGGCGGCCAGATCAATGCCAACACCCTCAAGCTGATCGGCCAGCGTCTGGACAACAGCGCCGGGCAACTGATCAGCCAGGGCGCCCTTGAAGGCACCCTCAGCGGGGCACTGATCAACGCCAACAAGGCGCGTCTGGCCAGTGGTGCGGCGCTGCTGCTCAACGCTGCGAGCCTGGATAACCGTGGCGGCCAACTGGTCAGCCAGGACCGGCTCGACCTGACCCTCGCCAACGGCGACCTGAATAACCGCGACAAAGGCACCCTGGCCAGCCAGAAAGACCTGGTCATCAAGCTGTTGGCCGGTGACGTCCAAAACCAGCAAGACGGCCTGATCTTCAGCCAGAAAGGCAAGCTCGATCTGGCTGCACGCACGCTCAATAACCAGCAAGGCACGCTACAAAGCCAGGCCGACAACCTGCTACGGCTCAGCGGGGCCCTGAACAACCAGGGCGGGCGCGTCGATAGCCTCAGCGGTAACTTGGACCTGGAAACGGCCAGCGTGGCCAATACCACGGGTGGCGTCCTCAATAGCAGCCAGGGCTGGATCAAGCTGGTGACGGGCCTGTTCGACAACGGCGGCGGTATCACACAGGCGCAATCCCTGGAAATCGAAGCCAAGGGCGGGCTGCTCAACCAACTGGGGCACCTGTCGGCCCTGGGCGGTGAGAGCAAGATTGTCACCACCACCTTGAACAACCGGGGCGGCGGTGTGTATGCCGATACCCTGCTCAAGGTTACGGCCAAGGACTTTGATAACCAGGGCACAGCTGTTGGCAACGGCGGTAAAGTCGGTGCGCGGAGCATCGACTTCGGCCTCACGGGCACCCTGAGCAACGGTTTTGGCCTGATCGAAAGCGATGAGACCCTGCGCCTCGCCGCGCAAACCATCAATAACGTGGGCGGCAACCTGCGGGCCATGGGCCGCGTTGGCACCACCGATATCCGCACCTCCGGCTTGTTCGACAACCGCTTCGGTGCGCTGGAAAGTGCCAATCAACAACTCACGCTGCAAGCCGGCGATCTGAACAACAACGGTGGGCGCATCGTCCATAGCGGCAGCGGAACATTCGACCTGACCTCCGACCAAGTCACCCGCGCTGGCGGTAGCTTCGTCACCAACGGCCAGTTGGACATCAAGGCCGTAAGCTGGACCAACAGCAGCGTGATCCAGGCCGGGCGTCTGAACCTCGACATCGGCCAGTTCACCCAGACCGCCAGCGGCCAGTTGCTGGGCTCGCAAAGCCTGACCGGCACCGGCGACACCTGGACCAACGAAGGCCTGCTGGCCAGTGACGGCAGCCTTAACCTGACGCTCAGCGGCGGCTACAGCGGCAATGGCCGCGTCAGCAGCCTGGGTGATATGACCCTCACTAGCGCACGTATGGACCTGGGTGAAAATGGTCGGATTGCCGGCGGTGCGCTCACCCAAATCAACAGCACCGTGCTGAACAATCAAGGGCGCCTGACCTCCATCGGCGACCTGACGGTCAACGCCACCACCTTGAACAACTACGGCACCTTGGGTGGCTCTGAAAAGGTCCGCTTGAACGCTACCCATCTGCTCAACGACAAGGGCCTGCTGTTCAGCGGTAACGACATGACCCTACGGGTCAATGACTTCAGCAACCGCTTTGGCGACGTATACAGCCTAGGTGGCCTGGACATCGCCCGCGATGACGCTAGCGGGCGCAGCGCGCTGATCGAGAACATCTCCGGCACGCTGGAAAGCGACGAGAGCATGCGTTTGCTGGCGGATACCTTGAGCAACCTTCGCTACCAGTTCAGTACTGAAAAGAAGCTGGTGTCGGGCAACCTTAATACTTACTTTGATGACTTCTGTGACGGCAAGGGCTGTGAAGTTCACTTCAGCGCCGTCGAGCGTTATGACGACGTAGTCAGCGGCAGTTCGGCCTCGGCGTTTATCAACGCCGGTGGCGACCTGACCGTGGGTAGCCAGACCTTCGACAACCTCTACAGCTCGGTCTCGGCCGCCAAAAGCATCCTGATCAATACCGATGTGTTGAACAATACAGGCGCGGCGGGTGGCGAAGAGATCCACTACAACTCCGAGTTCTATACCCGGGATCGCGGCCAATACAATACGTTTATCAGCCGCAGAAACCAGTTGAACCTCTACAACGACCCCAGCTCCACCGATTACCGTCCTGGTGAAATGACCATGGACAAGCTGATGAGCGGGATTGGCAACTTTTTCAAATTCTCCAGCTACACGGTACCCACTTCCGGCAGCGTAATTGCCCAAGCTGTGATCCAGGCGGCTGGCGCGGTCACGGTCAACGCCACCCAGGAAATCAACAACAGCGTCATCCGTCCGAACGCCACGAACATTGACACTCCAGCAGCCAATCGCAACACCAATTCGGATGTATTCGCCTCGACCGTAAAACCGGCAGTCACCGCGCAATTGCCGCCGGACCTGGCCCAGCGCCAGGTCAACCCCGTGACCTTGCCCGGCTTCAGCCTGCCCACCGGGCAGAACGGTTTGTTCCGCCTCAGTGGCCAGCAAGCCAAGACTGATGGAGCTTCCAGCGCTTCGACGAGCGTTGCGGACTTCAGCGTCGGCGGCCGCCAGATTACCGCCAAGGATCGAGAGCAAACCCTCGACTACACCGCCGTGCAAGAACGCGGTTTCAACCTCGACGGCCAGCCACTCAGTGGTGCAGTCAACGGCCAGGGCCCACTGGCACTGGATACCGGCGCACTGTCGATCAACCGCGTGCGAGGGCTGCCGCCTGTCACCCCGGTGGATAACAGCCACAAATACCTGATCGAGACCAACCCGGCCCTCACCGACCTCAAGCAGTTCATGAGCTCCGACTACCTGCTGGCGAAACTCGGTTACAACCCCGATGACAGCTGGAAACGCCTGGGTGACGGCCTGTACGAGCAACGCCTGATCCGCGAAGCCGTGGTGGCCCGGACCGGCCAACGCTACATCGACGGTATCGCCAGCGACGACGCGTTGTTCCGCTACCTGATGGACAACGCCATTGGCTATCGCGACTCGCTCAACCTGCAACTGGGCGTGGCCCTCACCGCCGAACAAGTGGCGGCGCTGACCCACGACATCGTGTGGATGGAAGAGGCCCAGGTCAACGGCCAGAAAGTCCTGACCCCAGTGCTCTACCTGGCCCAGGCCAACAACCGCCTGGCACCCAACGGCGCCTTGATCCAGGGCCAGGACGTGAGCCTGATCACCGGCGGCGACCTGCGTAACAGCGGGACCTTACGCGCCACCAACAACCTGAACATGGTCGCCGGCAACATCGACAACAGCGGCCTGATGCAAGCCGGCAACCGCCTCGAGATGCTCGCCACCGACTCGATCCGCAACACCCGGGGCGGGGTGATCAACGGGCGCGATATCAGCGCCACCGCCGTCACTGGCGACGTTATCAACGAGCGCACGGTGACCACCTTCCGCAATGAAGGCCAGGGCTACCAACTGCGTAACGACGTGGTCAGCTCGGGTTCCCGTTTCGAAGCCACCGACACCGTAAAAATCAGCGCCGGGCGCGACCTATACAGCGGCGGTAGCACCATCAAGGCCGGTGGCGACGCGAATCTTGCGGCCGGGCGCGACGTCATCATCGCCAGCCAGGCCGAACAAGATGACGCGGCGTTCCAGCGCCGACGCGTCAGCAGCACCGAGAAAACCATCCTGCAACACGCCTCCAGCGTCGAAGTCGGCGGCAACCTGACCCTCGATGCCCGTCGCGACATGGCTGTCATCGGCAGCAGCGTCAGCGCCGAGAAAAACCTCAGCGCCAAGGCCGGCGAAAGCCTGACCCTGGCAGCGGCGGCCAACGAGGAACATGACTATTCCAAAGGCAAAAAAGGCGGTACCAAAACCACCAAGCAACTGGACACCGTCACCCAGCAAAGCGCCGAGCTAAAGGCGGGCGGCGATCTGATCGCCATCGCCGGCACCGACCTGACCCTGGTCGCCAGCAAAATCAGCGCGGGCAACGAAGCCTATGTACATGCCGATAACGAGCTGAACCTGCTGGCGGCACAAGACAGCAATTACTCGCTGTATGACATGAACAAGAAGGGCAACTGGGGCAGCAAGAAGACCCAGCGCGATGAAGTGACCGATGTGAAAAACATCGGCAGCGAGATCAAGACCGGGGGTGACCTGACGCTGGAGAGCGGCGGGGATCAGTTGTATCAAGCGGCGAAGCTCGACAGTGGCGGGGATATTGCGATTGTCAGCGGGGGGGCGGTGACGTTTGAGGCGGTTAAGGATTTGCGGCAGGAGAGTCATGAGAAGAGCAAAAACAGCCTGGTTTGGACGAGCTCCAAAGGCAAAGGCAACACCGACGAGACGTTGCGCCAAACGCAGATGATTGCGGAAGGTAGCATCGTGATTAAAGCCGTCGACGGTTTGAAGATTGATATCAAGCAGATCGACCAGCACACCGTAAGCCAGACAATTGATGTGATGGTAAAAGCCGACCCGCAACTGGCTTGGTTGAAAGAGGCCGAGAAGCGCGGGGATGTGGATTGGCGCAGGGTCCAAGAGGTCCACGATAGCTTTAAATACAACAACTCAAGTTTGGGTGGTGGTGCGGCATTGGTCATCGCCATCATTGTCACTTACTTCACTTGGGGGGCCGGTGCGGGGCTTGTCGGGGCTGCTTCCACATCCACGACGGGGCTCGCCGCGAACTCGGTGTATACCGCTGTCGCAATAAAAGGTGCGACAAGCACGATCAATAACAAAGGAAACTTAGGTGCTATCGCCAAGGACATGACGTCTAGTGAAAGCCTGAAAGGCTATGCAATCGCAGGGGCCAGCGGTGCTATCGCGAAGTTCGCCGGAGTCACCGGTGAACTCACCACATCTGACCTTGGCAGGCAGTTGGCGGTCAATTCGGCGCTGCGAACTGTCGCGAATGGTGGTAGTTTTACTAAAAATATCGGTCAAGCAGCTATTGATCTGACCGCCAGTATTCTCTCCGGAATGATTTACGAACGTGTGGGTACCGAGCTCAGTGGTTCTGGTCTTTCCACTAAAGTGGCGGTGCATGCGATTGTCGGAGGGCTGATCGCAGAAGCGGCAGGGGGGGATTTTGCCTCTGGTGCTATTGCAGCCGGCGCGAATAAAGCGTTGATACAGACTTTTGGGGCGGAGATGTTTCCGGGGGAGGCTCATGAGCGCGTATTGGCGTTGACCTCACAGTTGATTGGGGTGACGGTCGCAGCAGGAGTTGGTGGCAGCAGTAAGGACCAAGAGGTTGCTGGGTGGGTTGCGCAGCAAGGTACCGTTTACAACTATCTGGAGCAGTCGGACATTAAGGCGTTTGCTTCCGGGATGAAGAGCTGCGGTACCGATGAAGCATGTCAGAAGAACAAATGGGACAACGAGCGGTTTAACGAGGAAAGTCTGTACAAAACCGAGTACGCGATGGGCATCACCAGTTCTCTCCTCGCTAAAGACAAGCTGCCTGGAATTATTGTCGCGTTGGATGACCTGATGGCAATGCAATGCCAAACACAGGTTTGTGAGAGTTACAAAACTGAGTTGGTGGACCGATCTGTAGCGGCTGCAGAACATTTGGCAAAACAGATTGCAGACTGGGGTCCTTCGATGGACCGGCTAGCCTTGATAAGCGGTGGTGGGGCCGGTGGTGGTAGAGTCGAGTCTAGGCCTCGGTTGCCGGGGGATACCGATCCGGCAGGGTTGGCGCAGCTGGAAAAGGCGATAAAGTATTTACAAGGTGCAAAAGGAATACTTACGCCTAAAGACTTTCCAGAGGTTTCCGCTCAAATTAGTCGCCAGAAGCAGCTAAGACATCTAGAGGGAACACCTCAGTTGGCGGAGCGAGGTAAAGGGGGGTATTTGAACGATATCTCTGATGCGCAGAAGGTTCTGGACGCATATCGTTCTGGTAATGCGGTTGTTCTAGGTAAGAATGCTCAAGGGTTTCCTATCGTTCGAGTTGATGGGGTCACTGGAACTAACGTAAATATTGGTGCGGGGATAAACAGTCAGCCAACGAACGTTTTCATTATTAAGGGAACGAAAAGTCCAAGTGTTGTCCCTACTAGTCCTACCCCCAAGCTGGTGGATTGATATGAATTTAATAGTTAGGAATAAAATAATTATTGCATTGATGCAGGCTTTGTTGGGGGCGATTTCCCCAAATTTCAGAGCCGTACTGATTGATTTTTCTCAAGGGGTGGATGTTAGGTTTTTCTTGGTGGAGGATTTGGCTGAGGATAGAGAGGAAATCGATGATGTGATTACTGAGTTTGACTCATTAGTTATGGGGGTTGAGTCAGTATCAATAACATATGGTGTTGCTGTGGGTGAAGCCTGGATAGATTTTTCTGGTGATAGTGTGGTTCCGGTTTATATTAGGCGCGAATAGTTGGGTCAAAAGGTGTATCTCCAGTTGTAACCGCAGAGGGAAAGATTGGCGGAAAAACATTCACCGATTTTAATCAGACTGCACGTCCAGCTTCAGAAGCTAATGCGAGTCAACCAACCTTGATATCTGATCGGGTAACCGCTAAGGCTGACGCATCTGGGAAAGTCCTGCCAAATGGAAACATGGCCGACGCTCACGCAGAAATAGGTGTGATTCAGCAGGCATATACTGCTGGTAAAACTATGGGGGCAAGCATGGAGCTTACCGTCTCTGGTAAAGCAGTGTGTGGGTACTGTCGAGGAGATATTGCGGCAATGGCGGAGAAATCTGGACTTACTTCTCTTGAGGTCAAAGAGGTTGCAACTGGTAAAACTCTATATTGGCAGCCTGGAATGCGGGCTCTGAGAGAGAGGAATTAGTAATGAAATTTTCTCTATCATGGATTGTCGGGTTTGGATCTGAATGTCAGGGGGGTAGAGCTAAAGAACCTCTTTGGAGTGATATTGAACTTCGTCTAAGAGAAGTATGCGGGACGTCTGGCTCTGTTACATTAGAGGCTGTGAATTTTAATGGGTTTGAGCTGTTGAGTTTGCAAGTTATTGCAGATGATGGAAAGTATGCGATGACTTTAGGGGAGGACAATGGCGAGGATTACATTGTTCGGTCTTACATAGGAGGCGAAAATTCAGGGCAGACAGTTTGTATCCTTGGGGATGCTGTAGATGCCTCAGGAGTTTGTACGGATTTTGAAATTGTGGTTGATATTTTTAGGCGGTTTTTTGAAGGGGGTCAGGTTTCTTTTAACCTAATGGCTTAATCCTTTGGTGCAAAAGAGGCAGGCTCCATCAGTGTGGGCCCCAAAATCCCTCCAAAATTGCAACCTCTATCGAATCCTCCTCAGGGGCCAGTTATTCCTCCGGGCTGGGTGAGTCGTCCAGGTAAAACGCAAGGTAGTACAATCTATTATCCACCTGGTTCCGACCCAAGTGCTCCAGGTAGCACATATATTCGGTTGATGCCTTCAGGCTCTACGCCTGTTCCCGGTTTGGAAAATGGCTACTGGATATCCGTGAAAAATGGGCAACCTATAAACCCGGCCACGGGTGGAACTGGTGCAAGGGGAGATACGCATGTACCACTGCCACCCAACACCGTGCCGCCTAAGCGTTAAGAGGACAATATGATTAATGAATCAGATTTGGCGGAGTTAAGGTCAGCAGTGCTGACAGGTGTGACTATTGGTGTAGGTTCGCAGGTTCTGATTTTCGGAAATGGAGTAACCGTGTTAATTCAGTGCCCTTTTAAAAGCAATAGTAACGGCGGCGAGCGATGGGGGCACGGTGAGGAGGTTGCTACGGGCTTACTGTTTTTTGATTTTTTGAATCATAAAGTTGAGAGCGCTTGCCTTGAGGTGGGGGAAGTATTAGCGCTTGATTTTGGAAGTGTAGGGTCTTTGGTGATTGTTCCAGATTCAAATGGTTTGGAATCTTATGTTCTGACGACAAAGTTCGGTGTGTCTCCAGTGTTAGTGATTTAATGGTGCAAAAGGGGGAGCAATAACCAAAGTTTCGGATGAAATGAAGGCTAATCCTTATCATCCAGACTGGAAAAATTACACTGGCAAGGATCGCGGAGTTGGATCAGATGTTGTAAAAAGGAGTAAAAGGGGACGAGTAAAAGGGGACGGATTTATTTTTATCCCTTTGCTAGGCTATAAGCTCTTAAGGAAGGAGGTTCATTATGCCTAGGATGGGACGTGTTGTTCTACCAAACTATCCGCACCATATTGTTCAACGTGGTCACAATCGTCAGGTTGTATTTGCCGCGCCAGAAGATTACCAACGCTATGTAGGGAATCTTCGGGAACTGAAGGAGGCATTTGGCGTAAAAGTATATGCCTATTGTTTAATGACCAATCATATTCATTTGTTAGTCGCACCAAGCGAGTCGGTTGCTGGTTTGGGGCAGCTTATGAAGGCGCTTGCAGCACGAGCTACTCGCTATAGGAACCGGGTAGAAGGGCGGACAGGTACTTTGTGGGAGGGTCGCTATAAGTCGAGCGTGGTGCAGTCCGAAAGATATCTTCTGGCGTGCTGTCGATATATCGAGCTGAATCCTGTTCGTGCCGATATGGTGGCGAGTGCGGCAGACTACCCATGGTCAAGTTATAACGCTCGCGTCGGCTGTTCTCCTGATAACGATTGGTTAGATGTTGATGATTGCTTTGATGTACTGGGTGATACAAAGCAGGATCGGCATGAAAGTTACAAGAGCTTCGTAAATCAGGCGGTTTCAAACGATGAGTTGAAAACGATACGTCTGGCTCTACAGCGCGGGCAACTTACTGGAACTACTCGCTTCACCGATGAGGTCGAGCGTATCGCAGGAATCCGAATCGCCTCTCGAGGGTAAGGTAGGCCACGGCGCGATAGATAAAAATAAATCTGTCCCCTTTTCACTGTCCCCTTTTCACTTAAACTAATGTCTTTATCATCAAAGGTACAGAAAGCCCAAGTATTGTCCCTGCTAACCCTAATTGGACTCAGAAATGAATGCAGAAGCCGAATTGAAAACTTGGAATTTCCAAGTCTTAATGCTTGTTCAAGCAATGCTGGGGGCAGTTACTCCAAATTTCAGGATGGTGGTATTGTCTTGTGAAGATGATGTTTGGTTAATTAGATTTTATCTTGAAGAAAATATAGAGGATGATATTGATGAGGTTGAAGATATCATATGTCAATATACTGCTTATCAAGACTCAAATTTAAAATGCAAGTCGGAAATTTTGGTCGGCAACGAAGACCTACCTAGCTTGTCGGAAGCTGAGAGGGTCGTTTATCGTCGAAAAGAGTAATTTTTACTTGGTGCAAAAGCGACAGTGCAGGGGCCTTTGGTTTCTAAAGGGGCAGATGTAACGCCAGAGATCATTCAAAAAGCATTACAAGGTGATCCTGCTATTAGCGGTCAAAATTTTGTTTCATTACCTGCGGTTCAGAGATACGTGAGAAAAGGGGACGGATTTATTTTTGCTTCGAGGGTGGCGGAGTATGATTACGATTTTTCTGGGGTTGGTTTTGAGTGAGATGATTGTTTTGTGGCTTGTGTAACTTCGCTCTTTAATAATTTGGTTTTTATTTCTTGTGTCTGATGGCTCTAAGCCCAATCAGATTGGGCGGCAATGAACCGCCCACTTTGTTTATGAAGTCGACGAACTCAATCTACGCGTAATTACATCCATCAAATCACAGACATCACGTAACGGAATGGCTAACAGATGTGCAAAGTCGTGAAGGGTGACGGTGTCACTGCTGACTTCCTCCCTAAAGGCAATGTTTTCCAGCAGTTGGGTCACGGCTCGAATGCGGTGTGCGGCAGCGTCGTGGAGGACGTCGAGCGGTGCCTGGGTGTCGATCAGCAGGGCCGGGATTGTGCAGTCGTGGCCGGTGAGGGGCATGTATCGGTTCATTTAAAGCCTCGTTTAGTGGGCGCGGAACGACCACCAACTCGTCGCCAAACGAGAGGGTGACAGCTGTACGCGGGTTGGCGAACCGGAAACGAGTAACCGGCAGACCCGAAGGTCTCCCGCGCACAGCTGCCATAACAGCGACTTTGCGGGCGCAAAAGCGCATGCAAAGGAAAGCAAACAGCTTTTGCACTCGTTAAACGGATCGCCAAATCCGATCGCCATGTGGACGACCGCCGGACTATAAGCCCCCTCCTTGAAACGGTGCAAGACACCGATCCATTTCAGAACGCGCCCCAACCTCTCTGCGGACACCGGCTTGCCGTCGATGGTCGTCAACGATGACGCTGGGCACCTGACACCCTGCGGCGGTCTCGCGGCCGCCATCGCTGGCTAGCCAGCTCCTACAGGAAGGGATCTGCGGTACCTATCGTCAGAAATGGGATCCAATTCACAAAATAACCGCGAACTTTTCCGCCTCTTTGGCTACTAAACCATCTCGGCACAACATTGATGGCTAACTAATGGCAACTTTCAAGTTGCGCCGAAAGCTGTATCAAAACTGATACCGCTTGTCGGAATAAAAATTCCGAATACAAGCATTTAATTGTTGCTGATAGTTTTTATCGTTATTTATCAGTAGCTTACAGGTGATTTAATTTTTAGCTTCAACTAGCCGAACATTTTGGCTGGGTGGAAGTTCGATGTTAGTTTGCCGCCCCTTGTTATTCGATGGATCGAACATGCCTTCGTTATTGCCACGGATTCGGTATTCACTGTGTATTGCCCTGTTCGCCCTCTGCGCGTCTAACAGCGCGGTGGCTGCGACTTCGCCAGGTGATCAGGATCTGATCCGCGAGCGGCAGAACCGCCTGCTTGAAGAGCAGCGCCGGCGCCTCGAAGACCTCAAGGAGTTGCCCGGCAAGGAAGTCAAACCCGCAACGCCCACCACTCCGGTGGATAGCCGTTGCTTCCCGATCAAGACCATCGAGCTCAAGGGCGCCGACAACCTGTCCGCCACCGAGCGTGAGCGTTTGATCAAACCCTATATAGACAAGTGCCTGGGCGTGGCCCAGCTCAATCAACTGCTCAAGGCCGTCACCGATCACTACATCGACAAGGGCATGGTCACCAGCCGTGCCTACTTGCCGCAGCAGGACTTGTCCAAAGGGCATCTGCAAGTGTTGGTGGTGGAAGGCAAGCTCGAAGGTTTGAAGGGCGCCGACGACAGCACGTTGTCGGCACGCGAGTTGGCCATGGCTTTTCCGGGTAAAAACGGCGACTTGCTCAACTTGCGGGAAATCGAGCAGGCCATCGATCAGCTCAACCGTTTGCCCTCCAACCAGGCACAAATGGAACTGGCCCCCGGCGATGCCATCGGCGGCAGTTCGGTGCTGGTGAAAAACAACCCGCAAAAGCCCTGGCGCGCCAGCCTGTCGCGCAATAACGACGGGCAGAAAAGTACCGGCGAGCAGCAGTGGGGCGCCGGCCTTGAGTGGGACAGCCCCCTGGGCCTGGCCGACCAGTTGGTGTTGCGCGGCGGGCATGACGCGATCAGCGATCACCAGAAGACTTCAAAGAACGGCATGCTCTATTACAACGTGCCGTGGGGCTGGTGGAACTTCAGCTACACCTACAGCGAGAGCGACTACCGCGCGCTGGGCCAGGCCGACACGTTCAGCTTCAAGCAATCGGGCGACAGCCAGAACCACCAACTGCGCGCCGAACGCGTGGTGCATCGCGATGACGTGAGCAAGACCTCGGTCAACGTCGGCCTGTCCCACTTGCGTACCAACAACTATGTGCTCAGCACTCGCCTGGACAGCAGCACGCGCTTGAGCGAGATGCAGGTCGGCATCAACCACGGTCGGCGAGTCGGCAGTGCCTTCGTCAACATGGATCTGGGCATGCAGAACGGCATTGGCCTGCTCGATGCCCAGTCCCAGGACGAACGTGGCGAATTCGGCAGTCGCCAACCCAATTCGCGCTACCGCAAATACACCGCCACTGTCAGCTACCTGCAGCCGTTCACGCTGTGGGGCGAGTCGTTCAGCTTTACCAGCCTGGCCACCGGCCAACGCAGTGAAGACATGCTGTTCAGCCCGCAGCGCATGAGCCTCGGTGGCTCGTCTTCTGTGCGCGGCTTCAAGGACCAGCAACTCAATGGCGACAGCGGCGGCTACTGGCGCAACGACCTGCGCTGGTCGCGGCCGGTGCTGGTGGAGTGGTTGCGCCCGGCCTTCGGCGAATACGGCGTGAGCCTGGGTTACGACCAGGGCGTGATCCGCAACGACCGCTACAACGACATCGTCCACGGCCGGGTTTCCAGCAACTCCGTGGAGCTGTTCGCCCGTGGCAAAAACGTCAGCACCAGCGTGACCTTTGCCCACTCTTTGGAACGTCCGGCAGTGATGAGCGAGCGCGAAGCGCCGATCTACTTCCGGATGGATTTCTACCTGTAATTCAACGCCTAGCCGCATCGAGAATTTGACATGGACGTCCGCCAGTTTGCCTTCCTCGCCCGCCTGCCTTCTGCTGCCTTGAAGCGTCGTGACGCGTTCTGCGGCCTGCCCAAGCGCGGCCTGGTGCTGATCCTGGCCAACGCGCTGTTCTGGCAACCGCTGCTGGCCCAGGCCGACGGCATCGTGGTCAGCGGCCCCGGCACCACAGTGGGCGCAGCGGGCAATGGCGTGCCGGTGGTCAACATCGCCACGCCCAATGGCAGCGGCCTGTCCCACAACCACTTCAAAGACTACAACGTCGGCCCCAATGGCGTGATCCTCAACAACGCCGGCGGCCCGTTGCAGTCCACCCAACTGGGCGGGATTATCGTCGGCAACCCCAACCTCAAGGGCGGCTCGGCGAATGTCATCCTCAACGAAGTCAACGGCGGCAGCGCGAGCCAGTTGCGCGGCTACACCGAAGTGGCGGGGCAGTCGGCCAAGGTCATCGTCGCCAACCCCTATGGCGTGACCTGCAATGGTTGCGGCTTTATCAACACCCCCAACGTGACCCTGACCACCGGCAAACCGATCCTTGATAACGGTCGTCTGGACCGTTATCAGGTCGATGGCGGCGCCGTGACCATCGACGGCCAGGGCTTGAACGCGAGCAACGTCGACCGCTTCGAAATCATCACCCGCACCGCCAAGATCAACGCGCAGATCAATGCGCGCAACCTGACCGTGATTGCCGGGCGCAATGATGTTGAGGCCCAGACGCTAAAAACCACCGCGCGCGCCGACGATGGCAGCGACAAGCCTGAGTTGGCGATCGATTCGTCGGCGCTGGGCGGCATGTACGCCGGCGCGATCAAGCTGGTGGGCACCGAGGCCGGTGTCGGGGTGAAACTGGACGGCACTTTGGCGGCCAGCGCGGGCGATATCCAGCTCGATGCCAACGGGCACCTGAGCATGGCGCAAGCTGCGGCCAGTGGCGCGATCGACGTCAAGGCGGCGAGCCTCGACGCCAAGGGCCCGGCCTACGCCGGCACCGCCCTGACGGTGAAAACCAGCGGCGACCTGAACACCCAGAAAAGCCTCGCAGCCCGCGACACGGTGCGCCTGAGCAGCGGCGGCAAGTTGACCAACAACGGCGTTATCGAAGCCGGCGTAAATGCCGATAACACCCGCACCACCACCGGCGACGTCAGCCTCGACGCCCGCGATATCCGCAACAACGGTAGTGTGGTTGCCAGCCGTACCGCCACCGTCAAGGCCAGCCAGACCCTGGATAACCAGGGCGGCGTCATCAGCGCCAGAAAGGCCCTGGACGTCACCGCCAGCACTGTGGATAACCGCAACAAAGGCCGCCTGCTGACCAGCGGCAGCACCCAGTTGACCGCCGCTGCGCTGCACAACAGCCAGGGCGAAATCATCAGCGATGGCGCGTTGCAGGCCAACGTTGCACAGGTCAATAACCAGGGCGGCGTGGTGGTCAGCCACGACACCCTCAGCGTGACCGGCGACAGCCTGGATAACAGCAACAAAGGCGTGATCTCCAGCGCCGCCACGCAAACCCTGACCCTCCGCGGCGCACTCAATAACAGCCAGGGCGGCGCCATCGACAGCGCCGGCGCCTTCACCTTGCGCGGCAACAGCCTGGACAACAGCGCCGGCAGCCTGACCGGCAACGGCGCACTGACCCTCGACCTGCTGGCCGACCTGATCAACCGCAACGGCAAGCTGGCCAGCGCCGGCCCGCTGTCGATCGAGCGTGTTGCAGCCCTCGACAACCAGGGCGGCAAACTCACCAGCCAAACCTTGCTGACGGTGTTGGCGGCCAGCCTGGACAACCGCAACAGCGGCACCCTGGCGGCAAACGCCGGGCTGACCCTGAACACCAGCGGCCTGGTGCAAAACGACAACGATGGCCTGATCCACAGCGAAAACGCCGGCCTCAACCTCACGGTCGGCAGCCTCAACAACGCCGGGGGCAAGCTCTCGGCCAAGGCGGGTGATGCGCTGATCAACGCCGGTGTTTTCAACAACGGTAACGGCGGTGTATTCGCCGGCCAGCGCGTGCGCCTCAGTGGCGGCAGCGTCGATAACGCCGGGCAGATCGCCGGTCAGCAGGTCGACCTCAGCCTGCTGGGCGCCCTTAACAACCGTGGCCTGATCGAAAGCGCCAGCACCCTGGATATCGCCGCCGCCAGCCTGAGCAACCAGGGCGGGCAATTGCGCGCCCTGGGCACCAGCGGCCAAAGCCGCCTGGCGATTGGCGGTGTCTTGGATAACAGCGGCGGCAAGCTGGAAGCGGCCAATGCCGACTTGAGCCTGGCCGCCGGCAACTTCCAGAACCAGGGCGGCAGCGTGCTGCATGTGGGCACCGGGGTGTTCGATATCGCCGGGATCAACCTCGATAACGTCGGCGGCAGTCTGGTGACCCAAGGCGACTTGAGCCTGGATAAAACCAACTGGACCAACAGCAGCCTGATCCAGGCCGGCAACCTCACGGTCAATGTCGACACCCTTGAGCAAACCACCACCGGGCAATTGCTCGCGGCCAACCGTATCAAAGGCACGGGCCAGAACTGGTCCACCCAGGGCGTGATCGCCAGCAACGGCAGCCTCGACCTGAGCCTGGGCGGCGCCCTCAACAACACCGGCCGCCTGACCGCCGCCACCGACTTCACCCTGGCCAGCGCTGCGGTGAATAACCTCGGCACCCTGGGCAGCGGTCGCGCCATGACCCTGACCACCGCCAGCCTGCTCAACCAGAACGGCTTGCTGTTCAGTGGCGGAGATATGAGCCTGCGGGTCGAGCGCCTGAAAAACCTCGGTGCCGATATCTATGCCATGGGCAACCTGAGCATCGACCGCGACGGCAAAGGGGCCTTGGCCACCAGCATCATCAACAGCTCGTCGAGCATCCAGAGTGACGGCAGCCTGAGCCTGGCCGCTGGCACTATCCAGAATATCCGTACCGTGTTGACCAGCGAGTCGGGGATCTATAGCGCGTCGATCAGCCCGGTGCAGTGCATTGAAAACGTCAACGGTGGCGACTGCGACGGCGGCAAGGAAAACCGTCCGTTCTTGATCGCCCAGCGTGATCGCCTGAGGGTCACCGACGCCAGTGCGGCCTCCAGCATTACCTCTGGCGCCAACCTGCTGTTGGTCGGCGGCGATGTGCTCAACAGCAGCAGTAGCATCGCTGCGGCCGGCAGCCTGACGGCGCGGGTCAACCAGTTGACCAACATCGGTCTCGAAACCCACGACACCCTCACCGAGCGTGTGTTCTCTTCTGAACGTACCCGTCACCCGGAAGGCTACAACCGGGCCGCTGCGCAATTTACCCAGCGTTATTCGATGGGTGGCGCAGCCTACGACCCCAATAATCTGGGCGGCCTGGAAGCGGCGATGGCCGGCTTTATCGGCGGCATGGAACGCCAGTGGGGCGATACCAAAACCACCCAGCTGGCGGCTCCCGACCAGCGCTACGCAGCGGTGATCCAGGCGGGCGGCGCGGTGAATATCCAGGCCCAGGCCGGTATCGATAACGGCGTGGTGCGCGGCGGCTACACCTACGTCGGCAGCGGCGCGAAGACCGACACCAACGCCCCCGGCTTCTCCACCCAGGTGCACCTCAACGGGCAGTTGCCACCGGACGTCGCCCAGCAACAAGTCAACCCCCTGGGCCTGCCGGGCTTCAGCTTGCCCACCGGCCAGAATGGCCTGTTCCACTTCAGCGATGGCAGCGGCGTGCAGGGCCTGCCCAACAGCCAGTTTGCCGCCAACCCGCACAAGTACCTGATCGAGACCAACCCGCAGCTGACCAACATGGCTGAGTTCTTGAGTTCCGATTACATGCTGGCCAAGTTAGGCTACGACCCCGATACCAGCCAGAAGCGCCTGGGCGATGGCTTCTATGAGCAGCGCCTGATCCAGCAAGCCGTGGTCGCCCGTACCGGCCAGCGTTTCATCGACGGCCAGACCAGCGACGCCGGTGTGTTCAAGTACCTGATGGACAATGCCATCGGCGCGCGCCAGCAACTGAACCTGGCCGTGGGCGTGAGCCTCACCGCCGAACAAGTGGCGGCCCTGACCCACGACATCGTGTGGCTGGAAAACGCCAGCGTCGCCGGCCAGCAAGTGCTGGTGCCGGTGTTGTACCTGGCCCAGGCCAGCAATCGCCTGGCCCCCAACGGTGCGCTGATTTCCGGCAGTGACCTGAGCCTGATGACCGGCGCCAACCTCAACAACGTCGGCACGCTGCGCGCCACCAGCAACCTGGGCGCCAATGTGGGCGGCAACTTGAGCAATAGCGGGCTGATGGAAGCCGGCAACCGTCTCGACCTGCTGACCGGCAATAACCTCAACAACCGTGCCGGCGGGATCATCGCCGGGCAGCAGGTCAACCTGGTGGTGGGCGCCGACCTGCTCAATGAGCGCAGCGTCACCACGCACCAGAGCGCCAGCGACTACCGCATCGAGCGCACCGATTTTATCGACAACGCGGCGCGCATCGAGTCGGCCAGCACCCTGGCGATCCAGGCCGGGCGCGATATCAACAGCGTCGGCGGTGCCCTCAAGAGTGGCGGCGACACCACCGCCCAGGCGGTGCGCGACGTGAATATCGTCTCGGCACAAACCCTGGACAGCGGCGCCATTGGCAGCCGTTCGCGCCACGAGATCATCACCCAGCAAGGCTCGGTGGTTGAAGCCGGGCGCGACTTCCATGTGGTCGCCGGGCGTGATGTGAGCGCAGTGGGCAGCCAGATCGAAGCCAAGCGCGATATCAGCGTCGGTGGCGTGCGCAACGTCAACCTGGCCGCGGCGGCCAACGAGCAGCATTCGGCGTACAACTCGAAAAAGGTCAAGAGCATCGAGGACCATGTCAGCCAGGTGTCCACCGTGCTCAAGGCCGGCGGCAACCTGACCTTGAATGCGGGCGAGGATTTGCTGTTGCTCGCCAGTAACGTCAGCGCTGGCAATGAAGCGTACCTGGTGGCCGGCAAGAACCTGGCCCTCAAGGCCGCCGAAGATCAGGACTACAGCTTCTACAGCAAGACCAAGAAAAGTTCGTCCGGGAAGAAATTCCGCCTCGATGAAACCGACACCGTCAACAACGTGGGCAGCAGCGTCAGCTCCGGCGGTAACAGCACCCTGGTAGCCGGTGAGAACCTGCTGCTGGCGGGCAGCAGCGTTGCCGCCGACAAAGGCGCGGCAAAACTGGTGGCGGGCAAGGATGTGCAAATCGTCGCCGTGACCGACGCCGAAAGTGCGCGGCATGAGCGCAAAGAAAGCAAAAGCAGTTGGGGCGGGCTGAAGTCGAGCAAGGTCCAGGACAAGGTTGACGAGAAACGCACCATGGCCGTGGGCAGCATGGTTTCTGGCGAGACGGTCAGCGTGGTGGCGGGGCAGGATGCGAAAGTAACCGGCTCGGCGCTGGTCAGCACCGGCGACCTGGCCGTGCAGGCCGGGCGTGACCTGACCATTGATGCGGCGCAGAACACCTTTTCGCGCACCGACATGCACAAGGAAAAAAATCGCGACCTGACCGGCGTGTTGACCGGCAACAAGCTGGGCCTGGACGACATCACCGGCAATCAGCACCTGTCGATCAGCAGCAGCAAACACAACGGCACCGCCCAGGAAACCACCCTGACCGGCAGCACCATCGGCTCCAGCGAAGGCAATGTTTCGTTGATTGCCGGGCGTGAGTTGAACGTGGTCGCCAGTGACCTGGTCAGCACCAAGAACATGGACCTCAGTGGCTCCAACGTGACCATCACCGCCGGTGCTGAAACGGCGCGGCAAACCACGCAAGACAGCTCCAAAAGCCTGGCCGTGGGCCGGGTGATTGGCGGTGCGGTGATTGATACTGCGCGCAGCATCCACGATGCCACTGAAGCGGCGAAAAATGCCGATGACCCGCGCCTCAAGGCGGTGAAAATCGCCCAGGCTGCGCTGGCCGCCTACAACCTGGGTGGCCAGGCGTCGGACGCCAACGGCCAGAGCGCCGGCTTCAAGAACAAAGAGGGCGGTTCGCCCAGCAACGGGTCGTTGATCAAGATCGGCACCGAACTGGCCAACACCCGCAGCAAGGCCAGCAGCGAGTACAACAGCCTGACGGCGCGCCAGAGCACGCTCAATGCGGGGCAGGATCTGTCGATTGTCGCCACCGGCGAAGCGCCCGGCACCCAGGGCAATATCGAGATCACCGGCAGCAGCCTGAAAGCCGCCAACACCTTGTTGCTGGCCAAGAACAACGTGTTGCTGCAAAGCGCCCAGGACACCGTCGACCGCAAGAACGATGGCTCGACCAACAAGACTGCCATTGGCGCCAGCTTCAACATCGGCGAGCAGAACGGCTTCACCCTCGACCTGGGTGCACAGGGCGCGAAAAACAACGGTAATGGCAACTCGGTAACCCAGGTCAACACCACCCTGGACACCGGCTCGCTGCTGCTCAAAAGCGGCGGCGACACCACCCTCGCCGGTGCCCAGGTGCGCGCCGATCGCATCCAGGCCGACATTGGTGGCGACCTCAATATCCTCTCGCGTCAGGACACCGAGTCTTCGCGCAGCAAGCAGAGCAGCGCAGGCTTTGGCGCGAGTATCTGCATCCCGCCGTTCTGCTACGGCTCCACCGTCACCGGCTCGGCCAGCATCGCTGCGGCCAAGATGAACAGCGACTACAAGGCCGTGACCGACCAGACCGGCCTGTTTGCGGGGGCCGGTGGCTACGACATCAATGTCGGCAAGACCACCACCTTGCAGGGCGGGGTGATTGCCAGCGAAGCGGCGGCGGTGAAGAACCGTTTGAGCACTGATCGCCTGATCGTCAGTGATATCAAGAACACCAGTGAGATCCAGAGCCAGTCGGCGGGGCTCTCTGCATCATTCAGCAGCAGCGGCGGCACCTCACCGGGTGGCAGCATTCCGGTGGCGCTCAAGGAAGACGAGCGCAGCCACACCCGCAGTGCGGTCAGCGATGGCACGATTGTGGTCCGCAACCCCGAGGGCGCCAATGACCTGGTGGGGCTCAACCGCGACACCGCCAATGCCAACCAGAAGCTCGACCGCCCAGACGAAAAGGCCATGCAGGAGCGCATCGACCTGATCCAAAGCTCGGCGCAATTGGCCAGTGGGGTGATCGGTGCGGTGGCCAAAGCCAAGGCGGATGAAGCCAAGAAGCTTGGGCAAGAGGCAAAAGACCAGGCCACCGCGGGCTCGCCAACGGCGGGTGCTGCGGCCCAGGCGTACGAGACGGCGAATGCCGAGGCGCTGCGCTGGCAAGTGGGTGGCGACAAAAAACTGATGGCCGATATTGCGTCCGGGCTGATTGCCGCCGGGCTGGGCGGCGCTACCGGCGGTACGGCGGTGGGGATCGTGGCCAATACATCGGCCAGCGATATCTTCAATAAAATCGGCAGTTTTGCCGACGAGCAGAAAAACCGCAAAGACATCGACAGCGCAACCAAGGCCGCCTGGGCCGAAGGCGGCGCAGCGCGCGTTATGTTGCACGCATTGGCGGGCGCTGCGTTGGGGCTTTCCAGCGGCAATGTGCAGAGCGGCGCGTTGGGTGCGGGCGCCTCGGCGGCGCTGATGCCCTCGATTCTGCAAGCGCTGGAAGACAGTGGCATGAAAGAGGCCGACCGTAAGGCCGTGGCTACGCTGATTGCCTCCGGCGTGGGGACGGCGGTCGGTTCCGGGCATGGCACCGGCGGCGCCATTGTTGCCGGTGGCACTGCGGCCAGCGTGGATCGGTACAACCGTCAGTTGCACCCGGACGAGATCAAGTTCGCCTCCGATAAGGAGCGCGTCGATCGCTATGCACAAGCGCAGGGCATCACCGAAGAGCAAGCACGCATAGAGCTGCTGCGAACGGCGGCGGCGATGGTCGATCGCGGCTGGAACACCGTGTTGGGTGTCGAGGATGGCAACACCACGACGGCGGCCAGCTTCTTGCGCAGCGAGCTTTCGCAGTCCAAAAGCGCGGACCTGTTCCAGGTCAGCCTGGCCGATTACAACAATGAACGGCTGGGTCTGTCGCGCCTGATGAAAGACCGGCCGTCGGTTGAAAACCTGGTCAAGTACATTGAGCTGGTCGACCCTTACAAGTACCTGCATGACCCGAAAAACATGGCCGAAATCCTCAATGCCAAAGGTCAGGGCAGTGCCGAGGGTATTGCCAATGCCGTAGAGGATCTGGCCAGTTTCGGTTCCAAGACGGCGCTTTGGGCGATGAGTACCGTCAATTGCCCAAGCTGTGGCGGCCGGCAATTTATCGCGGCGGTAGAGGCGGTGCAGAGCTTGCCCGAAGAGCTGAGGCTCAAGGGCTATCTGGACACCCTGCATATCATGCAGGGCTATGGCGCCGACGTGCTGCGCCAGAACGAGATGATCGCCACCTCTACCGGCGTGGGCCTCGGCCTGGGCGGCGCGGGTGTCGGTGGTGCTGGCGCGACGACCACCCGCCTGACCGGCGAGCTGGCCGGGGCGGTGGGCAAACGCTTCACCGGTATCATCAACGAAGCGGCCGAGCAGGCACTGCTCAAGAGTGGCGGTATCTATGGGCCTGATGGCAAGCCGCTGATGGACCTTGGGGTTTTGACCAGGGAGCAGAAAGGTGTGATGGGAGACTTGTTTGGCGAGCGCTCTGTGCGGCAAATCGTTCCCGAAGGACAGAAGCTGGCCCGCGTGCCGGGTATCGGGGAAACAGGGGTCGATGATCTTTATAAGGTCACTCGCCCGGATGTCGACTTTGTTGTTATCGAGTACAAGTTCGTTGGGGATAACAAGAAGTCTGGCTCCTCGGGGTTAGGCAATACGCAAGATGGCAAGCAAGGCTCGACCTCATGGATTCTTGGCGGCGATCGTCTGGAACGTGCGGTTGGAGAGAATCAGAGTATGGATGTACGGCTCGCCGTGGACGCGAACCGCACGGAGACTTGGGTCGTGAGAACGCGTCCAGATGGCGCGACAGAAATTGAAGTGCTTGATGCCCGCGGAAAAATCAAAGCGGTAGACACGTCTAAAATTTTACCGTCCGAAAGACGTTAATGAGGTTCTCCATGATTCGCGCACCTTTGGGAGATAAACAGTATTGGGATGGTCGTGAGGCAAAGGATCTGCAATGGATAGAGCGCGTGAGCCAAACGTTGTCGCAGCCGTCGGCCAATCCGGTATACAGAGCGCAATTTGCGTTCGACTTTGCCAAAGATAATTTGCGTGCAGCCATTCGCGTCTACTCGCGAGGCAGTCCTGTTGCATCGATGGCTACGTACTTTCCCGCCATCATGGATGCATGGGAGCTTTCCAATCGAGAGTCCGACACGATATGTGCTGAAAGTGCGCTGCAGACTTGCCGTGACTGGACCTTCGAGTTGGCGGACCTGAACCACTACATCTGGTGTTTCTGGTTGGTGAGCCTGGCGCTGGCACTGGAGATTCCCGACGACCAGTGGCGTCGGCTGGTCGCCTTGATCGGCGAAGGCGGGCAGGACGTTCTGCTGGACCGAATCATCGCATCCCGTCAGCCAGGGCGCGTGATTGGTGAACAGCTATTGCACGCCAAACCTTATGCGAGGCTGCTCAAGGCCATCGACGCGCCCCAGCAACAGCAGGCCTCGCTGTTGCGGGCGTTCGTGGAACATTGGTACCTGGAGCTGAACCGACGCGGTAAACAGCAACCCTGGTGGTATGTCTATGGCGACCCGGTAAAACACCCCCTTGAGATGGGTAGCTACTTCGGCCGCTGGTGCTTTGAGGCGGTTGCCGCGGTCAAGGCGTTCGGGCTCGATGACAGCGCCTGCCTGGGGCATGAGCATTACCCCGGCGACTTGCTCCACCCCAGTGAAGACGTTATCCCGGCACCAGCCCCTGCCCGCGTAGAAAAAGCCGGCTGGCTGGCGCGGTTGTTTGGGCGCTCAGATGAATGAGCCATCACTTGTACAAGTACCGGCATGGCATTGGCGTGGCTTTATTGCTGGCAGCGTTATTGAACGGCTTCTTGCGATTTGATGGTAGTTGGAATCGTTTTTTGACCATGGTGTTGGTGCAGCTGTGGTTTGGCCAGGCGGTCTACAACTATGCGCGAGGCGCCAGGGTGGCCATCGCGCCTGGCGGCATGAGCAAGGACGCCGACCCGGAGTGGCGTGCGGCGTTGGCTGGCTTTTCCCTGTTTTTATATGGGGTGGTGTTTTTTTTGAGTTTTTGATTCCAGCAGGGCAACCCCAGCCCCGCTGTCGCCAAGGAAAAACCTTTTATGAAGAACCTTGCTTTTATCCTCGCAGCCCTGGCCCTCGCAGGCTGCCACTCCAATGCCCGCGACTCGTCGCCCAGCCTCTTGAAAGATGGCGTGCAGTTGCAGCAGAACACCGTCGTGGCCGATGCCGAGCACGCCAAGGTGATCATGCGCGCCACCGGGTTTACCTACCCCGTGCAGTTCTCCGTGCGCCGTGGCGGCGATGCCGACCAGCGCCCGGAGATCCTCGGCACGGTGGTGGATTCGGGCCGGGGCAAGGTGTTCGGCTGGATCGCCAAGATGAGCGAGGTGGCCAACAGCGCGGCGGTCAAGCGCTTCCCGCAGCTGGAAGTGCTGGCCGACCCGCAGCACACGATTGAAGTGTTGGGCGAGTCGCGTGTGTACGACTCGAACTACTACCGCTACGCCGAAAAAATTGTCTACGCCTGCGGCCCGATGACCTCGGCGTTCAAGCCGCAAAAACAGAAGGTTTACCTGGTGGAATTCGTGATCGTCGGCGCCGGCTGTGAGCAGCATGTGTATGACATCACCGACCCCGCACAGCGTATTCCCGTCCCCGCGTCCTGAATCATGCCCCCTACAACCGCCGGGCACATTGGCGGTGTTGTCGTAGTAAATGGAGTTTCAAATGAAGTGCAAGCAGTTCCAGAAAACCCTGTTGGCCATGATGGTCAGCGCAGTTGCCGCACAAGTCAGCGCGGTGGAATTTGACGTCAGCACAGGGCAGAACGTATGGGCCTCCCAGACGTTCAATGAGCCTGTGACCCTGGTGGGCGCGCGCAATGTCGTCTCGACCCAGCCCAGTGCCGATGGCGTGAATATTTCCCTGACCGATATCCAGGGCACGCTGCGCAACGACGCCAACCTGACCCTGGATGCCGGCGGTAAAGCCGTGCGTGGCCTGATCGTCGATGGGGCGCTGGATCAAATGCTCACCACCACCGGCAGCAACATCACCGGCGATATCATTCAGGCCGGCAATATCCACCTGAGCAACACGATCTGGGCTGAAGGCTTTGAAGTGGGCGCCAGCAACGTGGGCGGCAGCATCATCAACTCGGGCAATATCACCCTGGTTGAAGTCCCAGGTTCGGGCGATGAATCCGACGCCGAGGGTATCTACCTCAACGGCACCACCGTGGCGGGCGACGTGGTCAACAGCGGTGTGGTGGATGTCACGTCCTACTACGGCTATGGCCTGATCCTCGATACCCACAACAACATGCCGGTCACCATCGGTGGCAAGCTGCTCAACTCCGGGACCATTCGCGTTACCGGTGAAGAGGCCCTGGGGATCGAGATCGAAACCGATACCAACCCCCTGCGTATCGAAAACAGCGGCCTGGTTTCCGTCAACGGCGGGCAGTCGATCGCCGTGCAACTGGATGCGGGCACCTACGACTACCTGCTCAACACCGGCACCATCGAAGCCCACGGCAGCAACGCCATAGCTTTCAACGTGCAAGGCGCGACCTTTAACACCACCTCGCCGAGCGGTGAGCGCGGCCTAGTCAACCGTGGCCTGATCAGCGCCGATGCGACGGCGATCAAGATCAACCCGCAGTACCAGTTGACGCCCCTGGAGATCAACCAGCAAGCCGGCGAAATCCGCAGCAACTCCGGCACCGCCATCGACGGCGGCAACCTGGCGAGCCTGAACTGGAGCGGCGGCAAAATCGTGGGTGACGTACTCGGTGTTACGGGTGTGAACATCAACGGCCAGGCCGATTTTACCGGCGCGCGCATTGGCAGCCCGGTATCGATCAACGCGGGTTCGTTGAACCTGTCTGGCGCCGGTACCGCGATCACTGGCGACCTGAATGTGGCCAACGGTGCCGGGATTGATATGCGCCTGTCCAACAGCGTCGTGCCGACCACGCCTTACCTGACGGTCAGCGGCGCCGCGAATTTCGCCCAGGGCTCCAACGTGACCTTGAGCGCCAAGCCCGGCGATTTCACCGCAGCACCCAGCGGCACCGAATACACCCTGCTGCAAGCCGGCAGCGTGCAGAACAACGGCCTGACGGTTGCCAGCAGCTCGTCGTTGCTCGATGTACTCAGCTACTCGGCCGATACGCAGACGGTCAAGGCCGTAGTGGGTCTGAAACCAGACGAGCAGGTACAAACCGACCTCGGCGGCGTTGGCGCTACGACCTCGGCGGTGACGGCCGTTAACCTGTTGAAAAACGAAGTGCTGGGGCAACTGAGCCAGGACGACGCGGTGTTCCAGGCCGTGGCCAACGCCGGCACCGCCCAGCAATTGGCGCAGATTGGCGAACAGCTCAAGCCGGACGTGAACCGTGGCGCGCTGGACGTGGCCCTGTCCGGGCAGACCGTGATCAACGGCGCGATCCTCAATCGCCTGGCCGGCCAACGCGATGGCAGCGAACGCGGCGGTGTTTGGGTGCAAGCCCTGAGCAGCAACATGGACCAGGACGGTCGCGGTGGCGACAACGGCTACTCGGCCAACAGCAGCGGCGTGGCCGTGGGCGTGGACGGGCGCTTGAACGACAACACCCGCGTGGGTGTGGCGTACAGCTACCTCAACTCCAACATCCATTCGGACCAGGGCAACAAGACCGAAGTGCAGGGCAACGCCTTGTCGCTGTACGGTAACTGGTCGCTGCAAAACTGGTTTGTCGATGGCAGCCTGAGCTATGGCGTCAACGACAACGACAGCAAGCGCCACATCGCCGGCACCACCGCCAAGGGCAGCTACGACAGCCAGGCGTTGTCGGCCAGCGTGATCGGCGGCTACAGCTTCAAGGCGTCGGACAGCGTGCTGATCGAACCACGTGTGGCAGCACGCTACTCCAGCGTGCACATGGACAGCCTGCACGAGAAGGGTTCTTCGGCGGCGCTGAACACCGGTTCCCAGCGTTACGAAGTCGGTGAACTGGGCGCTGGCCTGCGTGTGGCGGGCAACCTGCCGCTGGGCGCCGGTACCCTGCAACCGGAAGCGACCTTGATGGCCTATCACGACCTGATGGGTGATCGCGTGGCGCAGACGTCCAGCTTTGTGAACGGTGGCTCGACGTTCAGCGTAACCGGCGCATCGGTCGCGCGTGACAGCTATGAAGCCAGCGTGGGCGTGAACTACCAGGTCTCGGCGTTCAGCGTCGGTGCCAGCTACACCCGCCAGGCCCGCAGCGGGTTTGATGCCGATGGCGTCATGCTCAAGGCGCGCTACGCGTTCTAAACAGTCCTTGTAGGCGCGAGCTTGCTCGCGAAAAACGTCCAGGCGACGCGTTCATTCAGCAAATGAGCGTTATCGTTTACGTGCTTCGCGAGCAAGCTCGCTCCTACAGGAATGGACGAAACAACTTGAGAACCGCTCTCAACCCCGTAAAATGCCGCTGCACTTAATCAGGGATGAATTCGAAGATGCGTGTTTTTGCCTTACTGCTGGCGCTGTCCTTCCTGGCCGGCTGTGCGTCCAAGCCTGCGTACTACATCTCTCCTGCGCCCGTGACCATTGCCAAGAGCGCCACGTATTGGCTCGATACATTTGACGTTGAGGTGGTGGGCAAGAACGAACGCTTCCTGCCAGATGACAAGGTTCGCCAGCAATTGGGTGTCGATCTGGTCGACCGCTTGCTCAAGGCCAAGCGCTACGCCGCCAGCAAGGAAAAGGCCGACTACTTGTTGGAGGTGAGCGTCATCTATACGCGGCGTATTCAAGATACGAAGGGCGGTTTTATGACGGCCATCGTCGATGACAACACCATCCTTGCCAGTGTCGATTTCAGCTATCAGGTCAAGGTCAAGAAAGCCGATGCCGAGGTTCTGCATTTTTCCCAGGCTCGCCAAGGGCTGATGCCTGCGGGTTACAAGGGCGACTGGCAGAACATGAAAACCATGGCCGGGGTGCTGACCAACAGCGGCAACTCTAATGTAGAGACCTTCTACACCGGAGCGCTTAGCCGTTTTATCGTTGACGATCTGCGCGGTATTCCATCGCGCTAGCGTCACCTGCGGTCTCGATTTACCACTTAGGAGCACCACGTGAAATCACTCTTAAAAATCCTCCTGTCCGGCCTTACCGTTACAGCAGTGCTGGCGCTGGCCGGTTGCGCGGCGACCGAAAGCTCCCGCGCACTGCCGATCGAAAAAGTCGCCAGCGCCAACGTCGCCTATTCCGGCGTACGTGTGCCGATTGCCGTGGGCAAGTTCGATAACCGCTCCAGCTACATGCGCGGGATCTTCTCCGATGGCGTGGACCGCCTCGGTGGCCAGGCCAAGACCATCCTGATCACCCACTTGCAGCAGACCAACCGCTTCAGCGTGCTGGAC